>Ga0351907_1016_pt2 | contig 57820 bp, 55 predicted proteins | sample BONcelHT113001E6_FD_206861 | JGI IMG/M metagenome (GOLD analysis project Ga0351907, IMG submission 206861) | Enriched cells from coal bed in the Powder River Basin, Montana, United States - BONCAT cells T11 rep1 HSBNCT.T11.300.1.E6 ... | reverse complement strand
GAACCCTTCTCGGGGATGGACGCGCAGATCAAAAACGCGCTCTTTCCCGTTTTATCGGAACTCAAAAAAGAAAAACTGGTCGTCCTGGTCACGCACTACCCGGAGGAAGCCGTCCGCCTGGCGGACGTAATCCACGTTCTTGCGGGCCCGCCCGTCCGCATCGCGGAGAGCATCCTTGTCCCGGACGGCCTGCGGGAGGACACCGAAAAATCCCTCAGTCTGTCCCGCGCCCTGACCGCGCGTCTCCCGGCGGATTCTCAGTCGTAGGCCGCAAGGACTTTTTTCAGCATATCGGCCACTTCCTGCCTAAAATCGGGGGGAGAGAGCGCCTCCACGCTGTCCGCCATCTGCAGCACAAAATACATCATCCCCGGCCGGGCCGAATGGACGCTGGCCCAGAAACAGTCCTCGTCCAGCTTTTTCACCTGCATATCGTCTCCAAACTTGTCCTGCAGCGTTTGCAGGACATTGTTTTTGCATTTCAACTCAATGCGCTCGTCCCTGCCCGCAAACATGTGAATGTGCCTGTTCGCGTATTCCGCGATGTCCAGCCCCCGCTCAAAACCGGCAAGGTCGGTCACCGGCTCGGCGGGCTCGTCTAAAATCTTGATGTTACATATCCTGTCCAGCCGCAGATTCGCAAGTTCGTCGTATTTCGGGTACCTGCACACCAGGTAATAGTAATCGTTCATCCATATAATATGGTAAGGGCTAACAACGCGCGGCGCGTTGTCCTTTTTTTCAAGGGTGCGGGAAAAGGTGTATTTCATATAGATAAAGCTCACCCTTCTCGCGGTCTCGATGGCTTCGGTCAGCAGGTCGATGTTGTAGAAGATCGCGCGGTTGTCGCATTTGATGCGTTTGTGCAGGTAATTCACCTTCTCCAGGCGGCTTTCGTCGAACTTGTTGGTGAGTCTTTTCAGCTTGTTCACGATCTCCTTGGACTGTGATTTGGATATGAACTTTGCGGAAAGCACGGCGTCGGTCAAAAGACGCAGTTCGGAAAACTCAAACTCCCGCTCCCGCAGGTAGTATCCCCTGCTGTTTTCGCCGTACGTACAAACATCCACCCCCCGGTCGACCAGGGTGCGGATATCCTCGTACACCGCCCGCCGGTCCGCGTGGATCCCCTCCGCCTTGAGTTTTCTTATAATCTCGGTGGATGAGATCGGATGGTCCACGTTTGTATCCCTTTTTAATATTTCATAAACCGAAAGCAGCCTCTCCCTGTTTTGGGACATTGCTTTTTCCTCCGCTTGCCAGTATGGTTCCGTTGACCGAATGATTGTTGTTTCACCTGTGCGCCGGTTTTGAATGTGTCACTTCAATTGTATGTATTCTTTCATATTTTGTCAATTTTTGTTTCAAAGCAGGGCGGCGTGCGCCAGCAGCCTTACGTTGTGCGCGTATATTTCGTCAAACTGGGAGATGGGCAGAGGATTTTCCCCTTCCCCCACTTCCACGGTATAGCCCGGGCGGCGGAAATCCTGTATGAACCAGTCCTTGTAGCCCCCTGTGCTGGCGACCCCGACCGCTTCCTCCAGCTTATACCCGCTGTCCCGGGCCAGTATCTCGCCGATGCGTTTTGCCTCCTCATCCGCCAGGTCCATAAAGTTCCAGAAGATCACCTGTCCCTGCGCATGGTAGGCCAGCGTCAGACGGAAATCGCCCCGTCTAGTCGTGCGTACCAGGGCGAGCGTCTCGGGCTCGGATTCGGGGTACGGTCCCGGATACCGCCGGGGCGCGGGCCCGGTGATGTCCAGTTCCCTTGCCGCGGCGGCCGATTCCTCCCAGGCCGCGTCGTAGTTGTGGTTTAAGTCCACCCCGTGGATGTTGGCCTGCCAGCCGGTGGAGAAATCGTCGCTGCCATTGTTCCATTCGATGAGTTCGTCAAAATACGGGTTTTCGGGCGAAAGCCCGTTCAGTACCAGGTCCACCCCGTCCGGGTTCACCATGGGGATGATATAGATGGAGCTTTCCTGCCATATGTCCCTTGGGTCGAATCCCCCGATGGTGCCGCCGAACGCGTAAGCCTTAGAGAAATCCTCAATGAATTTCATGAGAACGGGAGAGGTAATCCATTCCAGCGCGTGGTGCGCGGCGTTGTACAGTACGCGGTTCTTCCCCCTGCCCAGGCGTATATAATTAAGTTTCCGGTTCAGCACGCTCCGTCCGGCAACGCCCGTCTCCAAAAACGGGTAGCGCGCAGCCAGCCCCTCGATATCCCGCTGCAAAACCTCATAGGTGTAATTCACATTTGTGTCCACCACGTCGAAGGCGTACGGGATGATAATCCGCCCGCCTGTCTGCAGCCTAAGCGGGCTTATATCCGGATTGGCCGCGAGTATCCGCTCCACCGGGGTACGGAACCTTTTGGCAATGCGGTATAAATTGTCCCCGCGGCGGATGCGGTGCGTTGCGTACCCCAGCAGGTATTTTTGAAGTTCGCGGTATGTATCCGGCCCTGCGATTCCGTCCGCGCGCAGGCCGCGGTCCCGTTGAAACTGCCTTGCCGCGCCCGCCATTTCCTCATCGTATTGATCGGTCACCTCGCCGATCGTATAGCCCATTTTTTTAAACAGCGCGCTAATCTCCATGATGTCGTTTCCGCTCATCCCCATACGCAGCGTCCTCATTACACATCAACCCCTCTTCAACCGTTTTTATTATTGTATTGGCAAAAAAGGTTTTATGTGACTTTAGAAAAGGCCGCTTTTATTCCCTTTCTTTTATGAAAAGGGGGTAAGCTTTTTTAATGCCTCCATTCCTTAAAATCGCTGCCCGCCGGGCTTTGGAATATACGAAGGCCGAACAGCGGAGCGGCGGAAATGATAAAGTCGAACAGGTCGGCCTGCAGCCCCTCGAACGTTGCCCAAACGGTCCCGTCGAAAAACGCGTATACCTCGAGAGGGATGCCGTACTGCCCCGGCGCCAGCTGCCGGACAATCATGGGCAGGTCTTTTCGTATCTTGGGATCGTTCTTCAGGTACCCGTTCAGATAGGCGCGGAACAGCCCAAGGTTGGTCGGCCGCCGGCCGTTTGCGGGCCGGGCGGGGTCTGTACCCGGGGCTTCGTTATACGCGCGTATCTCCTCTTCATTTTGGCTTATATATTCGGAAAGGTATTGCATCTTTTCCATTTTGGCCAGCATGTCCCCACCCGCGTCGCATACACTGCCCATGTCGATGTTCACCGCCCGTTTCACCCTGCGCGCCCCCACTTTTTGTATGTTCCTCCAGTTGATGAACGAATCGGAAACCAGGTTGTACGCGGGCACCGACGTGACGGTATTGTCAAAATTCAGCACCTTCACGGTGGTCAGGGAGATGTCCACCACGTCCCCGTCCGCGCCGTATTTTTCCATGGTGATCCAGTCGCCGATGGCCACCATGTCGTTTCCGGCAAGCTGGACGCCGGCCACCAGCCCCAATATGGAATCCTTGAATATCAAAAGCAGCACCGCAGAAAAAGCGCCGATCCCGGTCAGCAGTGCCCAGGCGCTCTGTCCGGTCAGCGTCGCGACGGTCACAATGCCCCCCAGGCAATAGATGACGATTTTTATAAGCTGCATGAATCCCTTGATGGGTCTCATTTTGTTAATGTCAAAAGCGGCGTAGTATTCCTGCACGGCGTCCACAACAGCTGCCAGCACAAATAAAAAGAAGACGATCGCCCAAATCGCGGCCGCGCGGCCGATCGCTTCTTCCCATCCGGCAAACGCGCCGGCCAGAACCCAGATCACCGCCGCGGGAAACATATAGGTTATCCGGTGGAAAACCTTATTTTCCAGCATGATCCCGGCCCATTTCATTTTTTTCTTTTCGGCAATGCCCGCTGCGGCCTTAAGGATGATCTTGTTTACCGCCAGTATCACCGCCGCGCATAACAGCACGCCGGCGCCAATCAGTATGAAAAAAGATAACGCCTGGGCCCCTCCGGGCGACAGGCCCTGCCCCCGTAAAAAGTCACTGATGACCGCAACCATAACTTCCCCGTTCTCCAAGATCCCCTGGAGCGTTTTTAGTTATCTTTTCACGTTGCCGGCACGATTATTCACTTAAAGCTTATTTCACGCCGTTGAAAAAATCCTCGTTCGAGGCGAATCTCCTCCTGCCGTCCAGCGTATCGATCGCGCGCATGTCTTCGCCGCTGAGTTCAAAATCAAACAACTGTGCATTTTGAATGATACGTTCCTTGTGCACGGACTTCGGGATAATCACAAATCCTTTCTGCAAATGCCACCGCAGCGTCGCCTGCGCGGGGCTCACCCCGTAATGGCCGGCAATCTCGGCCATCAGCGGCTCCTCGCCCAGATGACCGTGGAAGATCGGGCCCCAGGATACGATCTGTATGCCCTTTCCTCCGCAATAAGCCGCGCTTTCCCTCTGCTGCCTCCAGGGATGCAGCTCAATCTGGTTCATGGACGGCACGACTCCAAAGCGGCCGATCAGTTCATTGATATGATGGTTCAAAAAATTGGATACGCCCGCGCAAAACAGCTTTTTGCCGCGGACCATCTCAAGCAGAGCTTCCCATGCTTTGAAACGAAGGCCTTCGTCCGTCCCCGGCCAGTGCAGCAGGCAGGCGTCCATATAATCGGACCCAAGGCTTTTAAGGCTTTCTTTAAAAGCGGAAAGAGGGCTTGCATAGTCGGTTATCCACAGCTTGGACGTTACGAAGATTTCTTCCCTCAGCACCTTGGAATCTTTAATCGCACGGCCGACTTCGCTTTCGTTCCTGTAAAAGCGCGCCGTGTCAATGTGGCGGTACCCCGCGTCCAGCGCCCAGCGCACCGCATTGTATGTTTCGTCTTTTTCGGGGCTCGCCTTGTATAGCCCCAGCCCCACCACGGGCATGCGCGCGCCGCATAACAGCTCAATTCCGTCCGACAGGCTTTTTATCATCTTTTTAAGGTCCTCCTCACGGTTTTTCCCTAAATCATTTTACACGCCGTGCCTTTTACGCCATGCCTTGAATCGCAGTCCTTCGTAGAACTGTACGGCCAGGTCCACCGGCACCACCCGTACCAGCAGGCAGCGGATCAGAAACGCGAGGGAGGTGTACACAGCCGGTGCCCTTGCCCTGAGTCCCAGTTCCATGCACCAGGCGACAAGTCCCACCGGCTGGGGCGGCAGGGGCATGGGTGTGTCGCTGCCCCCCGCTTTCCTGAAAAACCCGGTTTTAAGCGTGGCGACCGGATACACCGGCATGATCTTTATGTTCTTCGGCTTTTCCATGCGGTAGGACCGCACGAAACCGTCCATCGCGAATTTGGTCGCGTCGTACATCGTGAATCCGGGCAGCACCATCTTCCCCAGCGCGGATATGGTCACCATGAAGATCAGCGGGGTTGTCCTCTCCTGCGTAAGTTTCTGCAGTATGTATATGTGCGCGAGCACGTTCACTGCGAATATGTTCTCGTTTTTTTCCCAGTCGGGCGGCCCGATGGTCCCGTAATAGGCAAATCCCGCGTTGGAGACGAATATGTCTATCCCGCCTAAAAGCGCCTCCGTTTCCGCAAGCATTTTATCTATCTGGTCGGGCCTCGATAGGTCGCACCCCACGGCCATCACGCCCAAATGCCCGAGCGCCGCTTTAATGTCCTCGGGCGACCTCGAGACCCCCGCCACCTTCGCGCCCGCATGGAGCAGCCGGCGGGCGAGCGCAAGCCCGATCCCGGACGACGCCCCGGTCACCACAATCCTCTTTCCCTCAAGTTTCATAAAACCCCTCCTTCATCCCAAAGGGCCTTTTTTGTTAATATAAACATTTTCGGATAATTCTACTAATCTTTTTCAGCTTTTATCATAGTACGTTTTCACCCTTTTGTCATCTTAAAGAAGCCAATGTTTTTAAAAATCTTAAAGGAAGAAAACAAAACATAAAAATAGCCTGTATTGAACAGGCTATTTAAAATATACATCCGGCTATTTTTCTATGATCCTCGCCAGAAACTCGCGCGTCCGCTGGTGTTTTGGGCTGTCAAATATGACATGCGGCGCGGAATCCTCCACGATCACGCCCTTGTCCATAAACACCACCCGGTGGGCCACGTCGCGGGCGAACGCCATTTCATGCGTCACCACCAGCATGGTCAGCCCGGAGCGTGCGAGCCCTTTCATAACGGTCAGCACCTCGCCCACCATTTCGGGGTCGAGAGCGGAAGTCGGCTCGTCGAACAGCAGCACCTCCGGTTCCATGGCCAGTGCGCGGGCGATGGCCACGCGCTGCTTCTGTCCGCCGGATATCTGCGCGGGCTTGGCGTTGATGAACCCCAGCATGCCCACTTTTTTCAGATATTCCTTTGCGTTTTCCTCGGCGTGTTTGCGGTCGCGGCCCAGCACCTTCATCTGCCCCACCACGCAGTTTTCAAGAACGTTTAAGTTGTTGAACAGGTTGAACTGCTGGAACACCATCCCGACTTTCGCGCGGTATTTTGAGATAGGCACGCTGCCGTCCTGGATGTTGCGCCCGTGAAAAAAAATCTCGCCGCTGGTCGGGTTCTCCAGAAGGTTGATGCACCGAAGCAGCGTTGATTTTCCGGAGCCCGAAGCGCCGATCACGCACACCACCTCGCCGTGGTTCACAGTAAAATCGATATCCTTTAAAACCTCGTTCCTGTCGAAGAACTTTTCAAGATGCCTTATGGCGATCACATTTTCAGACATGGCCGATCCCCTCCGTTTCTTCCAGCGAGTACATGTCGTAATTGGACGGCCCGTCCATTTTCTTTTCAAACGCGAGCAATATCCGCGTGACCGCGAAGGTCAGTACAAAGTATATGGCGCAGGTGATGGCGAAAACTTCAAAATATTTCATATACGTCCCGGCGGCGGATTTGGATATAAAGAAAAGTTCGGTCACGGAAATCACGTTCAAGACCGAACTGTCCTTGATGTTGATCACAAATTCGTTGCCCAGCGCCGGCATGATGTTGCGGATGGCCTGCGGAAGCACCACGCTGGTCATAGTCTGCCAATGCGTCATGCCTATGGAATGCGCGGCCTCGGTCTGCCCCTTGTCCACGGATATGATGCCGCCCCGCACCACCTCGGCCAGATAGGCGCCGGTGTTGATGGATATGATGAAAATCGCCGCGAAAGTCGGGGACATGTCCCAGGACAAATACTGCATAGCGCCGTAATAGATGACCATGGCCTGCACGATCATGGGGGTGCCCCTGAAAAACTCGATATAGGCGATCAATATGGCCCGCACGATCTTTAAAACGATCTTTTTGATCAAAGAACTGTTTTCATCAAGGGGCACGGTCCGCACGATACCGATGACCAGGCCGATCATGAACCCAATCAGGGTGCCCACCACCGCTATCAGCATGGTGGTGGCGGCGCCCTGCAGGAACATAATTCCGTATTTGTCTAAAAGAAAGCCTACCCAGCCAAAAAACGTGTCAGGCATCATATTCTCCTAAGATTTATGGCAGCGGCCGTTATTATTCGTTTACGGGCTGGCGCGCAACCGCGTCGCTCATCATGGCAATACGGTCGTCGGCCGAAATACCGGCCAGGATCTCGTTGATCTTCGAAAGGTCCGCATATCCTTTTTTCACGGCTACCGATACCGCAACGTCATCGGGAGACGTTTCAAAGCCAGACCCTTCGGCGAACTTTACATAAGTCAGATCTGGGTTGGACGCGGCGGCTGAAATGGCGCTTGGCAGCTCGGATATATATCCGTCGATTTTGCCGGACTGCAGCGCCACAATCATGGCCGGGAAGGTATCCATGGCGGTTTGTATTTCCACGCCCTGTATCTGGTCGATCACGGTATAGTGGAATGTATTTAATTGCGCTGTAATCTTGGCGCCCGCGAAATCGGAAAGGGAAGCCGCGGAAGCGAACGCTCCATCCTTCCGGACGACAATCACCAGTTCGGATACATAGTAAACATCGGAAAAGTCCACGCTTTCCTTGCGCTCTGCGGTGGGCGACATGCCCGCGATCACGGCGTCAATCTTGCCGGAATTCACGGCGGGAATCAATCCGTCCCACTCGGTCTTCACGATCACCAGCTTTTTGCCCAGTCCGTCGGCAATTTTTTGGGCGATCTGCACGTCGTACCCGTCCGCGTATCCGCCGCCTCCGTCGATGGGAACGGTCAGGTCGCTTTCCTCGGTCTGCGTCCAGTTGAAAGGCGCGTAATTGCATTCCAGGCCCACCCTGAATTCCCCGGCCGAAGAACCGCCCGAGCACGAAGTCAGCCCGATTGCCGAAACCGCAAGAACAATAACCAATAATAACACGGTAATTTTTTTCAAAACTGTTTCCTCCTTAAAAATTGTTTTTGGAATTTTTATGCTGTAGTAGCACGTGAAAACATGAGATTGCAAAATCTAATCTATTTTCGCATTTTATATACCGTTCGTCAAGAAAAATTTGCTCCCCGCGCGCCACCGCCCGCGCTCTGGCCCGGCCGTTCGTTCGTTTATTAAACGCCGTTGCCAAAAAAAAAGAAGGCCCGAAAGGGGTCCTTCCGGCCTTCTTTTCTTTCATTAAATAAACAGCGTCGTTCCCGCGTCTTCGTTGGCCGCGATGTAGCTGGCCACGCCCGCGTATTCGATGTCGTCTATCAGTTCTTCGGGTTTAATCCCCATCAGGTCCATGCTCATGGTGCAGGCAATGAAGCGCACGCCCATTTCCTGCGCTTTTTTCAGCATGGTGGGCAAATCGTCCACGTTCTTTTTCTTCATAATGCCCTCAATCATGCTCTTGCCCATCCCCAGCATGTTCATATTGGACAGGGGCAGCTTTCCCGCGCCGCGGGGCATCATGGTTCCGAACATCTTTTCGGTGGCGTTTTTATTCACCTTCACCTTATCCGGCTTGCGCAGCGCGTTTAAGCCCCAGAAGGTGAAGAACATGGTGACTTTCTTGCCCTGCGCCACCGCGCCCTGCGCGATGATCAGGGAAGCCAGCACCTTATCCAGCTCGCCGCTGAATACCACCATGGTCGCGTTCCTGTGCGCGCCCGCGCCGGCCAGGCATTCCGTATGCGGCTGCTCCTTGCCTTTTTCGATGGTCGCGATGTATCTTCCACCCTCGCTCATTAAAGACACCAGCGTATGCCCGTTGGTCTTGCACCAGTTCTCCGCGTCGCTGGCAAACCCGGCCTCAGTGGATATGATACGCACCCGCTCGCCCTCTTTTGCCGCGGATACCGCCTTGTACATGCTCATCAGCGGCCCCGGGCACTGCAGTCCGGAAACGTCTATCTCGGTAATCTCGGCCGTAGTTTTCAGTTTCTGCGAATCGTCCGCCTCGGTCGCCCTGGCCGCGGTGATGGGCTTGTTAATCATATAGTTGCCGGTCTTGTACGTGCTGTACCCGCCCGACAGATTGTGCAGGTTGGTATATCCGTTCCCGGCCAGGATCTTGGCGGCTATGTACCCGCGCAGTCCAACCTGGCAGGTAATGTAGACGGGCGCGTCCTTGGGAAGGTTGATCTCGGAAAGCCTGTTTCTTAAGTCGTCCACCTCAATGTTCACCGAACCGTCTATGTGGCCGGTAGAGAATTCCACCGGCGTGCGGACATCCAGCAAATACCCGCCTTTTTCGATGATGTCGTCTATCTCGTTCCAGTGCACCACCTTGTATACGCCTTGCCGCACGTTGCTCGCAATGTACCCTAAGATGTTCACCGGGTCTTTTGCGGAAGAATACGGCGGCGCGTAGCAAAGCTCAAGGTCGGCAAGGTCTTCCACCGTGGCGTTAAGCTTCATGGCCGTCGCGATCACGTCGATCCGCTTGTCCGTCCCTTCCTTGCCTACGGCCTGCGCGCCCAGTATCCTGCCGCTCTCCTGGTCAAACAACAGCTTCAATGCTATGTTCGAAGGGCCGGGATAATAGGACGCGTGGTTGGCCCGGTGCGCGTGCACGGCGGTGTACGGAATGCCCGCCGCCTTCAGGTACGCCTCGTTCTTGCCCGTCACCGCAGCCGTCATATCGAACACCTTGACCGCCGCGGTACCCTGAATGCGGCTGCTTCCAATCTTCAGGCCGCCTATATGGTCAGCCACCAGCCTGCCCTGCCTGTTCGCCCCCCACGCAAGGGGCACGGAAGTCTTTTCACCGGTTACAAAATCACTGACTTCGATCACATCGCCAATCGCGTATATGTCCGGGTTTTCCTCCCCTGTCTTATCGTCGATCACGTTGAACGAATCCCCTGTTTTGATGAATCCCCTGGGGTTCAGCGCCATCCCGGCGTTTTTGGCGATCGTGCTTTCGGGCGCGACGCCAATGGAAAGGATGGTCATCTCAGTCTCGATGCGTTTACCGCTCTGCAGGACGATCGCGTCACCGCCCGCTTCAAAACGGGCCAGCCCGTCGCCGAGGTTCAAATTGATGCCGTGCAGGTTGAGCTCGCTGTGTATGATCTGCGCCATCTCAAAATCAAAGGGCGCGAGCACCTGCGGCATCATTTCAATCAGGTGTACGTTCACCCCGGTCTCGGCCAGGTTCTCCGCCATCTCCACCCCGATGAACCCGCCGCCGATCACGGTCGCCGTCTTGATGTTGTTTGCCGTGATGTAGGTCTTGATCGCGTCGGTATCGGGAATGTTGCGGAGCACAAACACGTTTTTCGCTTCGTCAATGCCCTCGATGCGCGGACGGATGGGCTTCGCGCCGGTGGATATGATCAGCTTGTCAAAGGTCTCCTCGTACAATTCATCCTTTTTGATGTCCTTTACGGTCACCTTTTTGTTCGCCTTGTCGATCGCGACCACTTCGCTGAAATTGCGGATATCCAGGCCAAACCGTTTGGTCATCCCGGGCACGGTCTGCACGAACAGCTTGTTGCGGTCGGTGATCACGTCGCCGATGTAATAAGGCAGGCCGCAGTTCGCGAATGATATGCATTCGTCCCGCTCAAACATGATGATTTCGTCTTTCTCGTTTAATCTGCGGAGCCGGGCGGCGGCAGTAGCGCCCCCCGCAACGCCTCCAATGATCAGAATTTTAGTCATTTTCCAAACCTCCTAATATAAACTTTGCAAATTCTTTTATTTCTTCGTTCTTCAAACGGTAATGTACCTCGTTTCTTATCCGCTCGCTTGTAATGATTCCCGCATGCTTCAGTTTTAATAAATGCTGCGATATGCTGGACTGTGAAACGGCAAGGCAGCTTTCCATATTGGAAACGTTCAGGCTCGCCGTCTCCAGCAGCCTGCTTATGATGCACAGCCTCACGGGATGGGCGAACGCTTTCAACAATTCGGCCCTCTTTACCAATTCAAATTGTGATTTCAATAACATACACCTCGCACACCATCAAAATTTGATTATAATAATATTATAATATTGTAATATTCTAATTGCAATGAGTTTGTGAAAAATAATTCAAAAGAATTGTTAACCGTTTGTAAATTATTCCCGGCGTCCTTATTATTGACAGTACGGCGACGCTGCGTTAGGATGGTTTTGTGTTCACAAAGGGCACGCCGGCATTATTTTGAAGGGAAACAGATTGCAAAGATGGCGCTTGGAGTCGGGATAGAAGTATTGTATGAAAAAAACATCAGAGATTCTCTGGAAGGCTCGGGAGAACACTTCCTGAAGAAGTCCCTCACGGACTGGGAGGTCAGCCGTGCAAAAAAAGACCCCTTGCCCCTGGTCTATTACTCCAGGATCTTTTCCGCAAAGGAAGCCATCCTGCGGCTTTTTGAAGAAGAGCCGGGCGTCCTGCCCACCGAGATCGAGATACGCGACGGCAGGTTCGGCGAGCCCGTGCCCCGCCTCACCGGCAAAATCAAAAGGATCATGAAGCATCGCGGCGCCAGCCGCATCTCGCTCAATGTTATCTTCGAAGACGGCTTCGCCGTCGCCGTCGCCGTTTTGGAGTAGATTCATTTGCCGCTTTTTTCGCAATGGATTCGCGCTTTGTTTGGAATATAATTAATATTCAAGATTTAAATAGAGATAATACAATACACCTTTTATATCTTCTTACCGGAGTAATAAACTCATTGTTTTATTATTATTACTTCAATAAATAATAATTAAATTTACTGCCTAAATTGATCTGAAAAGCTATTCCGTGCCGACTTTCCCAAGTATCAGGGGAGCCGGTTTTATTTTTGTATCCGAATATTCAATCCCGCTCAAAAAAACCGCCTGCGCGTCCTTAATCTTCTTTTCATCCGATGTATGCAGTTCCGCAATGGCCTCGCCCTTCCGCGCGGCTTCGCCGGGTTTTTTCAGCAGAACGATTCCTGCGCCAAAGTCTATGGGGCTGTCCAAAGTATCCCGACCCGCGCCCAGCATCCCGGCCGCGATTCCGCATTGCTCCGCGTCCATCCGCGCGATAAATCCGTCCCGTTCCGCGGCAACTTCCCGTACCACCGCCGCTTTGGGCAGCAATCCGGTATCAATGATAGCGGATGCGTCCCCGCCCTGCGCTTCCACCATTTTTAAAAACACGTCCAGCGCGCGCCCGCTTGCAAGCGCGTCCCCGGCCAGGGCGCGGCATTCATCCAATTTGCCTTTTCCGGCCAGCGCCAACATATGCGCGGCCAGCGCCAGGCAGAGTTCCTTTAAGTCCTTTGGACCGCCCCCCTTAAGTGCGTCCACGGCCTCGGCCACCTCCAGCGCGTTGCCGATTGCGCGCCCGAGCGGCGCCTCCATGCCGGTAATCAACGCGGCAGTGCGTTTTCCGTGCGCCCGCCCAATGCCCACCATTTCACGAGCCAGCGCCAGCGCGTCCTCCCTGTTTTTCATGAACGCGCCGCTGCCAACTTTCACGTCCAGCAATATGCAGTCCGCCCCCGCCGCCAGTTTCTTGCTCATGATGGAAGAAGCGATCAGCGGGATGCTTTGCACCGTTCCGGTCACGTCCCGGATGGCGTACAGCTTTTTGTCCGCCGGGCAGATGTTCCCGCTCTGGCCGATCACGCAAACGCCCACCTCGTTCACAATGCGCAGAAATTCTTCCCGGGGTAATCCTGTTTTAAATCCCGGTATGGATTCCAGCTTGTCCAGCGTCCCGCCGGTATGCCCAAGGCCCCGGCCGGACATCTTGGCAACCTTGACGCCGCAGGCCGCCACCATGGGCGCAACCGCCAGCGTAGTCTTGTCCCCCACGCCTCCCGTGCTGTGCTTGTCCGCCTTCACGCCCGCAACGCCGCTCAAATCAACGGTATCCCCGGACGCCGCCATGTATTTTGTCAAAAGCGCGGTCTCTTCCCCCGTCATCCCGTTAAAATACACCGCCATCAAAAACGCGGAGATCTGGTAGTCCGGAATGCTTCCGTCCACCGTTCCGCGCACAAAAAAAGAGAATTCCTCTTCGCATAAGGGCTGCCCGCGCTGTTTTTTTGTGATGATATCCACCATCCTCATTCGCGGCATCCCCCGTTTTTCTTCAGGTTTCCCGGGCCGAACGCCTCGGGCAGAAGCTCACCAAATGTGAATGTCTTATATTTTTCTTCGCTTCGCGCGGCAATAATGGCAAAATCCGCTCCGCAGAACTCGGCCATCACCTGCCTGCACACCCCGCAGGGCGGGCAATACTCCTCCGGCACATCCCCATATCCGCCCGCGACCGCAATGGCTTCAAATTCACGCTCGCCTTCGGACACCGCCTTAAAAAACGCGGTGCGCTCGGCGCAGTTCGAAGGCGTGAGCGCCGCGTTCTCAATGTTGCACCCGGTATAGACCTTGCCGCTTTTCGTCAGCAGCGCGGCTCCCACTTTAAATCCGGTCACCGGCGCGTACGCGTACAACCGCGCACGCAGCGCCTCTATGATCAAATCTTTTGTTTTCATACTCCACCCCGTAAATCAGAAACTCTCTTCTCGTATTTTACACGATCCGCCCGCTTTTTTCACGCGTTTCGCCCTTTTTCCCGCATCTTTTTTATAAGCTTGAAAAGCTCGAACCACATCACGGCGGCAACCGCCAGCACCGCGGCCAGCAGCAGCTGCCCGCCGGAAAGCGGCGTCAGTTTCAAAAAGACGTTCAGCGGAGAATATATGATCAGCAGAAGCACGGCCAGCGTTCCCAGCGTTACAGCCCACATCACCTTGTCTTTGGCCAAAAACCGGATCGTCCGGAATGTAAATTCCCTGTCCGAGCTGTTCACCAGCACTAGCAGAACATTGCACATAAGCATCACGGCTATCCCCATTGTCCGGGCCAGTTCGGCGTTCCCTGGCTCAACGCGCAAAAACGTAAAGTACGCGCCGAAAGCAGCGGCGAACACGGCCGCCCCCTGCACGGCGCTTTTTACCGCCATCCGGCCGGTCAGCAGCTTTTCGTCCGGCCTTCTGGGCGGGCGTTCCATAATATCCGCCTCGGCGGGCTGACGTTCCAAAACGATGGAACAGGTCGGGTCGATTATCAGCTCAAGCAGCACCACATGCAAAGGCAGCAGCATCAGATATGCGGGCGCGATCCCAAGCAGGGGCGCCAGCAGCGAGATCAGCGCAATGGGGATATGGATGGTAAAGATATAGCCGATCGCCTTTCTTATGTTATCGTATATGCGCCGCCCGTCGCGTATGGTCTGCACTATGGTGGAGAAATTATCGTCCAGCAGCACCAGGTCCGCCGCCTCCCGTGAAACTTCGGATCCCCGCTTGCCCATGGCGATCCCGATATCCGCATACTTGAGCGCGGGCGCGTCGTTCACCCCGTCACCGGTCATGGCCACCACTTCGCCGTTATCCCTAAGCGCACGAACGATGCGCATCTTGTGCGCGGGCGTCACGCGGGAGAAGATAGCCGCATCCCGCACGCGCTCCTTCAATTCTTCATCCGTCAACCCCTTAAGCTCGGCCCCGGTTACAATTTTATCCGCGCCGGGCATGCCGATTTGCCGGGCGATGGAAGCGGCCGTAATGCCATTGTCTCCCGTGATCATCACCACCCGCACGCCGGCGCGCACGCACCGCTCAATGTCGCCGCGCACGGATTCCCTGGGCGGGTCGGCCAGCCCGACCAGGCCGCAAAACGCAAGGTTGGATTCTGCCAGGGTATCGGGCCGCTCCTTCTCGCTTGCAAATTCCTGCTTGCCCACCGCGATCACCCGCAGGCCCTCGCCGGACATCTCCCTTATTTTTTCCTGGGCCCGCGCCTTAACTTCATCCGTCATCCCGCAAAGCGAAAGCATGCTCTCGGGCGACCCCTTGGCCGCCAGCACCAGGCCGCCCTCGTGCTCCCATAAATGCCCCATGATCTTGGTCTCGTCGGAAAACGGATATTCCACCATCAGCTCCCCGCCGAATAAATGCTCCCTTGGTATATCACGGCCCGCGCAGTAGGCAATCATGGCTTTTTCCATGGGATCGTACGTATCCGTTTCGCAGGCCAGCCCCATCAGTTCGACCATGTCTTCGTCGCTTCCGCATGCCGTCCACGTCTCTTTCACTTCCATCTGGTTTTTGGTGATGGTGCCCGTCTTATCTACACACAGCACGGAAACCGCGCCCAGCGTCTCCACCGAAGGCAAATGGCGCACCAGCGAATTTTTCCGGGCCAGCCGCCATGCGCCCATGGACAGGAACACGGCCAGCACCACCGGGAATTCCTCGGGGATCATGGCCATAGCCAGTGTTATGCCCGAAAGGATGCTCTGAATGATCCGGCCGGAAAGCAGTGTTTCGCTCAAATTGAAAAAGGTGAACAGGGCGACCAGCGCGAAAAGCGCGGCGGCGACCATAGCGGCGTATTTCACCAGTTTCGCCGTCTGTTTTTCCAGGGGCGTGGGCCGGTCGGGGGCCTCGGCCACATGCGTGCCTATCTTCCCGTATTCGGTCAGTGCGCCGGTCGCCGTCACGAACACGGCGGCCGTACCCTGCACCACCAGCGTGCCCGCGTAGCACATGTTTTTTTGAAAATAGTCTTTGCTCTCCCTTTTCTCAACCCCGGCCGTCTTGCGCTCGCCTTCGGGCTCACCGGTCAGGGAAGATTCGTCCACCTTAAGGTCGCTGGCCTTGAGGACAATGCCGTCCGCTGGAATCTTCACCCCCTCGGTGATCAGCATCACGTCGCCGGGCACCAGATAAGAGCTGTCGATCGTTTTTTCCTCCCCGTCCCGCATCACGCGGATGTGCGGCGCGGACAGGCTTTTGAGCGCGGAGAGCGTCCTGTCGGTCTTCCACTCCTGGAAGGTCTCGATGGCGATGATCGCCAGCACAAACACCAGCATGATCGCGCCGTCCCCGGGCTCGCCCAGCACAAAATAGATCACCGCCGCGGCGATGAGCAGCAAAAACATGGGCTCCCGTATAACTTTAAAAGCCTTGAATAAAAAATTTTCTTTTTTTCGGGGCGCAAGCTCGTTTCGGCCGTAGCGCTCCAAAAGCTTTTTCGCTTCGGCGGAAGTAAGTCCCCGCCCGCACATGCTGCCATTCTCCGGCATATTGAATAACCCTCCAATAAAGCGGTATTTGCGCTCTTGGCACACTGTAATAATATCGTTCCCAGGATAAAATAAAAACCCGCGGAACTTTTTACTGTCCCGCAGGCTTGAAAATCAAAACCCGCTGCCGGATAATCCGGCCCAGCCCCATGGACTTTTTAAGCCCATCGCCTGCTCAGTTTGTACTGTAATTTTCATGCAGTGCAAAGAGTGCTATCATGTTACCATATCCGCGCCGCCAAGTCAAGCCGGGCCCGATAGGCCGGGCTGCCCGGCCGGGATCAGCGGCCTGTGCGGCGCAGCGGTTGGATGCCCGCTGAAAAGCCCTGTTTTACATCAAAACCAACACACGGGGAGGGCTGCCCTATCGCAAATGCAAGTAGTGGTATGCGGCGTTTAGATGCCAGCGATACGGCGTAAGCAAACGGCATGAGCCGCAGCGTTTTGGGGAGACCCGGCCGTCTTGCCGCGAAATATAATATGTGGGTTACAATTTTTTATGCCAGCGATACCATGCTTGTGCGCGGATTTGGCCGCAGTTTTATTTCCGGCCATTATAATAATGGCAAACCACCCAAAAGAGTGATACAATAATACTGTTCACATCCTGTTTTTCAAAAAAATTTATTTTTCGGGAGGATGATCGCATGATTCCCACCGTAGACTTTTTTGGCAGCCGCATCAGCCGGCTGATCGTGGGCGGCAACCCCTTTTGCGGGCATACCTATATCTCAAAAACCACTTCCACCGACGATATGCTGGATTTTTACACGGCGCAGAAAATCGTGGAAACGCTTTTCGAAGCGGAGGCGCAGGGCTACGGCACCTTTTTGCCCATCGCGGACGATTTCATGCTCCGGGTGATCCGGCAGTATAAAAAAGAAGGCGGCAAAATGAACTGGATTGCGCAGACGCACCCGCCGGTGATGCTGGAGGTGAACGTCCGTCTCATCATGCAGCTTCAGCCCGTCGCCATCTTCCACCAGGGAACGGTAACGGACAATCTGGTGGAGGCGGACAAAATGGACGAACTCATACGCAATATAGGGATCATCCGGGAATCGGGCGTCCCGGCCGGCATGTGCTCTCACGTGCCCCAAACCATCCTCCGCGCGGAAAAAGAGGGCTGGGGCGCGGATTTTTATATGTGCTGCGTACACAACATGCGCAAGAAAGTACAATACGAAAGCTCTTTCATCACGGGCGTCACCCACGAATTCGAATTCGATGCACAAGACCGTCCAAAGATGTTCGCCGCCATGCGTGCCGTCCCAAAACCATGCCTCGCCTTCAAGATCCTCTCGGGGGGCAACATCGCAAACAGCCCAAACGATGTTGAGGCCGCCCTGCGGGAAACCTTCGAAAACATCAAGCCCGCCGATACCGCCGTGGTGGGCGTTTTCCAGCGGGATAAAAACCAGCTTGCACAAAACGCGCGCCTGGCCGAAAAAGCGCTCGCGGATTTATAAAATAAAAAAAGCGGGTCCCCCCGCTTTTTTTATTTTACCACGTAGCTTAAAAGCAGCATCACATTCAGCACGGTCATCACCGACCCGATCGCCCACAAAAGTATCTTGTCCGTCCTCTTGTTCGCGAACTTGCCCATCACCCGCTCGGAAGAAGTCAGGTATATCTGCAGGAATATGGTCACGGGCAGCTGAATGCCGAGCAGCATCCGGGAATAGATCAGCCCGTCGAACGGGGAGGTAATAAAGAAGATCACCGCCACCGCGGAAAGCATGGTCAGCTGTCACCAGCATGCCCGGCCCGATATACCTGAAAAAATCGATCGCGGTCAGTCTAGGCCTGTGCAGGCCCCCAAACAGCTTCATGCCTCCATCACCCCTTAAAAAATATTTTACAGGAACCCGCACTCATTTTCAATTATTTGCATCCATTCCTTTCAAGTTTTATGGATATAATAAAGCCGCCTGTATTTTTATATTTCCCACAGGCGGCTTTCGTTATTTTTTTTAAAGCATAACGGCTGTGTATTTATTCTTCATTCTTTTCATTCGGCATTATTAGAGCATTTTTACATTAAGTTCAGATTTCGTCGACGCACTTGGAACAGACGTACACGCCCTCAAAGCTTTTCAGGTTTTCCGTACTTTCACAAAAGACGCAGGAATCCTGATGTTTTTTCAGGATGATATTTTCGTCTTCCACATAGATCTCTACCGTATCTTTTATCTTCAGATCCAGTACTCTCCTCAGTTCAATGGGCAGTACGATGCGTCCCAAACGGTCGATCGGGCGGTACATACCTGTAAATTTCATTGCCTTTCCTCCTTCGCTTTATTTATTAAAGCATTCGCAATCACTCTTCGTTCTTTTCCGGATACCGTTCCAGAAGCATGCCCAGGACTTTTCAACAAACTCATCCACATTGGTAAACCCTTTATAAAGAAGCTTCCCGTCAAGGTTCCCCTGCAGCATCGACATGAATAGCATTATGATTCCGTTATCCGCAACTTCCAGGATTTCACCGTTTTGTATCCCTGTTTGGATCACCTGGATCAAACTCTGAATAAAATCGGTTTCCTTTTCCCTCATGATCCCGATACAGCGGTTTCTTAAGTCTTCTTTTTCAATAAACGGAAGCCTTCTGTATACCCTGAGCCGGTCATAGTCGTTAAACTTTATGGATGTAAAAAATACATTCTTCAAAGCTTCGCCGCAGCCCGAATCCTTTGATGCTTCAAGCGTCCGTCGCATTAGATCAAACAGTTCCCCGACCAGTTTTTCAATCATAAGAAAAATGATCTCATCCTTATTCTTGAAATGGCTGTACAAGGACGGCGTTTTAATGCCGACCTTTTCCGCAATATCAGACATCGAAACCTGATATCCCTTTTCGGCAAAAAGGCGGAAAGCAATCTCTAAAATTTCTTCTTTCCTATCCATCACCACAACCTAACTAATATTCGTTAGGCTTATTATAACAGAAAAAAAATTAAAGTCAATATTTGCTTAATCAGTCAATTATTTAGCCATTGGAACAAAAAAGGCCGCAAAATAATCAAAGGATGATTTGCGGCATGGCCGCCGGGCCACCCAGGCATAAAAAAGACCGCGAACCACTGAAATGGGTTCGCGGTATGGCTGCCGGGCCTCCCCGGCTGGTGGAGACAGCTGGACTCGAACCAGCGACCCCACGCATGTGAAGCGTGTGCTCTACCAGCTGAGCTATGCCTCCAATGATAGACATTATACAAGATTATTTCATGTTTGTCTACGTGTTAAAAAATGAAATTTATAAATTTTTCTCGCGGCCACAGGCGATCTTCAGCATATGGATGAACCGCCTGCCCATCAGCGAAAGGTAAACCGCGTGCACCGCCCGGCCGATTTCTTCGGGGTCCGCGCCCGGCGGGAAAACCATCAGGTGCATGGGGACGTTCCAAATGGAATAGTCAATCCCAAAGAGCGGCTCAAATCCAGCCCGGCGGTAAAACGCCATCCGCCTTTCCCGCAGGGCCTTTTCCCCGGCTGTTTTTGCGTTTTCGGGCTTCTCCACCTCCGCAACGATCCCCCTTGCATCCGTGTATGCCTTTTTGATATCCTCCAAAAAAGCGGTGCCCATCCCCCGCCCCCTCATTTCATCAAACACCGCAAAATAACTGATCAAAACGACCCCGCTTGCCGTATCCCCGGCGCAGATGGCGTACGCCGCCGCCCGTCCGCCGGCAAAAAACAACCATCCCTGCTGCCGCCCGTCCGCAAGCTGCCGCTTTAAAACGCGGTAGGGAGCATATTCACCGAACGCGAAATCCCTTTTTATCCTGACGTATATGCTTTTAAATTCGTCCGGCTCCAACGGCCGTATAAAAAACTCCATTTTGCCACCCGGCGCGGCGCCAACGTTTCTCCCGGAATGCGCGCGCCTCGTCTTTCTTATTGTATCAAATGCCGCTCTTAAGGACAAGCGCACCCCGTAGCCGCTCCCCAAAATGCCATGCAAAAAAGCACAGCCCAATAAAACACTTTACCGCAATGCAAAAAAACCGCAATCCGCGGTTTTTTTGCATGATCGTATCTATCTGTCAGGAGGTCAAACTTACAAAAAGCGTTCGTCCAGGTCAAAGGCCTTGGGCGCGGAAGCCGGGTCGAAAATCACCACCTGCTTTAGGTTGCCGACGGCTTTGCTAAGCCCTTCCTCCACCGAAAGGTACCCGTCCTCGTGCTCGATGCTGATCACGCCGTCATACCCGCTCGCGCGCAGGGCGCTCATGATGTTCGCCCATTCCTTCAGGTCGTGGCCGTAGCCCACCGTCCGAAACTGCCAGCCCCGCGTATACGCGTTGCCGAAGCTCTGCATATCGGTCAGACCGTAATAGGAGACCCTGGTCGGGTCCACCATTGCATCCTTCGCGTGGAAGTGAAAGAGGCAGTCCTCCGCGCACAGGTAGCGAACGGCCAGAACGGGGTCGATCCCCTGCCACCACATATGACTGGGGTCCAGGTTGGCGCCCAGCGCCTTGCATCCGGTCTCCTTGCGCATGCGGATAGCGGTCGCCGGCGAATGCACCGAATACCCGCCGTGCATCTCCATGGCCACCTTCACGCCCTTGTCCCCGGCGTAGGCGCCCATCTCCTTCCAGTAGGGAGTGAGCTTCTTTTCCCACTGCCATTCCAGCACCGTCTGGAAATCCTCGGGGAAAGGGGATACCGGCCAGTTGGGGTATTTGGAATCCTCACAGTCCCCCGGGCATCCCGAAAAGGTAACGATATGGTCCACGCCCAGTGCGGACGCAAGGTCGATGGAGTTCTTGATATCCCGGTGGTATTCTTCGGCCAGCGCCTTGCTCGGATGCACGGGGTTCCCGTGGCAACTCAAGGCGGATATGCGCATCCCCCGGCTTTCGAACAGGTCTTCAAAACGCTCCCGCGCAGACTTGTCCTTTAAAAGCGCGGCCGGATCGCAGTGCTCCTTGCCGATGAACCCGCCCGAGCCCACCTCAACGTCCAGCACGTCCTTTGCCTTGAAGTTGTCCAGCACCTCAGAAAGCGGCTTGTCCTTATATAAAACCGCAAAAATTGAAAGTTTCATGTTCCACCTCCAGATCGTATCGGAATGACTATCCGGCATATCCCGGCCGGGCAGGAAATTTGAATAAATTTGTTTCTAATATTACTGTTTCTTACCGTTATTTTCCGTTTATGTGGTTATCATAGCATATCCGGCCCCCGCGCGCAAGCATTAATTGCATCCCGTGCCCTTTTTAACGGCTTTTTTGCGCCAAAACAGCCGTATCCGGCAATTCTCCCACAGATGTCATATCTTTTTTATGTATTCGGTCATTTTAAACCATTCGTATTTGACCGTTTCATTTTGTTATTGCCAAAACAAACGCTCTATGTTATGATACAGGCATAAACAAAACAGGTATGCAGGTTCAATCAAAGAGAAGCGAAGGGTTTGCCATGTATAAGATCGAGAGAAAATCGGAGATCGTAAATATCCTGGAGCAATCGGGCAAGGTGGATGTTGGCTATCTGTCCGCACGTCTGGGCACATCCCGGGAGACCATCCGGCGCGACCTTCAGGAAATGGAGGAAGACGGCATATTGAAGCGCACCCACGGCGGCGCGGTTTTCGCGGGCAGCATCCCAGGCTCCCCCCTGGAGCTGCCGGTTGCCGTGCGGGAGATACAGCACTCGGGCGAAAAAGACGCCATCTGCCGCAAGGCGGCTTCCCTGATCCGTGACGGGGACAACATCTTTCTGGACAACAGCTCCACCTGCCTGTATCTTTTGAAATACATCCCGCCCAAAGCCAATGTAACCATCATCACCAATTCGGTCAAACTCCTGTCCGAATCGGTGAATTATTTAAGCCCGAACCACCTGGTCATCTGCCTGGGCGGCATATTCCACGCGAGCAACCATTCGCTGTACGGGAACACCGCCCTTAAGAACGCGGCGGATTTTTACCCCAGCCGGACCTTCATGTCCTGCTCGGGCATCCGGCCGGACAGCGTCACCGATGCCAGCATCCTGGAGGTGGACTTAAAGCGCCTCATGATGGAACGCAGCCAGGAAGTCATCCTTCTCGCGGACCACAGCAAGTTCACGCGCTCGGGGCAGGTCTTTTTGTCCGATTTGTCGGGCATCGACATGGTCATAACGGACGGCAAGACCGAAAAGGACCAGACGGCATTCTTGCCGGGCATGGGCGTCGAACTGCTGATCGCGGAATTCCACCCCTAAAAATCTAAAGATTTTCGGGGATCCCGGGGATAAAACCCGGCCCGTAAATGCAAGATAAAAAAATAAACGGCAAAAGAAAGGTTCGCATTCATGGTTTTTACGGTAACGCTCAATCCGGCGGTAGACAAAATCATCTTTTTGGATGAATTCGTGCGCTCCCGCACATCCCGGATCAACAAAACGCTGGAAACGCTGGGCGGCAAGGGCACGCACGTGTCCATAGACTTAAAACTGCTGGGAATAGAAAACACCGCCCTGGGGGTCACCCTGGGAGAAACCGGCAGGCGTATCACGCGAATGATGGAAGAATGGGGCGTTTCCGTGCATTTCCTGCACTACGATCACCCCGGCCTTGCGTCCCGTACCAATTTTGAGATCATAGAAGAAAACGGCAGCTACTGTACCATGCTGTCCGACCGCGGCCCCATGCTCACCCGCGCCATGACGGACGACCTCCTCTCCCAAATCAATGGCCTGGCCGCGGCGGGCGATATTTTAATGCTCACCGGGGACGCGAGCAACGTGGAAGACACGGCCGTATACACCCGGCTGGCCCAGGAAGCGCAAGAACTGGGCGTAAAGGTCATCCTGGACGCGAGCGGGCCCTATCTTAAAGAAGGCCTCAAATCAAAGCCCTATATGATCAAGCCGAATTTCGAGGAGCTCTGCTACCTCGCCGGGCGGGAACTCACCTGTGAGGCGGACGTGGTGGCCGCCCTTGAGTCGCTGGGCGACGCGGGCATAGAAGTGATCGCGATGACGTGGAGCAGCAAGGGCGCGGTGGTCAAATCGGGCGGCAGCATCTGGCGGGTATACCCGGCAGCCGTCCGCGCGGTCAACGAGGCCGGCTGCGGGGATGCGTTTTTATCCGCGATCGTGGCGGGCATGATCCGGGGGGAAGACCTGGAGCACACCATCAAATGGGCCGCCAGCGTTTCGGGCGCGGCCGCGGAAAGCGAGATCACCGCGGGGTTCGACATAAACAGAGCCAAAGAGCTCATGGAAACGGTCCGCGCAGTCAGATTGAAATAAATAAATTTAAATAAAGAGAGGTTTTTAATTTTGGCATTACAGTATTCGGAAATCCGCTGCCAGATGGCGACGGTAGCAAAAGAAATGTGGGACCGCAAGCTCACCAACGCGGCGGGCGGCAATTTCGCGGTCACGGTGGCGGAAAACAGGATGCTCATCTCCCCTTCCATGATGAGCGAACATCACTTATGCTCCATCGACCCGGAGGAGTTCCTCCTGATCGACTACGACGAAAACATCCTGGAAGGGAAAGGCAAGCTGTCCCGCGAAACCAAGATCCATATCCTTCTGCACTCGAATTTCAAATTCATTAAAAGCACCATCCATGCGCATCCGCAGTTTTGCATGGTGTACGCGGCGGCGAACAAACCCATCAAAACGGTAACCGAAGCCACCATCAAACGCGGCGAATATTTCGGCTGCGCGCGGCCCGCAACGGCCTATACGCCCGAACTCGCCGAGAGCGTGTACGAATATTTCGATGCGCACCGCGAATTCGCGGAAAAAATAGGCATCGGCTGCATTATGCCCATGCACGGCGTGGTCGTGTCCGGGCCCACCCTGATGGGCGCGTTCAGCTGCCTGGAACGCATGGAGACGGACGCGGTCTGCAATATATTCAAAAACTTTATCTGATGAGGACGCAAACGGTATGAAGGCCCTGGCACTCGATCTGGGCGGCAGCGGCGGAAAGATATTTTCCGGCCGGCTTGGCTCAAAAAAAATCAAAATAGAAGAAATCCACCGTTTCGAAAACGGTCCGGTCCGCGCGGCCGACCACCTGTACTGGGACATCCTGGGCATCTACCGGCAGCTGCTCTTTGGGCTGGCCAAGGCCGGAAAATTCACCAGCCTGGGGGTGGACGCCTTCTGCAACGATTACGGGTTGCTGGATGCGGGCGGCGCGCTGTATTCGCAGGTGTTCATGTACCGCGATTCCCGCACCCGGGGGATGATCGAAAAAATCGAAAAACGCATCCCCCCCATGGATCTGTACCGCTCAACCGGCTGCCAGCGCGCCTCCTTCAACACCCTGGTCCAGCTGGCGGCGCACGTGTCGGGAGCGGACCGTTTCCAGCTCAAAAACGCATCCTCCCTCCTTTTCGTACCCGAACTGCTGGATTATTTTCTTTCGGGAGAGACTGCGGCGGAATTCACCATCTCCTCGGTATCCCAATGCTACAACCGCATGCAGGGGGACTGGGACGAACATATTCTAAAGCCGCTCGGCATACCACTTAAAATCTTCCCCAAAGTCGTCCCTCCGGCCACCGTCATCGGCAAAGCGCAAAAAAGCGTACTGGCCGAAACGGGCGCGGGCGCCTTTAATGTGGTGGCGGTCTGCCACCATGACACCGCCTCGGCGGTCATGGCCGTCCCCAGCCGGGAACCGCATTTCGCATACATCTCCAGCGGCACCTGGTCGCTGATGGGCACGGAAACGCGCGAAATGATTACCACGCCCGAAGCGTACGCCTATAATTTCGCGAACGAAGGCGGCTTTGCGGGCACAAACCGGTTTTTAAAAAACATCATGGGCCTGTGGATTTTGCAGGAATGCAAGCGCCAGTTCGACGCGGAAGGCCTGGGCCTCACCTATGCGCAGCTCGACGCCCTGGCGCAAAAAGCCGCGCCCTTCCGCTCACTGATTAATCCGAACGACCCTGTGTTCTTCTCCCCGGACAACATGGCGCAAAAGATCCGCCAGCAATGCGAAAAAACATGCCAGCCCCTGCCCGAATCGCCGGGCGAGATCACCCGCTGCATCAAGGAAAGCCTTGCGCTGGCCTACCGCAGCACGCTTGAGAAAATAGAGGAAGTGGCCGGTTTTTTAATCCCCCATGTCCACATACTGGGCGGGGGCGCGCAGAGCGCATTGCTCAACCGCTTCGCGGCCTCGGCCATGGGCCGCCCGGTATACGCGGGCCCCATCGAAGCGGCGGCCATCGGCAACATCGCCGCCCAGTTCATCGCCGCGGGCGGGCTTTCCGGGCTTTCCGAGGCGCGCAGCCTGGTCCGGGATTCCTTCCCCATCAAAGAATACCTTCCGCAAGATGCGGCGGCCTGGGAAGACGCCTACGCGCGTTTTTCAGCCCTGACCGGATAACCACTCCCCAAAAAAGTCTTACGACAATCCGGAGACCCCGCGATACGCAATTATCTTCCCTCTCTATACTTTATAGAAAGGCCTTCGAACGGATGTTCGAAGGCCTTTCGCTCAATATTCAAAGAAACCAATTAAATTCTGTCATTGGTTTTCTTTGATGGCATTTATTCTGTTTTAAATTCCATCCCGTTCTGTATGCACAGCCGGTGGGCGGCAAACCTGCCCGATGCGCCCGCGCCGGGCAGACCGCCCGGAGGCAGGGTCCACATGCCCGCCATGATGAAATTCTCAAGGCCAGTCAGCACGCCGGGGTGGTACCGCGGGACGTCCTTTCCGCCCCATGCCCAGGTCATCCACGCGCCCCGCCATGCGCCCGCGTAGCGCTCATAGGTCATGGGCGTCACCACGTCGGTAACCTCTATTTTTCCCTCCGTCTCGGGGAACCTGCGTATAAGCGCTGCGGTCGCGTCTTCGGCCAGCCGCTTTTTTTCGGCCTCGTATTTTTCCTTGTCGGCGGCAAGCGCTTTCCAGTAATCGTACTCCGCTTCGTAGTAGCAGGAAAAAACACTTTTGCCTTCGCTCGCCATGTTTTTATCAAAACCATAGCTGATCAGCTGCACGCATTTGCTCTTAACGCCGTTCAATGAGACCGGCGCCTCCCGCCTGATCTGGATCGCGCGGGTTTCGCTTTTAATATCCGCGTCCACCCCCATAAATACCAGCGCACTGGTGATGGTGGGGTACTCCTTTGGATTGCCAAACAGGTTATTGTAGACATCCGGCGTATATTTGTCCTCCAGCAGCACTTTTAAGGTATTGTACCCGTCCGCGCAGGAAATCACATGGTCGGCCACAATCTCCCTTCCGTTCGCAAGGACGATTCCGGTTGCTTTTCCGTCTTCCACTTTTATTCTTTCACTCTTCGCTTTGTAAAATACCTTTCCGCCCAAGCTAAGGAACTTCTTTTCCATCCGGTATGCCAGCGCGCGCGAACCGCCTTCCGGGTACCCGCAGTCCCCGCCGTTCATCCCGGCCATCGTCATAATGAGGGGCATGGGCGATGTGTTTACGGGTATGGCAGCTTCCATCGCCCGCTGAAGAAGCGGACTTTTGAAACGCGCACAGAATTCCTCCACCGTCATTTTGCCGTACCTCGACATCTTTGAAATCGCGCCCATGTTCCTCACGGCAAATTTCAGGCCGTCCCCCATTTTCATCATGTCCATGGGTTTATCCACCGGCATGCCGAATCCGCCCACCGCCCGGATGGCGGCGCAGAATTTTTTGATCTCGCCCCTGTCCTCGGGCGAAATCCGGGTCAGATGCGCTTCCAGTTTGCCGGCGTTGGTATAAAAGTTCACCGCGCCGCCTTCCTCTTCGTACCGTATAAAGACATCATGGTCGATCACGCGCACAGAATCGTCCAGCGCTCCCGTGTCCCGCCAGATATTGCCTAAGCCCGTCCCAGGCTTTGTCCCTACCAGCCAGTGGATGCAGCCGTCAAAATGATAACCTTTCCGGTCCCATCCCGTGCATTCCCCGCCCGGGATGGTGTGCATTTCGTAAATCTCGGTGTCAAAACCGTTTAATTGCGCATAGATCCCGCAGGTCAGCCCCGCGATGCCCGCGCCTATGATGGCTACTTTTTTCATTTTACAAATCCTCCCTTAATTATTTATTTCTTATGGCTTTTTCACCATGTTGACAAGTATCTCGGGGTCGGGCATTTTAAACCCGTCTATGGCCAGTTTATACATTGCCAGCCCCTGTATGGCCGCAAAAAAAACCATTGCCATCCCCAGCGGATTGCCATCGCGCACCTCTCCGGCCGCCTGGCCCGCCGATAAGATGCGCACCATCGCCTGCACCGCGGTCATGGATTCATCCAGCAGCTTATCGTTTTCCTCGGACATCCCCTCCATTACCGACGCATGCGATACGATCAAAAAGTAGTAGGCGGATTCCTCAAAGTTTTCTATTCCGCCTAAAATATAGCCCGCAATCTGCCGCACCTTCTCCAGAGGGCTTGCCGGCATGCTCTCGGCCATCAGCAGGGACTCCGCCGAGGCCTGCATCGCTCTTTTTAAAAGCTCAAAAAATATTTCTTCTTTGGAATTAAAATAATGGTACACCAGTCCATGGCTCATCCCCGCCTTCTTCACCACGTCGCTGATCTTGGTGGCCGCAAAGCCCCGGGTCGCAAAAAGCTTTAAACCCGCGGACAGTATTTGTTCCCTTCGTTCATCCTTAATGGCAGCGTTCTGTTCTTCATTTCTCGGGCTCATGATACCCCTCCTTTTCTATGATTGACTATGCAGTCAATCATAGTATATTCTATCGTTGACTGATTTGTCAATCATTAATTTTTGATTTTTATTAAAAATTTTTTTGAAAAGTTTTGGCAGTGTATTTGCACGCAGATTCGCAGAAAATAGTTTCGAAGTCTTTTGCCGCAAACGCACCCCAAAAAAGTCAACAGACTTTTCTTAGGACCCCGCAACAAAGGCAATCACAGCCGAAAGGAGGAGATAAAATGTCGTCAAAAATGCGGAAATACGGCCCGGACCATCCCTGGACGCAGTTCAAAATGGAATGCGCGCAGGATATCGGCCACCAGCAGTATGTAAAAGAAAATAACGACGAATACAAAGGCAACCTTCCAAGCCGAGTCAACGGCGAGCAGGGCGGCCCCATCGGCGGAGAAATGGTCAAAAGGATGATCCAAAAAGCAAAAAACGAAATGGGATCGTTGCAGTGACTTTCCTTTCCACCCTTTTGCAAGGGTGGTTTTTTTGTTTTTTTTTACCTTTCTTTCAGATGTGGATTATCATTGTAAGTGCAACGAAAAGGGCAGTTTTTTCATCTGTGCTCGCGCTTATCTCGTACTCAGTGAGCCTTTGATCCCACTTCATTGCGGATTTGCACATCGCGTCAAGTAATTCTCTATGTTTGCGCTCGTGCTCATCTCGCATTCAGTGAAAACTTCGTTCCCTCTCCCCGCCACTGGCGGCGGTCACTCCGTTTTCCCACTTCATCACGCTTAAGCGTGCGCTCGGCTCCGCTCAAAAAAAACCTAACAGAATCATTAAATAAAGGTGACTGTAAACGCTATGCTTACATACAGCAAAAGCAGGCCCGCAAGGGGGCCTGCTTTCAGTGGTATTCCTTCGGGCCGTACAAAGGGTCCGCTTTCCGTTTGCCTGTTTTAGCCTTTCCCTTTATCTCGGGTACCGGTTGCTCGCTGTTTTTGGGGAATTTCTGCTTTTTGTTGCTCTCCGTCCCGTGCGGTTCGCTCGGGCCCGGGCGTCTCATTCCCGCTTTGGCCATTCCTTTCACCTGCCTTATTTGTCTTCTCCCGGTTTGTCCCGCAGCGCCGACTGCTTCTTGGCGCTTTTGTTTTGGTTCATGTTTTCCCGTGTCAGGGGCGCGCCGCCTTTCGCCTTGCGTTCCCTCGCCCGTTTATCGTCCACCTGGCTGTCTTTCGGCATAAAAAAACCTCCTTTTTAAAATAGTTTTTGCAGCCGGCGGCTTTTTTAAGCAAAAACACTGTGTTAAAAACCGGAAAACACGCAACAAAACGGCGGCTTTCCAGCCGCCGTTTTATTTCTATCTTTTTTTATCGCCCCGGACTGTGGCGCGCCTGCTTTTATAGTCGCAGAAATTCTTCATCCCCGCGTTTTCAAACCCCTGCCGGCCGCGTTCGCCCATTCCCGTATGCTCCGTTTTTTGCGGCCCGCGGCCGGTCCTGAAAGATTCTTCGTTTTTCCTCGGGGTCCGGTTCATGCCTCCCATGAATTGCGCGCTTTTCGACGGGGTGCCCATCGTTCCCATATTGCTTTCGCTTTTTTGGGGACCCCGGTTCTTCCACCCCAAATAATCTTCGCTTCTTTGGGGACCCCGGTTCTTCCACCCCAAATAATCTTCGCTTCTTTGGGGACCCCGGTTCTTTTCCAGGCATTTATTGCGCATCTCTTCCTGTCCGTTCCCATAAAACCGCACATTCCTGTTATCGTCCATCCGCCGGACCTGTCTTGCGTCCTCCATGTCGTTGGCCAGATACGGGCTTCTGCTTTCTTTCCTTAATATATTATCCGCCATCCTTGGCCCCGGAATATTTTTTTTTATATAACCCCCGTCTTTCACGGCAGTGCGGGTTTTCATCCTCCCCCCCGCCGCGGTTTGCGGGTTTCTGCCCGTTCCTACGCCGCATTCGGGCCGTGCCGGAACTTTTTTCTCGGGCCCCGGGTGATTTTGTCCCATCCTGCCATCGTATGGCCGGCCATATCGGTTATCCATATCGCGTCCTCCTTTCCTTGCTTACTGCCAGTATATTCTCCGCCTTTCCCGCATGACACATATACATACGCAGGGGCCTTTCATTATTTTTTCAAACGCCCGTTTTCCTTTCCGTTCATGCAATCAATCCCGCCCGCCGCCGCAAAAGAAAAAAGCGCCCCCAGGCGACGCCTGGCCCTTGGTCAGTCCGTAAACCTGGTTATCGTGCGCAAATTGGGCGATGTCCACATTGCGTCCCTGTTTTCATGTTTTTTACTTACCATATCTTTGTAAAAGATTATCTGAAAATAAACCGGCAATCTACGCCGGTTTATTTGTGTGCTCATTAGAAGTATCTTATCATATGCTGAAATCTTAAAATTCCAATAAAAAAGGTTATATGTTATTGGAGTATTGGCTCCAATAACATATAACCATCAGGAAAAAACATGAATTTAAGCTTATCCTATTCAAGATCAGAAGATCATAGGATTAATAATTGTATTGCTCCACGTTTGACTTGTCAAAAATCAAGGCATCTCCCAAAAGAATCATCTTATTGTCAGTGTCAATTGCCCTCTCTCCAAGTCTCGTGGTCGTCATGGCGGTTATTTCAGGCGTAATCACGCCTGTACCCATCTGATAGCCTGCCATCACGGATAAGTAACCAAGATCCATGCAATTCCAAAGCACGCCGGTATCCATTGGATTGGTCTCGTCAAGGATGTAGGTTTTCAGTGCATTGGGAGTCGCAAGGCCGGTCATAGTAACGGCCATTGCATCCGGTTTTTCCGCAGCCGAAGCGTAGGCAGCTCCAAGAGCGGGGGTTGCACCCGAAGAAAGGCCGATTGCGGCCTGTATCTGGTTGGCACCGGGTCCCATTCTGCTTATGATGGTAGCGGCGTCTTGCTGGTTTTTGGTTTCGTCGGCGCCCGGATAATAAATATCCGTTTCTTCATTTTGAAGTTTCAACCAACTGTATTCATCTGTAGCAAGCAATGTTTTTATCGAAGCGATCCAGGCATTCTGGTTCGCATCGGTCTTGTCTGCCGAAAGCATTGCGACGTTCGCCGTTTTATCCGGTCCATACCCTTTTCCCGTCAAGCTGTCCGCTACCGCTTTAACCAAACCTTTTCCGATCGTATCATAGGATGCCTGGTTGATAAACAACTCTCGGGCGTTCGCCTCCGCATCGGCGTCAAATGTCTCAACCTTGATGCCAGCCTCCATTGCTTTTTTCAAAGTAGGAGCGATAGCGGTGGGGTCGTTCGGAGAGACGATCAGTACGTCCACACCCTGTGCGATCCATCCTTCAAGAATATCCACCTGTTTCTGGTTGGTCGCCGCATCCTGCGGCGGGCCGTCATAGATCAGTTCCGCGACGGTTCCGTTTGCATTCAACTCCTGAATGGCTTCTTCCGCGCCTTGTTTACATGCATCAAAGTAATTTTCTCCCTTATATTTTGGAAGCATCGCGAGAGTGACTACTGAAACCGATTCGGAAGTGCCTTCTTCCGAAACCGCCGCAGTAGCCGACGTGTCCGCAGAAGCGGATTCCGTTGCCGTTGGGGTTCCGCACGCTGTGAAAACCAATGCGGCAACCAGTACGGCAACCATTAAGATTGATAGTTTTTTCATTTTCTCCTCCTTATAGTCCTGTTTTTTTATCGTTTCGGCTTCTGACAGCCGGAATCGATCCGGTTCGCTGGCAAAACGTTTAAATTTATTTTCGTGTGTCAGCCTTTCAAGCATATACGAAACAGACCGCCATGCCTTTCAATTCAAATCAAAGCATTTTTAAAAAGACTGGCTGTTTGATTGTGAGGCTATTTGACAACAGGCCTCGCGTTATGTTTTTTTCATTGCAGCGACTTCCAATATCCTTTTGTTTTTCTCTTTTTCAATAAGGATCGAATAAACGATCAAGCTGATTACCAGCACAATGCCGTTGATAATGGTCTGCACGTCTATTGGAATGTTCAGCACGGTCAGCCCGCTGTTTAAGACACCAATGATCAGTGTCGCTAGAATCGTCCCTTTCATATCGCCTATGCCGCCGTTTATGCTTGTCCCTCCCAAAACGACGACGGTGATGATTCTCAAATTAAGCGTGTTCGCAACATCAAATTTCACGCTTGTGAACCGGCCCAGATAGATGAATGCCGCGATCGCGCAAAGAAGCCCGCAAAGCGTATAAATCGTTATCAGTACCTTGTCCGCTTTTATCCCGGAGTATCTTGTCGCGTTCTCATTAAATCCGATCGCGAACAAACTTCTCCCCAGGGTCGTTTTTGAAAGTATCACACAAAATATGACAGCGACGACGGCATAGATGATGATCGAAATTGGCAGTCCAAACAATGTCTGGTTTCCCATAAAAGTTGTAAAATCGTAGGAATAAACGCTGTCTCCGGACGTGATGCCCTTCGCGATCCCCCTGAACAGGAAGAGCGTCGCAAGCGTTGTTACCAGCGGCGATATCTTCAATTTTGCCACAACCAGCCCGTTCATCAGTCCGCAGGCGACGCCAACCGCCAGGCCCACAATGATGCCGGGCACACTGCCCAGGCTCGCGGCCGCAATGCCGCCCGATATCGCGGATAATATCATAATGGACCCCACCGAAAGGTCGATGCCGCTGGTGATGATGATCAAGGTGAGCGGCAGGGCCACCAGGCCGATTTCTATAATGTTTTTCAGCATGACGTTTATGATATAGTTGGGGTTTAAAAAGTTGTTGTTCATTAAGCCTATGGAAACAAACAGCACAACAAATATCAGCAGCAACGAACTATTAAAAGAGAGGCCGGATTTCTTTTTGTTCAATTCCTTCGCTTTCATTTATTTTACCTCCGGATTGCAGTTCAGTTTCATGGTGTTCAGCTTGTTTTTCTCCGTCATAACGGCGATCTGCGAAACGATGACGGATACAAGTATGATCGCTCCCATAACGGCGTCCGACCAGTCGGACGAAAGCCCCATATAATTCATAGCCGGAGATATAAGCGACAGTATAAACGCCCCTACAACCGTTCCGATGATTTTTCCGCTGCCGCCCGCAATACTGGTTCCTCCCAGTACAACCGCGGCGATCAATGTCATTTCCAGTCCGCTGCCCATCGTCATCGTCACCCGCTGGCCCGCGGTAACAATGAGCGTCCCCGCAACCCCGTAAAGCGCGCCCGCGATCACAAAACCCTTAACAACCGTTTTGTTCACGTTAACCCCCGCCAGCTTGGCCGCATTGGCATTGTTGCCTATGGCATAAAGTTTTTTGGCGAATCTGGAATATTTCATAAAAATAATCGCAATCACAGCAATAATAATCATAAACAGCACACTGGAGGGAATAATCCCAAAAAGCTTTGCGTTGAATGCCAGCCAGGTAAAATTGGCAGGCAGGTCATAAATCGCTCCGTCAACCACCAGCGGCAATATGCCCGCAAACAACTGGGTGGTGGCCAGCGTGGCTACAATGGAAGGGATCCTGAGTTTGGTAATAAATATCCCGTTCATGAAAGAAAGTCCGGCGCCTACGGCCATACCGACCGGCAAGAACACCTCAAAAGGAACATTGGTTTTTCCCACAAAAGCCACTGCGATCCCAACGACCGAAATGATCGCGCCCGCAGAAACATCAATGTTTCCCGTGATGATAATCAAATTCATGCCCACCGCGCCAATCAGAAGATAGCTGAAGTAGTTGAACGTGCTCATCACATTGTTCAGCGAATAGAAATCCGCCGCAAACAGTCTTAATATAAGCATTATAACGATAACCAAAATAAACAAGTAAACTTCCGTTGTCAAGCCTTTTTTTATGCCGGATCCCGGCTGCCCGGAACCATCCGAATTATGTTTCATCCTATATACCCCGTTTTAACTATTATTCTATTTATTCTATTTCCAGCGCCACCTTCAGGATTTTTTCCTGGGTGACTTCTTTTCTGTCGAATTCCCCGGCGATCTTGCCGTTTTTCATAATAATGATCCTGTCGCACATGCCAAGCAATTCAGGCATTTCGGAAGATATCAGTATGATGGTGAGCCCTTCTTCAACCAGTTTACTGATGATATAATGGATCTCGGCCTTTGCGTTCACATCCACACCGCGCGTAGGCTCGTCCAGAATCAAAAGTTTGGGTTTTAATGCCAGCGCCTTGGATACGGATACTTTCTGCTGGTTGCCGCCCGAGAGGTTCTCCACAAAGAAATCCGCGTCCGGCGCTTTGATCCCAACGTTTTTTATATATTCGTCCGCGACTTTTTGTTCCGCTTTAAAATCGATAAAAGAGTTTTTTGAAAGTTTTTCAAGCTGTGGCATCGAAATGTTGTGCTTGATGCTCATCTCAACGATCAGGCCGTATTTGCCCCTGTCTTCCGAAACATAAACGATCTCACTTTGCATCGCATCCTGGTAATGATGGATCTTCACTTCCCGGCCGTTCATGTATATCTTTCCGCGGTCTTTTTTTGTAAGCCCGCAGATAGCCTGCGCAAGCTCGGTTCTCCCCGCGCCCGCGAGTCCCGCAAACCCAAGAATCTCTCCTTTACGCGCAGAAAAACTGATGTCCGAAAGCACGCCTCTTTGATTCAATCCTTCCACTTTAAAAATTTCCCCGCCGATCTTAACGTCGGCCTTCGGATAATAATTATCCATGCTCCTTCCAACCATATCCGACACAAGGTCATGTTTGTTGGTTTCCGAAACATTTTTGCATGATATAAACTGGCCGTCGCGCACCACGGTCACCCTGTCGCACAACTCGAATATTTCCTCCAGCCTGTGGCTGATATAAACCACCGCCACTCCCTTGCTTTTCAATTTCCGAACAATTTCAAAAAGCGCCGCCACTTCCCTTTGCGTTAAAGATGCGGTCGGTTCGTCCAGGATAAATATCCTTGAATTAAAGGTAAGCGCTTTTGCAATCTCCACCATCTGTTTTTGCGCCATGCCCAGTTTCTTTATTTTTACGTTCAGGTCGATGGACAGATTCATCAGATCGAATATATTTTCAGCCTCTTTCTCCATTCCTTCATAATCGATCACTCTTATTCCGGCAACTTTTTTTGTGATTTCATGTCCCAAAAAAATGTTTTCCAGTATCGTCATTTCTTCAAACAGGCTGGTTTCCTGATGGATGATCGCGATGCCCAAATCAAATGCGTCGTTGGGTTTTTCAAAAACATATTTTTTTTCGTCCACAATGATATCTCCCGAATCCGCCTTGTAGACCCCCGTAACGATATTCATCAGGGTCGATTTGCCCGCTCCGTTTTCTCCGCAGATCGCGTGCACTTCTCCGGCCTTAAGGTCAAAACTCATATTGGAGAGTGCAAGCACTCCCGGAAATGTTTTTATAATATTATTAAGCCTCAGTATCTCATTCATATTTATTTCTCTTTCCATTCGTCATTCATTCGCCTGCAAGCTGCCTGGCTGCATAATTTTATTTCAGATTTTTGTATTCATGCGGTTTCATGCCCATTATTTTTTTAAAATTCTGGCTGAACGCCTTGTAATCCGAATACCCAACTTCCATTGCAATGTCCACAATCCGTTTGTCCTGATTCGCTAGCATATCGCAGGCGCTTTCTATCCTGAGTTTATGTACCAGCTCGTACACGCACATACCGGTATATTGCTTAAATATCTTGCAGAAATAATTTTTACTGAAGAACGCTTTTCGCGCGACCTCGTCCAAACTGATATTGCCCAGATAATTTTTATACAGAAAATCGATCGCTTCTTCAATGATGCGTGCTTCCGTGCTGTTCCTGTCCATGTTCTCTTTGGACATCCGCCTGACGATCGTAACAATCATTTCGATCATATACGCCCGAATCATATTCAGGTGCCCGGCTGGCTTTAACGTGTATTCCATATAGATCTTGCTCAGCAGGTCTTCAAACTGCACCTGATGGTTCGGGTTTATATGCAAATCGGCTTTGGAACAATCCTGTTCGTCCATTCCTTTCAGCAAAAAAGCCTTGGGGAAAGAACTGTAATCGATCACATCCACCAGATTGTCGTCCAGAAAATCCGGAGTAAACAACAGGTTGTATACGATCAGGGTCGATTGGTTGTCTTTTTTATAAAACCCGTGCCACATATCATAATTGATAATGAACACATCGCCTTTCGACACTTCATATTCCTTGTCGTTCACCACATGAAATCCGCTTCCGCTCGCAATGTACGTAATCTCAACAAAATCGTGGTAGTGGAATTTTGTCTGTTCCTTGATTTTTTCTTCATACCTGTTGATCGCAAATTTTTCTTCGATATCCAGGTTGTCTTTTCGCAAAAGGATATACTTCCCTTCGCATTTTTTCGATTTCTTTTTGGAAAAATCTTCGATCGTCGGCAGATATACATACTTCGGTATCATAGGATCACTTCCGTTTTTCTATTAAATTACTGTTTTGGCTTTACAATTGTCAAATATGTTGACTTTATTATATCACTTTCAACAAAAATCAACAAGTTGATTGTTATTTTGCAGTCCGGCAAATCGATTTTGTTTTCTTGGACAAATCCGGGCCTATGTGCATTGTCCCGGATTCGCCCAGGGAGGAAAGTATACAGCGTTTGGCTAGAGTTCTTCAATTTCAAGGTTCAGCCAGGCTCTCTCTTTTGGCGTCAATTCAACGTCAGCAATTTTCGCTAAAGATTCGAGTTCGCTTCTGTTTGCCGCTCCTGCAATCGCATACACATTGAGCGGCTGGTTTAAAATATACGCCATGGCGATCTGCGGAATGCTGAGGCCTTTTTCGATCGCCAGCGTGTTCACACGGTCCAGCCTCTCGAAGTTCGATTCATAACAATACGCGCGCCTGCAGGCCGAATCGATGGTGTCTTTGATTTCGTCGTAATTTTCTCGCGATATCCTGCCCGAAAACAATCCGCGCCCCAGGCTGGAATAAGCAAAGACGGGCATCTGCGTCTTTTTGTACCATTCACGCGCCTCCTCGTGCTGAGCCCCGCTTATCGTGACGCAGCCGTATCCCCATGGGTCCTGCACCTGCTCGGCCAGCCCGAAGTTCGGGCTGCTTGCCGAAAAAGAAACGAGTCCATTTTGCTCGGCGTAGATGTTGGCTTCCTGTATCCTTTTATGCGTCCAGTTGGACCCGCCGAATGCTTTGATCTTGCCTGCTTTCAAATGTTCGTTCAGTACCTCCACAATAGGCCCGACCGGGAGCAGCGGATCGTCGCGATGCAATAAATACAGGTCGATATAGTCCGTATTGAGTCTGGTCAGAGAATCGTTAAGATCGGACGTGATATCGCACGGCGTCACCCGGGTTCTGTCCATGTTTGGGTGCGCGGCTTTCGAGATCAAAAATACATCGTCCCGGTTACCGCGTTCGGCAAACCATTTACCTATCCCTCTTTCACTCTCTCCGTAGCCGTATATATGCGCCGTATCCAGCGTGGTGCAGCCGAGTTCCACCGCAGAATCCAGCAGTTCCATGCTTTGCTCCAGATCGGTTGTATTAATGATCATAGTGCCCAATACGATGCGCGATACTTTTTTGTCGACCGCATTTATTTTTCCGTATTTCATTTTTTATTCCTCCTGCTTATATTAAAAATGATTGGCATCAACTTTCAAACGGGAACGCCATTCCCCAGTCTTTCCGCATCGCGTCCATAATGTTCAAGGTCGATATGGTCGATTCATGAGGATGGATATCGCTTTGCAGTTTTCCCTCCCTGATACAGCGCATCGCTTCTTCGGCCTCGCAGTTGTATCCGCTCGCTTCAAACGGAAAATCGTATGTCAGCGGTTCCTTGTTCTTCAGGTAAACCGTAGCAAGTTTGCCATGCCAGAACTCCGGAAGATGAATATATCCTTCAGTTCCTATGATCCATGCATCCCAGGGCGATTGCGTTCTAACAGCCTGAATAATGGTCGCAATCTGCCCGTTTTCATACTGCAGGATGGCGGAACTCTGTTCATCCACCCCAGTGGGCCCGATATACGCGTCATGGGTTACTTTTTGCGGGAGCGAGCCGTAAATCATATTTGAATAGGAGATGTTATAGATTCCGACGTCCATCAATGCGCCCCCGCCCAGTTCCATGCACAACAACCTGTTGCCGGGATTCCAGTCACAACGGAAACAAAAATCAGCTTTTACCTGGCGTACCTCGCCAATCAGACCATCGGCGATCCAGTTTCTTATACCGACCGTTACCGGCAGGAATTTTGTCCACATGCCTTCCATTAAAAAGCGCTTGTTCTTCTGCGCGCACCGTGCAATCTCCTCCGCGTCCCTGGCATTTATGGCCAGCGGTTTTTCGCACAAAACATGCTTGCCCGCTTCCAGCGCCATCATCGAATATTTCTTATGGGCGGGGTTGAGCGCAGAAATATAAATGATATCGATGTTCTTTGCATCAATCAGTTCCTCATAACTCTCATAGCAATTCGGGATACCATGTTTTTTCGCAAATGATTTGCCGTTTTCAAGCTCGGGCGGAAACGCTCCCACCGCTTCAACGTTCGCATCCTTTAAAACCTTTAATCCCTCAACAAAACTGTTTGCGATCGTTCCTGGGCCCAATATACCCCAGTTAAAAACGTCTTTCATAATTCTTCCTCAACTTTCATTGTGATATGATTCAATTGTTTTGGTGATGGCATACATTTATCCTACACTATTTGATTTTTAGGGTATATGGTACATATTATTGATAAATAGGTATATATTATTTTTTGATATTTATATGATATTATTAACATTTATTGTGTTATAACGGGTGAGATGTTATATTTTAAAGAGGCTAGGGAAAAATATCGGGCGTACAGGCAAACAAAAAAACAACCCATATGCGCATGTAAAAAACGCTTATGGGCTGTTTTATTCAATGAACAAGCTTCTCAGAACTTTTTATACATTTCTTTTTTTGTGCCGCAAACCGGGCAGAATTCCGGCGCTTCGTCCAGTACCGTGTGTCCGCAGACCGGGCAGATGAAAACCGCCTGAAGGTCCATGTCCCTGCCTTTTTTCGCGCCGTCCTGCGCCTCATGGAACAGTTTGGCGTGGATCTTCTCGGCTTCCAGCGCATAGCGGAAAGAACGCTGCGCGCCCTTCTCGTTCTGAAATTCGGCGGTATGCAGGTACACCGGATACATCTGCGCGATCTCGTGTTCCTCGCCCATAATGGCGCCGTCCAAATTTTCCACGGTCTTTCCTGCGCCGAAAGCGCCGCCGGCCGCAACGGTCGCGGCCTCGGTCCCCCCGTCGATCTCGCGGAAATGGTTGGTCGCGTGCACGCGCTCGGCGTAGGATATCGCCTCAAAAAGTATCGCTATTTTGGGGAAGCCCTCTTTTGCGGCCATATCGCCCCAGATCAGGTAGCGCATATGCGCCATGCTCTCTCCGCCGTAGGCGGAATGCAGAAATTCACCGGTCATTGCATTTTTTACAGCCATTTTTTTACCCTCCTTCAATTGGTATCTATTTTTTATTTTAAATCACACAAGCTCCGCGGCCAGTTTTTCCACGGTTTTTAAGTCCCTCCTGCGCCCGGCCAGCGGTTCCCCGTTTTTCAATACCGGATTTTTCGCATGAAAGGTCTCTTTTTCCTCCAGGTACAACAGGCCGGTGGGGATACGGCCCCCGAACTCCATGGCTTTTTGCATGGCAGCCATTTTGTCTTTGGGGTCATACGAATCATTAAGCGCGTACACCCGCTCCTTGTACCAGGCAAAAGTATTCAGCTTGTTGAAGCTCACGCAGGGCTGCAAAATGTCCACCAGCGCGTAGCCCTTGTATTCGATGGCCTGTTTCATCAGGGATATTAGCTGCTCTAAGTTGCCGGTGAATCCCCTGGCCACGAATCCCGCGCCCGCGGCAATCGCCATCAAAACCGGGTTTAGCGGCTCATTGATGTTGCCGAACACCTGCACGCCGGTCACCATCCCCGCCATGCTGGTGGGGGACGCCTGCCCCTTGGTCAGGCCGTAAACCTGGTTGTCGTGCGTAAAATGCGTAATGTCCACGTTTCGCCGTATGTTATGTATAAAATGGTTCCCGCCTTCTCCGTAAGAATCGCCGTCCCCGGTATCCACAATCACCGTCAGGTTCGTATTGGCCATCTTGGCGGCCGCCGCCGCCGGCAGGGCGCGTCCGTGCAGCCCGCAAAAAGCGTTTGCGCTGATGTACTGGGGCAGCTTGGCCGCCTGGCCGATGCCCCCCACCATCAGGATATCTTTCGGGTCCTTTCCAATTTCATTCAACGCGGTCTGCACGCATTTCAGAATACTGAAGTTGCCGCAGCCCGGGCACCATGCCGTCTCATAGGTCTCAAAAGTCCCGCTCATTTAAAAAGCCCCCTTCCGCAAACGGTCCGCAATCTCTTCGCCGGTCAATTGCCTGCCGTCGTATTTTAATATCCTGCCGCCGCAGGCGATCCCGGTATACTCGCGGACCAGGCCCGCAAACTGCCCGGTGGCGTTCTGCTCCACGCCCACGATCACTTTCGCCTTTCCGGCCTTTTCTTTGAGCATCTTTTGGGGCAGGGGGTACACATCCCCGAAAACCAGCGCCGCGATCTTTTTCCCTTCGCCGTTCAGGGTCCCGACCGCCTCGGCAATGGGGCCGTACATCGATCCCCAGCCTAAAAGCAGGATGTCAAAATCCTCCGCCCCCAGAAAATCGGGCTCGGCCGGCTGAAATGTGTCCAGCTTGCGCATGCGCTTGTCCACCATGCGGCTGCGCATCTCGGCCGATTCGGTGATCCATCCCTTCTCGTCGTGCTCGTCGCTGTCGATACACACCAGATGCCCGCTCTGCCCGGGCGCCAGCCGGGGCGATATGCCGCTCCCGGTAACACGGTAGCGCAGGTATTCCTCCCCCTCGGAGACTTCTAAAGGCTCTTCGTTCTTTATTTTTTTCAAATCAAACGGCTCCACCGTCGCGGAAGAATCCGCAAGGTACTGGTCGAAAAGAATGATCACCGGCACCTGGTATTTTTCCGCAAGGGCAAGGGCCCGCGCCGTCCCGTAAAAAGCGTCCCTATGGTCCTTAAGGGCAATGACGATTCTCGGGAATTCCCCCTGGGACGCCGATATCACAAATTTCAGATCGCCCTGCTCGGTACGGGTGGGCAGCCCGGTCGCCGGCCCCGGGCGCTGCCCAAGGGCGATCACTACCGGTGTCTCGGATATGCCCGCCAGCCCGAGTCCTTCCACCATCAGGGAGAAACCGCCGCCCGACGTGCCCGTCATCGCGCGCGCGCCGGCATAGGAAGCGCCGATCGCCATATTGACCGCGGCGATCTCGTCTTCGGCCTGCTCGACCACCAGTCCCGCTTCCAGGCTTTTGGATGCCAGGTATTCCATGATGGACGTAGAAGGGGACATGGGGTATGCGGCATAAAACTGCAGGCCCCCCGCGATCGCGCCCAGCGCGATTGCCTGGCTGCCCGTGATGTTCATCCACCCGCCGAACGTTCCGTTCTTGCGCGGGTAGCGGCTTTTCGCCGCGTCGTATCCCTTCTTTATGGCCGTAAGATTGACCTTCAGGTACTTGTCTTTCAGGCTTAAGCCCAGCACGTCCTTCGCGTTTTGCAGTCCTTCGCCGAAGAGCTTCAAGACCACCCCAACCGCGACCGTCCCCGCGACTTTGGGATTGCCGATCTCCTTTGCCATTTCGGTCATGGCGATCTTTATCGCGCGGGGGTCGTCCACCTGCATGCCGCTGTCGCACAGGATGAACCCGTCCTTTTTCAGATCGCCCTTATGTAAAAGGGCGGTCTCCTCGTTTAAGGCGATGATGCCGTCCAATTCGTTTGCGTGGGACTGTACGGGCGCGTCCCCGAACCGGATCAGGGAAAAATTATGCCCGCCCCGCACGCGGGACATCACATCCCGTACGGTCAGCACGTTATAGCCCGCCCGCTTCAGCATTTTTTCCAGCACGGCTGCCGTTGTATCGATGCCCTGCCCGGCGGCCCCGCCAATCAAAAGATTATACATAGCCTCTCCTTTTGCGTCCCTTCCCGAAATGAATGTAAGGAAAGGGTTCCCAAACAGTCGGGAACCCTTTTCCTTAAGGCTTCAAATGTCAGAAGTCCGCTTTCCACAGGCCGTGCAGGTTGCAGTATTCAAAGACGGCGCCCGATGCCGCGTCCTCAAATTCCGCAATGGGCTGCCCGCCCGGTTCCAGGAACTTAAAGTCCACGCGCTCGCCCGAAACCAGCGCAATCCACTGGATGTAATGCTCGGGAAGCATGGGGTGCAGGGTGCTTCCCACCTGTGCCTTTACTTTTCCGCCCTCCCTGCTCACAACAGGAACGTGCTTCTCCAAAGCCGCGTCGGTGGTATTGGCCTTGAGTTCGACCATATCCTGCCCGCAGCATACCAGCGTGCCGCCTCCATTGTTGATCAGCGCAACGATATTGCCGCATTCTTCGCAACGGTAAAATTTGATTTCTTTCATGGCTATTCCCTCTTTCAATCGTTATTTATAGTTTTGCAAATAAACGTGCTGCGCACAGCCGTTTTGCTCAAAAATGGTCATTTCAGATTCGCAAGGTTGTTAAAAGTGTCCCTGCCCCTGTACGCGGCCGCCCCGCCCAGCGCCCGCTCGATGGATAAAAGCCGGTTGTATTTGGATACCCGCTCGCTCCTGGACGGCGCGCCGGTCTTGATCTGTCCGGCGTTCACGGCCACCGCAAGATCGGCGATGGTGGTATCCTCGGTTTCGCCCGACCGGTGGGAGATCACGGCGGTATACCCGGCTTTCTGCGCCATCCGGATGGCGCCCAGCGTTTCTGAAAGCGTGCCAATCTGGTTCAGTTTGATCAGTATCGAATTCGCGACTCCTGTATCAATGCCATTTTTCAGGCGGTTTGTGTTGGTCACAAAAAGATCGTCCCCCACCAGCTGCACCTTTTTCCCCAGCCTTTGGGTCAGCTGCCTCCAGCCTTCCCAATCCTCTTCGGCCAGTCCGTCTTCCAAGGATATGATGGGGTATTTTTCTATCAGCCGCTCCCAGTGGGATACGAGTTCCCCGCTGGTCATGCGGACGCCTTTTTTGGGCAAAAAGTAAGAGCCTTCCTTTTCATACCACTCGCTGGAAGCGGGGTCCATGGCGATCACCAACTGGCTGCCCGGCTTATATCCCGCGTTCTCAACAGCCTTAAGGATGGCGGCGAGCGCCTCTTCGTCCCCGTCAAGGTCGGGCGCGAATCCGCCCTCGTCCCCGACGGCGGTGGAAAGCCCTTTTTCCGAAAGCACTTTTTTCAAACTGTGGAAAACCTCTGCGCACCAGCGGAGCCCCTCCGCAAAGGTGGGCGCCCCGATGGGCATCACCATGAATTCCTGCGCGTCGATGTTGTTCCCCGCATGCGCCCCCCCGTTTAATATGTTCATCATGGGAACGGGAAGCTCCCGCGCCCTGACGCCGCCCAGATAACGGTAAAGCGGCAGATCAAGCGCGGCCGCGGCCGCCTTGGCCGCAGCCAGAGAGACGGAAAGGATCGCGTTCGCGCCCAGCTTCGCCTTGTTCGGCGTGCCGTCCAGATCGATCATCGCGCTGTCCAGCGCCTGCTGGTCCGCAGCGTCCATGCCGTATATGCGCGCCGCGATCGCGGTATTCACATTTTCGGCCGCGCGCAAAACGCCTTTTCCAAAATATCTTTTCATATCGCCGTCCCGAAGCTCGACCGCTTCAAACGCGCCGGTGGAGGCGCCCGAAGGCACGGCGGCAACTCCCTTTGCACCGCAGGCCAGCGTTACTTCGGCCTGAAGCGTGGGATTCCCCCGCGAATCGAGAATTTCGGATGCGACTGCAGTTTCAATGGAAGTGGATTTCATCATACCTGATCTCTCCTTTCCCTTACCATACCACAATTTTCGCCATCCAAAACATTTTTTATAATGCCTGCATAAAATGCTATATAACATTTTTTATGTGCGGACGCCGGGCCGGCGTCAGCTGATTTTATCCGCAGACGACGCCTTTGCGCCGGACTTAGAATACAGCGTCCGGGTCGGGAAGGCGAATTCGATCGCCCGCTTGTCGAATTCCTCTTTGATCTTTAAATTGATCTCCTGCTGCACGTCCATGTATGTATTGTAATCGCTGGAATTTACGTAATAAACCGTCTCAAAGTTCAGGCTGCAATCGGCATAGGTCGCAAAATGCGACCGGTCGAAAGTTGTGTCCGGCGTGCCGGTAATAATGTCCCGGATAAATACCGGAATCTCCTTCAGTTTTTCAAGCGTTGTGTCGTAGGTCACGCCCAACGTGAAAACGATGCGGCGAATCTCCATCCGCTTGTAGTTCTTCACGCGGGAACTGGTCAGATCCTTGTTGGAAAAAATCAACTGCTCACCCCCGATGCTGCGCACCCGGGTGGTCTTCATGCCGGTATCCTCCACCGTCCCCATCAGGTCGCCTACAATAATAAAATCGCCCACCTCGAACGGTTTGTCGAACAAAATGGTAAAACAGCTGAATACGTCTTCCAGCACGGCCTGCGCCGCGAACGCCACCGCGATGCCCCCGATGCCCAGGCCGGTAATCAGCGCCGTCACATGTACGCCCAGGTTATCCAGCAGCAATAACACCGCAATAATCCAAATCACGGCCCGGATCACGTTCCCGATCCATTTTAGGGCGAACGGGCTTATGTTCTTGTCCTGTTTCTCCCAGTACCGGTTCAAAAAGAAAAGGATCAGCACCGTGGCGAACATCGGCCCCAGCACCGCCGCAAGGACCATGCCCACCACGTTGGTGGCGGTGGCCAAATCGTTGCTCAAAGTCAGGGCCTGCAGGTCAAGAAGCAGCACGCCGTAATAAACAACGGGCATCAGATACCGCCTGAACGCCCGCAACAGCTGGTCGTCCAGCCGGGTCCCGGTCCGCTCCGCCCACCGCTTCATGAATTTCAGTAAAAACCGCTTGACAGCGGTCACGGCCACCATGCTGGCCGCAGCAACGAACGCGAATACGAGATAATTAAAAACCGTATTTCCAAAATAAGTCAGCTCCAAAACATCCTGCACAGTGTACCTCCTTCAATGTTTTTTATATATATCATTCTGTGAATACACATATATATCGTAACATATCGCCCTTTGATTTTCAAATTTCAAACTTCTTTCCTTTTTTAAACCGTTCTTACAGAAAAAAGAATAAAACCGTCCATTATTAAGACGGTTTTATTTATATTGAATCGCGTTATTCCTCCCCGCCGTATTCCAGCAGGTCGCCGGGGGTGCACCCGAGCGCCTGGCACAGCGCGTTCAGCGTGGAAAAACGGATCGCCTTGCACTTGTTGTTCTTCAGTATGGAGAGATTGGCAAGCGAAATATCCACCTTTTCGGACAGTTCGTTCAAACTCATTTTCCGCTTTGCCATCATCACATCCAGGTTCACAATGATCGCCATGTCTCCCCCTCCTTCAGACCGTCAGATCCATGTCTTCTTTGTACTCAATCGCCTTGGCGATCAAATACGCCAGTATCCGCGCGCAAAAGAAGCCCAATGCTAAAATCACCATGCAAAGCACCTTGGAATAAGAGGGTACATAACACATGATATACCCGAAATCAACGGCCAGGAACAGCAGGGACCAGGAAAGCGTTTTTAAACGCTTCACGTTGCCCACGGTAAAAGCCGTATCCGCGCGCACCGTAACGATCATCGAGCGCAGCACCCAAAAAAACCAGAAGATCAGCACGCCGCCCGTATAAAAGAAAATCAGCGTAGGCTTAAGATAAATGAAATAGCCGGCGACCTGTACAATAAAAAAGGGCAGTATCACCAGCGCCGTGACCGCGGCGGCCATCAGGGCGATCAGCGCGCCGTTAATGCAGCTCAGCATCAGAAAAAAACGCTTATCATTCATTTTATGGAAACCATCCTTCGGATATTTTAATTTGATTATAGGCGGATATACATAGTATGTCAATAAATATTTATCGTATTTCAATAAATATTTTTTCACTTTCAATAATACCCTGGCAATAAAACAGACGCGGGCCGCCCCGCGCCTGCAAGATATCCGGGTTTATGAATGAGCAGGCGCATCCTCCCCGAGCACCTGAAGCATGATCTTCACAACATTCGGGTCAAAATACGTCCCCGCATTCTTCTCAAGCACGGCCGCCGCTTCTTTTACGCTCTGCTTGTTCCTGTAGGGCCTTGGATGCGTCATTGAGTCAAAAGCGTCGGTCACGGCGATTATACGCGAGAGAAGCGGGATTCTTTCTTTGGCGAGCCCCTGCGGATACCCCTTGCCGTCCCACTGCTCATGGTGGTATAAAATATAATCGGCAATCCCGGTAAGTTCGGCGGATGCCCGCGCGATGCGGTACCCCATCTCGGGATGCCGCCGCACCTCTTCCCACTCCGCTTCGTTCAGTTCTCCGGGCTTAAAAAGGATGTCTTTGGGTATGGCAATCATCCCCACATCGTGCATCACGGCGGCCAGTTCCAGCTCTTCCATTTTTATTTTTGGCAAATGAAGTTTTTCGCCGATCTTCTGGCAGTAATGCAACATCCGCTGCCCGTGCTCCTGTTCGTTTACGTTTTGCTCAAAAAGCGTGTTCCTGATTGAATGGATGATATCGCTTTGTATGTTTTTACTTTCCAGCAGTTTTGTCTTATACATGTTGTTCTCGGCCCTCTGCATTGTCTGATATATATCTTCGCTCCCGTCACTGTCGGTCGCGCTTCCCATGGATATACTGAGCCGGATGATCCTGTCACATTGCCTGTTTTCTTCCTGCCTGCAGGCTTCATGGATCCGTTCGATCACCTTCCCGGCTACCCTCTCGTCCGTATCCGGCAGGCATACCACGAATTCGTCGCCGCCCCAGCGCGCGGCCTGGGAACCCGCGGGGCTGCTTTTTTGAATGATGGCCGCGATGGTCTTTAGAAGTTCGTCTCCTTTTATGTGGCCGAATAAATCGTTTGTCAGCTTCAGCCCGTTCACATCCCCCATGATGACGGATACGGGATATTTAAGCGTTTTCTCCATCCGCTCAAGTTCCCTTTCAAAATACATCCGGTTGTAAAGCCCGGTCAGCTGGTCATGGTAGGTCAGATACTCAATATTGTCGTCGTATTGTTTTTTCTCGGTCACATCCCGAAAAACCATCACCACGCCGGTCGTGCGCCCCTGCGCGTCCTTAATGGGCGCGGCGCTGTCGGCAACGCTGCGGACGATCCGGTTGTTCCGGGCGGTCAGCAATGCATTGCCCTTCAGTTCGATCACCTGATCCGTCAAAAGCGCCTGCTCGATCGGGTTTTGGATGGGCACGGATGAATCTCCGCTTTTGATGTTGAACACTTCCGGGAAGGGCTTGCCCAGCGCCTCTTCCTGCGTCCATCCGGTCATCTTTTCGGCGGCGGTGTTCATCAGCTGCACCCTCTGGCGCACGTCGGTGGTGATGACGCCGTCCCCCAGGGACTGCAGCGTCACCCTGAAATATTCCTTCTCCGTGTAAATGGCGTCTTCCATCCGCTTTCGGTCGGTGACGTCGGTGGTAATGAACGCAAACTTTCCTTTTTCGGGAATGAAAGCAAGGATGCTGAAAAACCTGTCCATCCGCGGGGAATACCGTTCGACCAATACTCCCTGCCCCGTTACGGCGGTTTCCCTGTAAGCGGCGAACAGATACTCCTCCATATAGGGAAAGTCTTTGCGCATGGTCTTCCCTATGTATTCTTTTTTTGTCCTGTTGCTCATCTTTTCATATGCAGGATTGACTTCTAAGTATACCAAATCTTCCAGTTCGCCGGATTCGTCAAAAACCACATCGCAAAGCACAAACCCCGAAACCATAGTGTTATAAAGCATACGGAACCGCTCGTCGCTGATCCGCGCGGCCTGCTCGGCTTCCTTCTGCCTGGTGATATCAACCGCAAATAAAAACAGGAAGTTTTCTTCATCGTTTTCAAACCGTATGGGTTTTTTTTGAGTGAGAAGGATATGGGGCGTTCCATCCGTGTATAAAATAGGTTCTTCAATGGTTAAAGTGTTTCGCGTGGACAGCACCTGCCTGTCGTCGTTTCGGTATTTTAATGCCATTTCTTCCGGGAAAAAATCATTGTCCGTTTTCCCGATCAATTTTTGTTTTGTCGATCCCAGTAATTTGGCAATACTTTCATTCACTACAACAAACCGGCCGTCCATGCTGTCCAAAATCGCCAGAAGTATATTTTGGGTATCTAAATTTATTTTGGTCAAAATTCATTTCCTCCAATACGTTTTCAGGATCAATCGGGGAATGATTTTATTGCAGGTAAAAACAAGATGCATTGTTTTTTGTTGGCCAAATGATGTTGAATGTAAAAAACAAAAGACAGATATCAAAATTCTGTATTATTATGCAATTTAATTATATTCAATAATCTTATTAAATGCAAGACAGATGTACGCTTTTGAATTTTATTTTAGCGTGTGATCATCATTTTAGCGTCAGTGGCCGGCCGCTCTTCCCGCTCTCTCCAAAAAAGCTTTGCATGTTGCATTCAGATGCAATTTAGTTTATACTTTATGATAAATTACGTATCCGAATATCCTCCCGCGGACGGAAGAAACTTCGGCAATGCTTGGCTTTTTTGAACAAATTTTGAAGGAGAACTAAAAAAATGAACTATTTTCTGACGGAAGAGCAGCAGATGATCCAGGAACTCGCTGCCAAGATCGCGGACGAAAAGATCGCTCCGGTAGCCCTCGAATACGACGAACTCGGCAAATTTCCAAGCGACATCGTAGAGATCCTCGCGGCGTCCGACCTTTGCGGCGTTTATATCCCGGAAGAATACGGCGGCCTGGGCGGCGGCGTGTTTGAAATGTCCCTGGTGGTAGAGCAGCTCTCCCGCGCCTGCGGCGGCATCGCGCTGGCATTCGCCGGCACCGGGCTGGGTACGTATCCCATCCTTCTGTTCGGAACAGACGAACAAAAAGCAAAATACCTCCCGGACATCGCGGCCGGCAGTAAGCTTTCGGCCTTCGGGCTGACCGAAGCCAATGCGGGCAGCGACGCGGCCGGCGTGCAGACCACGGCGGTCCGTGACGGGGATGAATATATTTTGAACGGCACCAAGCAGTGGATCACCAACGGCGGCGAAGCCGATATTTACACGGTCATCGCCTGCACCAACCGCGCCAAAGGCGCGCGGGGTTTTTCCGCGTTTATCGTTGAAAAAGGCGCTCCCGGATTCTCCTTCGGCAAAAAAGAAAATAAAATGGGCATCCGCGCTTCGGCCACCTCCGAACTGGTGTTCGAAGACTGCCGCATCCCCAAAGAAAACATTCTGGCGCGCGAAGGCATGGGCTTCATCGTCGCCATGAAAACGCTGGACCGCACGCGTCCCGGCGTTGCGGCGCAGGCGCTGGGGATCGCGCAGGGCGCGTTTGACGAAGCGGTCAAATATTCCACCCAGCGCGTCCAGTTTGGCAAGCCCATTTGTGAAAACCAGGCGGTCCAGCACATTTTGGCGGATATGGCCATCCAGATCGAAGCTTCCCGCGCGCTGGTCTACCAGACCTGCCGTGTGATCGATGCGGGCGAGAAAAATTTCTCCAAGGACTCCGCGCTGTGCAAGGTCATGGCGTCGGACACCGCCATGCGCGTCACCACCGACGCGGTGCAGATACTGGGCGGCTACGGCTACATGAAGGAATACCCGGTGGAAAAACGGATGCGGGACGCCAAGATCACACAGATCTACGAAGGCACCAACCAGATCCAGCGCAACATCATCGCGCTCGAGCTGCTCAAGGAATTAGCGGCAAAATCATAATATGCGGGGCTTCGCCCCTTGCCCCACTTCTTTTCTGAAGAAAAGTAGCAAAAAACTTTTATGTCAAAAATTCCGCGCTTGAGCGGAATTTTTGGGGAATGGGATTCCAAAGGGACGGCTGTTCCTTTGGCAGGGGTTTGGGGGCAGCGCTCCCAAAAAGAAAAACGGCTAAAATATAAGGAGTCATACCATTGAACATTATCGTATGTGTAAAACAAGTCCCCGGCACGACCGAGGTCAAAATGAACAAGGAGACCAACACCATCATCCGTGAAGGCGTGGAAGCCATCGTGAATCCCTTCGACGTCTATGCGGTGGAAGAAGGCATCCGCATCAAAGAAAAAACGGGCGGCAAAGTCACCGTCCTTTCCATGGGCATCCCCAGCGTGGCCGAGCTCTTAAAAGAGACCATCGCCGTGGGTGCGGACGAAGCGGTCCTGCTTTCCGACCGCGTTTTCGCGGGCGCGGACACCCTGGCTACGGCCTACGCGCTTTCCATGGGCGTTAAAAAGATCGGGGCATACGACCTCATCCTCTGCGGCAAGCAAGCCACGGACGGAGACACCGCCCAGGTCGGTCCCAGCTTAGCTGAAAAACTGGGCGTCCCCCACACAACCTACGTCCGCAGGATCGAAGAGATCCGCGAAGGCTACATCCGCTGCCAGCGCATGACGGACGACGGCTACGAGGTGATCGAGATGCCCCTGCCCGCCGTGATCACGGTGGTCAAAGAGATCAACGAACCCCGCCTGCCTTCCTTAAAAGGCATGATGCGCTCCAAAAAAACGGAGGTCCCCGTCTGGACGGCGGCGGACATCGGCGCAAACGAAAATCTCTGCGGCCTTGCGGGCTCTCCCACCCAGGTGGTGGAAACCTTTGTGCCTGTACACAACGTAAACAGCGAGATGATCGAAGGCGAGCCGGGAGAACAGGCAAAGAAGCTGGCGGAAAAACTCATGGCCATGCAGTTTAAAACCTGCAATTAATCGGAGGGCGGAAAATTGGCAGATATCAAAATCATTACCGAAAAATGTGTGGGCTGCAAGCTTTGTGTCAAAGCGTGCCCCTTTAACGCGATAGAAATGCAAGAGAAAAAGGCGGTCATACTGGACACCTGCACTCTGTGCGGCGTATGCGTGTCCTCTTGTAAGTTCGAAGCCATCGACTTCACAAAAGACGAAGTCCAGGCAATGGACATCTCGGCCTACCAGGGCGTATGGGTGTTCGGTGAACAGGCAAACGGCGTGCCCGCCGACGTCGCGCTGGAACTGCTGGGCGAAGGCCGCAAACTGGCAAATGAGCTTCATGAGACCCTCTCGGCCGTCCTGATCGGCGATCAAGTGGAAGACGCTGCCAAAACCCTCATAGCGCACGGCGCGGACAAGGTCTACCTGGTGGACGACCCCTCCCTTAAAAACTTCAACGATGAATCCTACGCGGATATATTCGTGCAGCTGATACAGGAATACAAGCCGGAAATCGTGCTGATGGGCGCGACCACCTACGGGCGTTCGCTCGCGCCGCGGGTGTCCTCCCGCATCAACACCGGGCTCACGGCCGACTGCACCAAACTGGAGATCGACCCGGAGAAAAAAATCCTGCGGCAGACGCGTCCCGCGTTCGGCGGCAATCTGATGGCCACCATCATCTGCCCCAATCACCGGCCGCAGATGTCCACCGTCCGCCCCAAGGTTATGAAGCCGCTCCCGCCGGATGATTCCCGCATCGGCGAGATCGTCCGCCCGGACGTAACGATTCCGGCCGATCTTAAAACCAGGGTTCTTAAAGTCGTTTCCGAGCTGTGCGAGATGGTCAGCCTTACCGAAGCGGATATCATCGTGTCCGGCGGCCGCGGCATCGGAGATCCCAAAAACTTCGCAATGATAGAAGAGCTCGCCCGCACATTGGGCGGCGCCGTGGGCGCGTCGCGCGCCACCGTGGACGCGGGCTGGATCGAATACAGCCACCAGGTGGGGCAGACCGGCAAGACCGTCGGCCCAAAGGTGTACTTCGCCTGCGGCATTTCGGGCGCGGTGCAGCACCTCGCGGGCATGTCCTCTTCGGACACCATCATCGCCATCAATAAAAATCCGGACGCGCCCATATTTAAGGTCGCAAACTTCGGCATCGTGGGCGACGTCCTACAGGTCGTCCCCGCCCTGATATCCGAATTCAAGGCGCGGTTAGGGTAGTCCTTCCTTTCCTTTCGTACCTTTTCTTTTTAGAAAAAAAGAGAGGCCCCACTTCGCTATGGATTTGCGCGTCGCGTCAGTTTTTCTGTTAAGCTGGCACTCGCGCTCATCTCATGTTTGTAAAACACTAAGCCGCCCTTTATATAGACGGCTTTAGCGAAGCGTTCCTTACTCTGCTGCCCGTTTGGGCTTCCCCTTGAGGGGAAGCTGTCGCCCAATGGCGACTGATGAGGTGTATACGGCGGGTGTACACAGTCCAAGACTACCCGTCCTCTTTCTTATATTTGTCCCCCCGGCTCCCATCTTTTCCAAAGACAGCCCGTGCGCTCTCGGCCTGCGGGTCGTGCTTTATCTTCTTGGAGCGGAAAGTTCCGTCTTCTTTTTTTCCGTTCCGCGTACTTGCCTGTCTGTTTCTCTCTCCCAACCTTGCCGCCCCCTTACCTTTTTGTGTTGGGCCCAAGGGCCTCTTTTTGCGTGTTATGCTCCTGGTTTTGGAACTCTTTCATCGCGGATTTTGTCTTGCTCATCATACGCAGACTCTGGGTGGAATCTTTAATAACGTTGGTTCTCCTATCCTTCTTTGTCATATAAAATCACCTCTGCTTTTATTATGGCAGTTTTGTTTTGGATTAATCATTTAATTCTTTAACAATTTAATTTCTCAGTCATTTCGTTTAGTGGACAAGCCGTAAAGAAATCGACCGAAGTTCTAAATTACGCTGCGGCTGATCAAAGGAATTCAAAACAAACCGTCATTTCCTGTTTTTTTCGTCAGAGGACGAGGTGGGATTCCGATTTCCCCCCTTACGTCCTCCGACACCTCCATAACCCCCTTGAAGCGGCCCCTGGCGCAAGCACTCCTTTATTGTTTCGGCAATTCATATACTGCTCAGCAAAAAAACCGCCAATTAACGGTTTCTTTGTTTTCATCTTTTTCATTTGCTTTACTATTACAGAATTTCTTTGAATTTCTAATTCAATAATATATTAATTTTTATTAGATAAATCTATTGATTGCTTTGGAAATTTTTTTACCAACCACTCTAGCACCTTTAATTGGTCATTGCCTGTAGCTCGTCGAACTTGAATAAGCAATTTATCATAAGATGGCCTATCTAATGTGAGATTTGATGCTCCCTCATTACAAACACTGCAAATTGCTCTAAGATTAGAAACATCATCCGTTCCTCCCATGCTTTTATCAATAATGTGTCCTATATGTAAGCGTGTTTTTCTTGAAGGTTCATATGGATGTGGCTCACCTGCAACAGCTCCACACATTTGACAAGTAAAGCCATTACGATCAAGGACATATGCTCTAACTTCCTTACTAATTTCACGTGCAAATGCAGGCTTTGGTTTTAAATTCTCAAGTAAATATTGCCCTGGTTTAAGATCAGACCGATCATGATGCGTTAAAATTTGATAACCTTCTTCATTACGCAATTCTCGTACCCTTCGCGCCCATTCACTTATACCAGCTATTTTTCGCAAGGTATCAGAATCTAATATTTCTCCTAAATGGTTTAAAAAATATTCTCGAAGCTTATCTCGTGCCCCTTTTTTCTCCATAAGAAATTTCCTCTTTCATTAAATCAATGTCGCCTTGGATTAGGGCTTTTTTTATTGCAAGGCCAACTGCTTTGGCCATTGGCGGTGGAAATGCGTTTCCAACTTGACGATAAGAAGATGTTTTCTTTCCTTCAAACATCCAACAATGCGGAAATCCCTGAATGAGACTTGCCATCTTTACAGTTAATTTTGGATTTCCTGAAAAATCACATTGCGGCGGCTCATCTGCCAAGCCTGATCCATCTACACCTAGTTTCCACCAAGCATTTCTTGACCTCGTTGGTCCCAAATCTGGTCCACCATGTTTTTTGCTTCCACCAACAAGAGTTGGTGCAATCCCATTTGCTTTAATTACCCACTCTCTAGCACCTCCCCACCCATTACTTGCCATCTCTTCATAAAGTAATTGGCCAACAGTAGGTGGTGGAGCAATAACTCCAATTGGCCATAAAAAATGACAAGCATAGTCTTTTTTTAGTGCTACAAGTATAGATCTTGGGCGTAATTGTGGAATTCCAAAATAATTTGCTTGTAAAAGGCTCCAAAAACATGTATAACCTAATGATTCTAATATTTTCATGATTTTATCACGATAATTATCGAACTTGGGCTCTAATAGACCTCGTACATTTTCTAACATTACCGCCTTTGGCATGCATTCTTCTATTAATCTTAGCGCCTCTGGAAATAAATCTCTTTCATCTTTGTGCCCAAGTTGTTTTCCTGCAACAGAAAAGGGTGGGCAAGGAACTCCTCCCGCAAGCAAATCAATTCCATAGTATTGACTTGCAGAAAATTCTTTTACATCAACTTGTAAAACATTCCAGCTCGGTCGGTTCTTCCTTAGCGTGGCACAGGCAGTATCATCAATTTCAACTAATGCTATATGTTTAAATCCTGCTTGTTCCAAACCAAGCGCCTGTCCCCCAGCGCCAGCACATATTTCTATTGATTGCATTTAACTACCCCCTACGAGGAAATTCATTCATGTTTCCTAGTTATAGATTTGTATTTATTTTCAGTTTCTATATATATTATATTCTTTATCATTGATATAGACAAGTATTTGTGATTTATTACTTATAAAAGCTGACCTGCTCAACAATAAATATACTTGTAATATCTGTCAATTTAATGTATGTTTAAAGTAACCCCAATAAAAATTAAATACAGGGAGGGATTCATAGTATGAAGTATGAGATTTTCGGAAGCACGCTGCCGGCCGTCACCGTTCAATTGGACGCGGGGGAAGCAATTTACACCCAGTCCGGGGGAATGACCTGGATGACGGACAACCTCCAAATGGAGACGAACATGAAGGGCGGTGCTTTCGGGCGCATGTTCTCGGGCGAATCGCTGTTCATGGCCACCTACACCGCGCAAAGCGCAAACCAGAGCATCACGCTGGCTTCCACGTTCCCCGGCTCCATCGTCGCGCTGGAGCTTAGCCCCGGCAAGGAATATGTCTGCCAGAAACACGCGTTCCTCTGCGCGCAGCCCACAGTCCAGCTGAAAACAGAGATCATAAAAGGCCTTACGGGCGGCTTTTTCGGCGGGGAAGGCTTTGTGCTGCAGCGTTTGAGCGGCAGCGGCACGGCCTTTGTGGAACTGGACGGCAGCGTTAAAGAGATCGAACTCCAGTCCGGCCAAAAAATGAAGGTGGACACCGGCAACGTCGCCATATACGAATCCACCGTAAGCTACGGGGTGGAGCGGATCAAGGGTTTCAAAAACATCCTGTTCGGCGGGGAAGGCCTGTTTTTAACCACCGTCACCGGGCCGGGCAAGGTCTGGCTGCAAACCATGACCACACAGGGGTTTGCGAAGGTCATCATCCCCTTCCTGCCCAAATCCAACTGATCAAAAAGCCAAAGGACCGCCAAAATGGCGGTCCTTTTCATATTGCAAAAAGCAGCCCTGCCGCCCTTTCCCTATCCGGCCGCTTGTGCTATGATAAATATACATTCATCTGTTGCCACATATTTTTTAAACTAAAAAAGAGAGGTGACCCGTCATGCCCGTACGCATCGTTGCGGACAGCACCTGCTCCCCTTCGGCCGAGAAAGTTAAAACCCTCGGCATCACCATCGTCCCCATCAACATCCATTTCGGCAATCAGGTCTACAAAGATTTTTTCGAGCTTTCGCCGGACGAGTTTTATGTAAAGCTCGCCGCCGCGTCCGAGCTCCCCACCACCTCCGCGCCTTCGGCCGACCGGTTTTACGAAGCCTTTAAAAAGATCCTAAACGGCGGCGATTCCGTCCTCTGCCTCACCGTCACTTCCGGCTTAAGCAACACATATAACGTCGCGCTTGCCGCCCGCTCCCGTTTTTCAAAGGAAGAAGCCGCCCAAATCCATGTTTTCGACACCCGGGCAGCCGGAGCCTCGGCTTCCCTGCTGGCCGTTGCCGCCGCCGAGCTGGCGGCGGAAGACATGGGCATGGAAAAAATCGAATCGCACCTTGCCGCCCTTGTGCCCAACGCCAGACTGCTGGTGATGTTCGATACCCTAAAATACATCGAAAAAAGCGGACGCGTCGGCAAGATCGCCGCGGTCGCGGGCGATTTGTTCAACGTAAAGCCGGTCATCTGCATGCATGCGGGAACGACCAGCTTTTTCGGGCGCGCACGGGGCAAGGCCCAGGCGGTCAAATTGATATTGGATGAATTTAAAAGAGACACGGCGGGCGCGCGGGACGTCCGTGTATCCGCTACCCACGCGAACGCGGCGGAAAACCTTCCCCCGCTGGTCGAAGGCGTCCGGGCGGTCTTCCCGGATATCGGGATCGATACCGTTCCCTTCACGCCGGCCATGGGCGCGCACGCCGGGCCGGGCATCATCGGCATCGGCTATACCTGCCTGAAAGATTAGCTATTCTATGCTGACCACCAGCGGGAATTCCTGCCCGCCAAAGTAAAGCTCTATCCCCTCCAGAACATCGAACTCCTCCAGCAGATAGGGCAGGAACGCCTCCGCTTCCGGCCGGCCGCCCGGCCGTCCGTAATACAGGGTCAGCACCTCCCCGCTCTGCGGCTTTAAAAACCGGATGGCCTGCGCCAGCGTTTCCTTAAGCCCCCCCTTGGCGACGGTATTTCCGTCCTCCCTCGCCTCAAAGGTATATCCAAGCTGCACAATGTTCACGTTCCTTGGGTATCCCGCGGCTTCCCGCACCGTTTTTTCGTCCGGCCTCGCGGCGCCGTATACGGATACCAGCGCGGCCAGCACCCTCGCCTCGTCCTCCAGAATAACAGCGCCGTCCGCAAGCGGCAGGTCCATATCCTTGCAGCTTACGATCAGCGCGTCCGCAGCGTATTCCTGCAGCAAGCGCGTTTTTTTGTCCAAGCCGTTCACACTCAGCGCCAGATCGGCTCCCGCCATCGCAAACATCGCGATGAACCCCGGGTTTTTCCCGAACGCAACTGTGCGGTAGTTTTTATCGTTGATATCCTTAAGGTCCCTGTACTGGCTGCGCATATCCCGAACAATCATATAGGAAAACTCCGCCAGTTCGGCCACCCGTTCGGCCACCGCCAGCGGGCTTTGCGTATGGATATGCACATGGCAGTCCCTTCCGTTCGCCTGGGTAATCAGCTCGGTTCCGAACGCGCCGATGGCAAACCTTAAAACGCCCTCCTGTTCCGCCGCAAGGGAGACCACGAACTCCATGTCAAAAGGATTGTCAAACCGGTAGTCGCAACGCTCAAAATAGTTCACCCGCGGCTTGAAATCAAACTCCGCCTTCACGGGGATGTCCAGCGCTTTCAGCAGCGCCCGCAGAAATATCAGCAGCCCCCATCCGCCCGCATCCACGATTTTTTTGCTTTTCAGTTCGGGCAACACTTTGCTGGTCTGCACCAGCGCTTTTCGCGCCTGCCCGTACGCGGAACCGAGCGTATCTTTCATCTCCCCGCCGCTCCCCGCCTTTTTCGCGGCGATCGCGGCTTCCCGTGCCACGGTCAAAATCGTTCCTTCCGCGGGTTTTAAAACCGCTCTGTACGCCTCCTGCGTGCCCCGCGCCAGCGCATGCGAGACCGCCGCCGCGTCCGCCCGCTCCAATCCGGAGAACGCAGCCGCCCAGCCCTTCAGGTACTGCGCGAATATCGCGCCCGAATTCCCGGTAGACCCTTCCCGTGCGCCCAAAAAGGCGGCAGATGAAACCTCGCCCAAAAAGCCGCCGCTTTTTTCGGCAGCAAAAAGCGCGGATTCCAGCGTAGCCGCCATGTTGTTTCCCGTGTCCCCGTCGGGCACGGGAAAAACGTTGATCTGGTT
>Ga0351907_1017_pt1 | contig 58193 bp, 54 predicted proteins | sample BONcelHT113001E6_FD_206861 | JGI IMG/M metagenome (GOLD analysis project Ga0351907, IMG submission 206861) | Enriched cells from coal bed in the Powder River Basin, Montana, United States - BONCAT cells T11 rep1 HSBNCT.T11.300.1.E6 ... | reverse complement strand
ACACCGATGAACATCCGGATGAATTGGCAGAAATGGTCGATGAATTGGCAGACATGGTCGAGGTTTATACATTTTCCGCATACTTGATCTATTATTATTCACTTTGCGATAATTACTACCATTATGGTTCATAAATTTTCCCCCAAACTTAAACAGTTTGTTAATAGTATATGTTTGTTAAATAGAGTTGCTATTTTGGGGGATAATCTTAAAAAAATGTTTGTTTTTGCAAGATGGAATTATTAATTCTTTGATTGCTGAAGGTACATATTTTTTTGATCCTGCCGCCAACGGCACAATGTCAAGCATACTATTTTTAACGATTTTGATCAGTATAGACCTTGTCGAATTCTTGCTCAAATTCTAAGAATGCATCCACTATCAAAGGATCGATGTGCTTTCCTCGTCCGCCTATAATGATTTCTCGTGCCTCTTCATGGGAAAAGGCTCTTTTATAAACACGTTTTGAGCGCAGCGCATCGTACACGTCGGCCAGTGCTATTATTCGTGCAGACAACGGAATTTCATCTCCGGATAAACCTTGGGGATACCCGCTTCCATCCCATTTTTCATGATGAGACTGCGCTATTTCAATGCCAATTTTAATAAAAAGGTTTTCCGGATATTCTTTATATACATCTGCCAATGTATTGGCGCCAATAGTCGTATGCCGCTTCATTTCTTCAAATTCTTCCGGCGTCAATTTTCCGGGTTTTAAAAGAATGGCATCTTTGATCCCCACCTTGCCGATATCATGCAAAGGACTTGCTTTCTGCAGAATATCAACATAATCTGCATTAATCCTCCCTTTATATTTGGAATGAATGCGCAGCTTTTCAGCTATTAAACGGCAAAAGATTTGAATGCGTTTCAAATGGTCTCCGGTCCCTTCATCACGGGATTCCGCCAACTTGGCCAATGCAAAAATGGTCGCCGTTTGTGATTCCGAAATTTCTTTTACCTTTTCTTCAACCATTTGTGTCAAATTGCTGTTAATGTTCTCGATTTCCTTCTGAAAAAATCGAAGCTTTAAATGCGTATCGACACGAGCTCGCACTTCTTCTATTTGAAAGGGTTTTTCAATATAATCAACGCCGCCCTGTTCAAATGCCTTCACTTTATCCCGCGTATCCGTAAGCGCGCTCAAAAAAATCACAGGGATTTCCTGCATTCTTTCATCTTTTTTAAGAAGCTTGCAAACTTCATATCCATCCATTTCCGGCATCATCACGTCCAACAGGATTAGGTCGGGTAGTTCTTCGCTTCTATTCAAGAGTTCGATTGCCGCCGCTCCGCTCAGGGCAAACTGACGCTGGTAGTTTTTGGGGAGGGCATTGTTAAGAACATCGATCGCCTCAGGGCTGTCATCAATAATCAATATCTTCTTTTTTACAGCGCTTTTGTCATTTTTCATTTTCCGGCACCCCCCTCGATGCTATTGCGAATTTCAGCAAGAATGTCCGACGCGCTTTTATAATCGAACCGGGCAACATAGTTTTTCATCACTTTTGCTTTTTCAGCAAAAAATGTTCTTTCTGCCCGACCGGCGAACTCATCAACGCTCGCGGCCGCATCCAGGTCATTGCTGTGCAATAATTTTTCCAGTTTAACTACCATCGGTTTCAAAAGAACCAAATCTGCTTCGCCCGAATGTGAACTTTGCATCTCATCCACATTTGTATCCATACTTGATATCGAAGTAAAGGCCTGCTCCAGTGCCTTTTCAAATGGCTCTATCATTTGTTCCAAATTATCAAGCCTTTTCGCCCTCAATGCACCCTCCAGAGCGCCGGCGTTCAGATATACATCTTGAGCGCCTATGTTTCCCGCCACCCCTTTAATGGAATGAACCAGCATTCCGGCTGCTTTAAGATCACCCTGGCCTACGGCGTACCGGATTTCCTTTATTGCGTTCTTATAATTCGTTGAGAATTTTACAAGCAGCTTGCTATACAGCTTTTGATTGCCGCCCAAACGGCCAAGCCCAGCTTGTACGTCAATACCGGCAAAATCCAAAATTGTTTCATCATGTATTGCTACGGCTTTCTTTGTTGATTCATATGGTGCAGAAACGTCAGATTCCGCCTTTTTAAGGATGTTTTTTTGTTCCTTATTCGTCCAATGCGCAATTTTTAAAAACAGCTGCATTGTATCAATGGGTTTTGCGACGTGATCGTTCATACCTGCCTGCAGGCATTTTTCCTGATCGCTAAAAGAAGCATTGGCAGTCATTGCAATAATAGGCAGATCGGCAAAAACCGGGTCTTTTCGCAATTCTCTGGTCGCGTCATATCCATCCATTATTGGCATCTGTATATCCATTAGAACAACGTCGTATGGGTTGGCCTTCACCTTATCCACTGCTTCTCTGCCGTTGTTGGCAGTTGTTACGGCCAATCCTGCCTGCTTAAGAATCTCCTGCGCCATCTCCCGGTTAATTTCATTGTCTTCCACCAGCAAAACCCGGGTGCCGCGAAGCCGGGGCAAAGGCTCGGCATCTTTCTTTTTCTCCGAATCTGCACTGATTTGTTGAAAGCCCGACTTGCCGCAAACATGAATGATTGTGTTGAACAGTATGGAGGGGTTCACCGGTTTATATAAAACCGCCTCAACTATCCCGCTCTGCTCCGCTTTTTCTTGCGCACCCTCGCTGCTATAGGCGGCAATCATGATAATAGCCGGCGTTTTTCCGGACGCAAACATCCTCTTTATATGCTTTGAAGCCTCTATTCCGTCCATTCCCGGCAACTTCCAGTCCATAATAATTAAATCGTAAACATATTCTTCTTTCATTTTTTCCAAAATTGTGATTGCGTCTTCTCCAGTGGAGCTCATTGTCACATCCAAATTCATATCCGTTAACATACTTCCAATAACATCCCGGTTGAATTCTTTATCGCCTACCACCAGCACCTTCATTCCTAACTTTTGGGCCGCATCTTCAAAATGCCTGAATCGTTCCTTATCGGCAACTTTAATCCTGGTTGTAAAGAAAAAGGTGCTTCCCGCTCCCAATTCACTTTCGACCCATATATCACCCTGCATTAGACTAACCAAATTTTGAGAAATGCTAAGGCCAAGGCCTGTGCCTCCGTATTTGCGGGTCGTGGATGTGTCCGCCTGCGCAAATGGTTGAAACAGCTTTTTTATTTGTTCCTCGGATAAGCCGATGCCTGTGTCTTTTACCGAAAATTGAATTAAGGCATTGACTCCATCCCTTTCCAGTAATTTTACCCGAATAACAATCTCTCCTTTTTCAGTGAACTTGACTGCATTTCCGGTAAGGTTTACCAGTACCTGACCTAAGCGCAAAGGGTCTCCGTTTAAGCTTACGGGCACATCCTCGTCTATGAATACCTTAAGCTCCAGCCCTTTCGCCTGACTTTTCGCATTGACCTGGTCAACAGCATTCTGCAGCACTCTTTCAAGATTAAATGTTGTAATTTCCAATTCTAACTTGCCGGCTTCTATTTTAGATAAATCTAAAATATCACTGATAAGCCCGAGTAATGTGTGGGAAGATATCTTGATTTTGCTTAAATAATTTTTCTGCCTTAGGTTTAATTTGGTTTTAAGGGCTAAATCAGAAAAACCCACAATCGCGTTTAGGGGCGTGCGAAGTTCATGACTCATGTTAGATAGAAAATCGCTCTTGTATTCGCTTGCTTTAGCCAGCAGCTTTTTTTGTATCTCCAGTTCGATGTTTTGCTCTTTAAGCGCATCGGTCTGAATGGCCTGCCTTTCTTTTTCTTTGTTTTGAAAAGCAAGCTCTTTATCAGCTATGAGCAGCTCCGCCGCACGCTTTTCCTTTTCATCGCTTTGAAAGGCAAGTTCCTCATTGGCTATGAGCAACTCCGCCGCCCGCTTCTCTTTTTCATCGCTTTGGAAGGCAAGTTCTTCATCAGCTATGAGCAGCTCCGCCGCCCGCTTCTCTTTTTCATCGCTTTGAAAGGCAAGCTCTTTGTTGGCTATAAGCAGCTCCGCCGCCCGTTTCTCTTTTTCATCGTTTTGAAAGGCAAGCTCTTTATTGGCTATGATGAGCTCCGCCGCCCGCTTCTCTTTCTTTTTTAAGAGAATGAGCTCTGTAATGTCTTCCACGCTGTGTATGATATATTTCACTTCATTATTTTCGCCAATTACCGGCGAATTTGACGGCCTCCAAAATCGTTTTTCAAAACCTTTGCCTTCTGATTTTGGGCGCCGAATATCATGCCTCTGAACGGCCCCTGTAACGGCTGTTTTGTTTTGCAAAACACTATTAAGTGATGCTTTCATTTCGGCAACCGTTGTGATATGAGGCGTTTTCGGATTATCCGGAATAACATCAAATATTTCACGTCCCACAATTTCATTTTTTGTTGTTTTTGTTGCATTAAGATAATCCCTGCTGACGGCAACAATTTTTAAATCGGGCGATAAAACAAGAAATATACCTGGAGCCGATTCAAATAAAATTTGGTAGTCTGGATCGTTACCGTTTTTTTGTTTCCCCCCAATTCCTTTAAGTCTCTTTTCCGGTTGCTCTGTTGGCGGCTCTTTGTTTATATGTTTGTAAAAATTATTATCCATAGGGTATTGCCCTCCAGATTTCTTTGGCCTCAGTTTTTTTATCTGTAATATGATCAAAAGTAGCGAAAAAACCGTCGCATGTTTGTGACGTTGTCAGAGTATTTTTTTATTGTTCGCAAGGCGTACCCGGACTTCTGTTTTCAGTGATACGTTGATTTGATTCTATAGTAGAGAAACTTACAATCTCTGGATGTGCTGAAGGTACAGCCTGACTAAACATCAGGCGTTCTGTTTGTGTATCTGTGTTTCACAATGTAGTTTTTAAAGTGTCGTATACAGTTCGTTTGTTTATTGTAAATTTCTTAGCGGCGATCTTATAAATACGCCTCTTCCTTGTCGGTTATTCAGGATTCTTTGAAAAGGTAATATATCCCTTTTCAAGTTTGATTATATTCCTATTTGCGATTAATATCAATAATAAAGTCGAATTACTAAAAAAAACGATGTGTAATAAAACGAATTGAGTTCCCTCTATATTAAAGTATATGAAGATTCCGCCGTTTCAAGCAGCATGCTTTTGCAAACATGGCACCAGTGGCAACAGCTATAGCCGATGGAAAGGATAATTGGCTTGTTTTCATTCTTTGCTTTTGTAAAAGCCTCTTCCCCCCAGGGATGCCAGTCCACCGGGTTATGCGCGTGCTGGAGGAGATAAGGTGAGGTTTCCTTAGTAAGCCGATTCGAATTTTGCTTATTTAACATTTCATCACTCCCAAATTAGTATATCATATTTAGATTTCCCTTTTATTTGATTTGTATTAGATGGTATAATCCAATTATTGAACAGTTTACAAACTAACCGATAAATCGGAATTATTTTGGAGGGCCAATATGAAAAAAGATGAGTTTTTCATGAAGAAAGCAATAGAATTGGCTGTGTCAGCTGTAGAACACGGCAATGAACCTTTTGGGGCGGTTCTCGTAAAAGACAACGAAATAGTTTATACAAATGAAAATCAGATATATACAGCAACCGACCCGACGTATCACGCTGAAGCTGGATTGATCAGGAAGTTTTGCAATGAAACGCATATTGTCGATTTACACGAATATGCTTTATATTCAAGCTGCGAGCCATGCTTCATGTGCTGTGGTGCAATGGTTTGGACAAAGCTTGGCAGACTGGTTTATGGAGCGAGTGATATTGATTTGTGTAATTTAATTGGAGCAAGTGGCAGTTCCTGCTGCCAAATTGTATTTGAAAACTCCCCATTTCAGCCAGAGGTAACAGCAGGAATATTGCGAGATGAAAGTCTTCAAGTATTGGCAAGCTATTTTTCTCATAATATAAAAGGTTAAATTCTATATTTGCTTATCAATATTGCGTATTTTTTAAATCATCAAAATAGATCCGAAATGGCGCAAGCAAGGCTGCTTATCTCAAAAGGTTTCACAAAAAAGCGCTGCGCCCCCAGCTCCATCGCTCTTCGTATGATCGCTTCGTCGTTTCCGATGGCGGAAATCACGATGGTTTTGGGCGCCATACCTTTTTCGCGCAGCACTTCAAGCGCTTCGATTCCGTCCATGCCCGGCAGCATCAGATCCAGCAGAAGGACGTCCGGCCTTGTTTTTTCCGCCATGCTGACCGTCTGCTCTCCGTCGCAGGCAATGCCGGTCACCTCGATATCCGGATATACGGATAAATTCTCCCTTAAAAGCCGGGCAAAATCTTCATGGTCTTCAGCGATAAGAACACGTATCTTAGCCATATAACCTCCTCTTTCTTACAGGTTGTCCAATACTTCCATCAGGGCAAATAAATCCACCGGCTTGGATATATGCCGGTCAAAGCCCGCTTCCAGCGCCCGACCGACGTCGCCGGCTGAAGCATAACCGGTAATGGCAACCATATAGGTATTTTTAAGCTGCTCTATCCCTCGGATCTTTTCGGCGAGATCATACCCGTTCAGCCCCGGCAGGCCGATGTCGCAGAAAATGACGTCCGGCCGGATCTTCAATGCCGCCCCCAGACCGTCGAGGCCGTCGCAGGCGGTATAAACGTCGCCGCCGATGGTCCGGAGCAGGGCGGCCAGCAGCTCCGAAAGGTCCCGGTTGTCTTCAACCAGTAAAATCTTAAGCGCCGCCGGGATATTCAGTTGGCGTTCCTTTTTTTCTGTTTCATTCTTTTCGCAGCTTAAGGCCAGCGGAAGCCGGACGGTGAATGCAGTCCCTTTCCCGGCGCCCCCGCTTGCCGCCTCAATCGTCCCGCCGTGGAGTTCGGCGATCTCTTTGGCGATGGAAAGCCCCAGCCCGAGGCCTCCCCCCTGCCGGTCCAGCGGCTGGTCTGTCTGGAAAAAAGGCGTGTACAGTTTTGGGAGGAACGCCGGTTCGATGCCGATCCCGGTATCTTTCACACGGAGGATGGCGAAGCCGTCGTCCCTTGAAACCTTGAGCGCCACATTGCCGCCCCTGTCCGTGTATTTCATTGCGTTAAAAAGCAGGTTGCCGATAATCTGTTTGATGCGGACGGGGTCGGCTTCAATAAGGACCGTTTTTCCGGAAATACTGATGGACAGCCATATCCCTTTTTCATTAAACAGCTCTTGCAGGTCCTCCGCCTTTGACAGCGCGAGCGCGTTCAAATCCACCCTTTCCTTTTTCAGTATGATCTTGTTGTGCGAAATGCGCGTCATGTCCAGCAGATCCTCCACCAGCATTGTAAGCTGGTGCATCTGGCGGCCCATGATCTTTTTGGCCATGTCTGCCTGTTTTTCATCCTGCGCAATGTTCAGTAACTGCAAACCGGCGGAGATAGCGGCCAGGGGATTTCTGAGTTCATGGGACAAGGCGCTTAGAAACTCGTTTTTGTTCTTATCTGCCTCTTCCAGTTCTTTTACCAGGGCTTTCGCATTTTGCTCGCTTTCGACAAGCAACTTCTCGGCTTTCAGGAGAGGGGTGATATCCATTGCCGCCGCAACGGCTCCCGTTATGTCTCCGTTCCCGTTTCTGATAGGGGCGGACGAACTGATTAACGTGCCGTCCGTGCCGTTTTGCCGGTTGAAATCCATCACAAAATCCTTGACCAGCCCGCCTCGAAGCGCACTTGGCAGCGGATAGTCTTCGGCCGGAATCCATTCTTTGGTGCCCTGCCAGCAGCATTTGTAAACCGTGTATTCGCTCACCGTCTGCGGCACGGGGACGACCGCGTCGCATATGGTTCCCGCGGCATTGTTTTGCATAATGATTTTCCCGTTCCGGTCTGCCACCCAGACGCCCACCGGCAATATTTCCATAATTACCTGCAGTCGACCGAATTGTTCGTCCAGCTTCCGCAAAGTCTTCTCAAGCTCTTCTTCAGCCAGCTTCCCCGGGGAAATATCACTGATCGTCATGCGGCAGACCCGCTTCCCGTCCATATCCCGTAAAACGGAAGCGTTGATATCCGCCCAAAAGAACGCATCGCCGCTCTCTTTAATCCTGAGTTCGAACGATATGGGTTCCTCTTTCTCAAAAAGCTTAAGTTTGTGCAGATAATAGGCATCCTGGTCTTCTTTGTAAATAAATTTTGTGATTGGACTGCCGATAAGCTCGCCGCGCGCTGCGCCCAGAAGTCTTGCGGCGGTCAGGTTCGCCTCCAGTATGATGCCTTTTTCCGAAAGAGTGCAGTACCCGACCGGCGCCAAGTCATAGAGGTCAAAATACCTCTCCCGTGCGCTTTCTATTTCCGCCTGCGCGCGGCGCAGCTCCTCGTTCTGCATCTCCAGCTCAATCTGGTGCACATAAAGTTCATGCAGCGCGGCGCGCATCTCTTCGGGCGACAATTGTTCCGGCTGTTCGCGTTTCATTTCGGCGGCTGCCTTTTCCGCCTTTTCACGCAGCGTATCTTTCCCGGCCGGCTTTTTATTCATCTTTATCGCTCCTTTTGCCTGTTTTTCTCCCGTATCGCGCATTGGATGACTTTGCTGTCTTTTAACTTGTAAACGCTGCAGATGAATTCAACGTCTATCTGCCGGCCGGCCGCGGTTTCGAGAGGAAGGTTGTCGTACCGCAGGTATTCCTTTTCCCTAAGTTCTTTAAACTTTTGCTTGTTCGCAATAACGTCCCCCAAAAACCCAATGTCCCATATTTTTTTCATGATAAAATGCTCTTCTGTATAGCCAAGCAGATTGATTAAAAACTGGTTCACGCCCGTGATCTCCCCGGTATTTGCGTCCAGCATCAGTATGCCGTCCCTTGCGGTCTCGAAAAGCCGGCGGAAACGAAGCTCTGAATCCGCCAGTACATCTTTAGCTGTCCTGATCTCCTTCAGTTCAGTAATATCTACAAAAGTTATAACGGCGCCTTCAATCACATTGTCCAAGGTGCGGTACGGCCTGACGCCCATCAAATACCATTTGCCATTTTGCGTCCTGACTTCCGCTTCCATGGACACCAGTGTATGGAGCACCTTCTTAATATCCCCGATAAGGCTGCCATAGCCTGTAAGGTTGGATGCTATATGGGCGACGGGACGCCCGATGTCGATGTCTATAAGGTTAATGATCTCTGTAGCCGCCGGGGTGAAACGCTTGATGCGCAGCTGGAGGTCCACGAACACCGTTCCTACACCCGTGCCCGATAGCATGTTTTTCATGTCGTTGTTCAGACTGTTAAGCTCACTCACTTTGGCTTGAAGTTCCGCGTTTACGCTGGAAAGCTCCTCGTTGATGGACTGCAGCTCCTGCCTGGACATTTCAAGCTCCTCGTTCGTGGAATGCATTTCTTCGTTGATCGACTGCAGCTCCTCGTTCGACGTCTCCAGCTCTTCGTTCGCCGCCTTCAGGTAATCTTCCTTCGCGTGGAGTTCCCGCATCAGGGCCTCAATGCGGATATCTTCCCCCTGTCCGTCCGTCGGTTCGGCCCCTGCCTCAGGGTTTGTCGGCTGAGACGCTTTATCAAGCACAATAAGGAATAAGGCCCCGTAATCCTTTGCGTCTTCCTGCGCCATCGGATACACGGACAGGTTGACGTGTGCGAACTGCCCGTTCGTTCTCACATTAAGGCCGTTGCGGCGCACGATTTCTTCTTTTTCGGCGGCAATATGCAGCGCGGCCGCAAGTTCATACTTCAGGCCCTCGCGCGCCATCTTCAGAATATTGTTTATCTCCGCTACGCCCGGAGCCGGCTCAAGGTAAAGCCCGCTGCGCCCGTGAAGATATAAGATGTCGCCGCGGCTGTTTACCAGCACGCCGGCCATGTCCTTCATGTTAAGCAGCGCCTGCTCTGCCATCTCGCGAACCGGCTTCTTCCCCTGTATCCGCATTTCCGCTTCAGGCAAAACACCATGTGGCAGCTTTGCGGCAGCAGGGAAAAGCATCTGGCTGTTTATCTTCTGCGGGTCCGAAGCGTTTTTTTTGCTCAAAAAAAGTTTCGCCTTATGGTCAAGCTTGGCGAACAGGGTGGATTCGTTTATGCTTTCGGAATTGCCAAGGAACAGGACCCCTCCCGGATTCAGAGAATAATGGAACAGGCCTATAAGTTTTTTTTGCAGGTCATTGTTAAGATAGATAAGGAAATTGCGGCAGCTTAAAAGGTCCAGCCTTGAAAAGGGCGGGTTCCTGACGATGTTGTGGTCCGAAAAAATCAGTATGTCTCGCACGTTTTTATTGATGCGGTAAGCGTTTCCCTGCGGCTCGGCGGTGAAAAAGCGATTAAGCCGCCCCGGGGAAACGTCCGAAGCGATCCCTGCCGGATAGACGCCCAAGCGCGCGACGGCGATCGCGCGGCTGTCGATGTCGGTGGCGAATATCTGTACCGGGTTGTCAAGGTTGTGCGCATCCAGATATTCGCTTAGGAGGATCGCAAGGGAGTAAGCCTCTTCTCCCGTGGAACAGCAGGGCACCCAAACACGCAAAGAGGAGCCCTCCGGCTTGTCTGCGAAAAGTTTGGGTATTCCTATCTCCTCCAGGGCCTTAAAAGCGTCGGCGTCCCGGAAGAACTGCGTAACGCCTATAAGCAGGTCATAGTACAGCGCTTCCGTTTCCTCTTCCGACTGCCGCAGGCATTTGACGTAATCCTCTTTCTTCTCTATCTGGTTTATAGCCATGCGCCGCTCGATCCGCCTGTAGGTCGTCGTCTTCTTGTACTGCGAAAAATCATTTCCCGTCTGGGAACGCAGAATGATGAATATCTTTTTCATGGCGCTGTCGGCCTTCGCCTTCGGTCCGGGTTGGGCTATGCGGCGTTTTCCGAAGGCATGGCCTGAATACTCCATGAGCTTTACCGGCATTTCGTTTATGGGCAGAACAAAGTCCACAACCCCTGTTGCGATCGCGCTGCGCGGCATCCCGTTATGCTCCGTTGTTTCGGGGTCCTGCGCGATGGTGATGCCCCCCTCGCCTTTTACCGCGCGGATTCCCTGGCTGCCGTCGCTGCCCGAGCCCGAAAGGATAATGCATACCGCCCGCTCGCGTATATCCTGCGCGAGCGAACGGAAGAAAAAGTCTATGGGCAGTCGCTGCCCGCGCGGTGCCTCAGGTATAAGCAGAAGCAGCTTTCCGTTTAAAAGCGACATATCCTTGGCCGGCGGGATGATGTATACGCAGTTCGGCCTGACCTCCATGCCGTCCTGTACCTCGAATACCTCCATTTTTGTATAGCTTTTAATAATGTTGGTCAGGTTGCTCCTGTGGTCTGGCGCGAGGTGCTGAACGATCACGAAAGCCATGCCGGGTTCCGTATTGTCGGGCATGGATAAAAAGAAGGTCTCAAGAGCCGCAAGCCCCCCTGCCGACGCGCCGATACCGACGATGAGAAATTTGTTTTCAGGCACCGGACGCCCCGCCATTCGTTCCGTATTGCCGGTTTTTGCTCCCATCTCTTTTTCTGCGCAATTGTCTTTTTTCATGTTCATGTCCTTTTTTCCGAATAAATTTATCCAGTAATAATATGCATCATATGGTATTAAATTGTATTTATTGATATGGTTGGGTTATTCATAATATATAGTATTCTTTGATTTAAATCAAGCTTATACGTATAATCATTTAATAATTATTAAAACAAACACCGACGCCCTTGCCGGATGCCGGTATTTGATTGATTTTTCGTCTTTGATTGCCTGTTTAAAAATGCAATGATCTCATCCGCCGCCCGCCTGACTTCATCGGACAGCCCTTCCTTGAGGCGCACATCCAGCGGCTGTATGCCGAGTAGCCTTATCTCCGCGTCCGCGCTCAGCGCGATCATCTCCCAGACCGCGCGCAGCGGAAAGCTGTGCGTGCTGATGGCGTAGTCCGAAATCTCGTCCCTGCCAATGCGCCGTATCTCGCCGGCTGCGCCTTTGAAGTCCGCCGCGTCGATAAACAGGACACAGGCGGGGGAGAGCGCGATGATTTTATTGATATAGTTTTCCGGCGTTGTGCCCGCGTCGAAAACGGCCAGCCTTTCAGATGTGCAAAGCCTTTCGGCTATATACGGCCCGGCGCCGTCGTCCCCCCGCAGGCTGTTTCCAATGGTAACAACAACGCTCGATCCTTCGGGCAGCTGTAAAAGTTCTCTTGCCTCACCGGTCAACAAACTTCACATCCAGAAAATGCGCGGAGCAGGATATGCAGGGGTCGTATGCCCGAACGAGCATCTCCATCATCAGCGTGATCTCCTCGTCCGTTTTATCCAGTATCTCGGGCACCAGTTTGCGCATGTCGTGCTCAATATTGTTCACATTCTGGGAAGTGGGGATCACGCAGTCGGCGTTTACGATCTTTCCGTCCGCGTCCGTCTCATAGCAGTGGATCAGCGTGCCCCGCGGGACTTCCACCGCCCCCACGCCCACGCCCGCCCGGACGGGTATCGTTTTCCTCTCGTTCAAGCCCACCACAATTTCCTCGCTTTGGTCCGTACCATTTTGCTTTAAATCTTCCAGTATCTTAATAGCTTCTTCCAAACAATGTACACACTCGACTACCTGCGCCGCGGTATTCAGGAAAGGGTTGAATATTTTAGGTGCCATGCCCAGTTCACCCGCGGCCTTTTTAGCCGCCGGATGCAGTTTTTCCGCATTTAAGTTGAATCGCGCCAGCGCGCCCACCATATACGATTCCCGGCTGCATTTCGCGTGCTTTGCGGAGGAATGCTCCACAATAAATTCATTGGACAGTTTTTTATACTGGTGCTTTTTTAGCCGCACGCCGTCGGTCGAACCGATGTCGCCTTCCAAAAGCGGGTATTCCCCCGTATCGCTCACCAGCGCCACATATTCGGTCTCGCGCTCAAACGCGGGGAATTTCAGCGTTTTGGCGAGAGCGACGGTGGCCTCCATGTCCTCCCGCATAACATACAGCGCGCCCAGCATGTCCTTGATCTCCTCGGCGTTCGGTATCTTTGTAAACCCGCCGATGATGCAGGAAATGGGGTGGACGTGCCGGCCCACCAGCAATTCGCAGACGTCGTTGCATGTCATTTTCATACGGAGCGCCCTTCGCACCACAAATTCATGCGTGCCAATCAGCGGAACGAAACTCTTCACGCCCAGAAGGTCGGGCGCCACCAGAAGGTAGATATGCAATATGTGGCTGTCCAGTATCTCCATGTGGAGCAGCAGCTCCCGCAGTTTTTTTGTCTGCTGCGTGTACGCGAGCCCCAGCGCGTCCTCCCCGGCCTGCACGGAGGCGAGCGTATGCCCGCACGCGCATATGCCGCAGATACGCGACGTGATGTGCTGCGCCTCAAAAATGGACCTCCCCCTGAGCATACCTTCAAAAAAGCGCGGAGACTCAATCACGTCCAGCCTGCATTCCTCAAGCTTTCCTTCCTTTACGTTGACGACAATATTCCCGTGGCCTTCCACCCTTGTTAAATATTGAACGTCCACATGGCGAGATTCGCTCATTTTTCCACCTCATCCTCCAGGGGCTTGTTGTACATGTCAAACTTCCCCAACACCCATTCAAGCGGTATATCGTATTTCTTCAAAACATCCATAGACCCGTTCCTGACGGTTTCCTTCACCATTCCCCGGCACCCGTAGCATATATTCCCGTTGTTGATGCACCAGGAGTTGCAGCCCGCCTTGGTGGCCGGCCCCAGGCAGGTGATCCCTTTATCATACATGCATTCGTTCTCATTCGCCTTGCATTCCACGCATACGGCCTCGTCCTTCACCGTATAAGGGATGTCCTGCAGCGCATATTTCAGTATTTTTACGAATTCGGGCAGATAAACCGGGCATCCATACACGGTATAGTCCACGTCCACCACCTGGCACAGCGCCTTCGTTTTGATGGTGGGAAACCAGTCTGCCTTGTCCCCGTAAACATACGATTGTATTTCATTTAAGTCGAAACTGTTTTTCATGCCGTTGACCCCGCCGATCGCGGCGCAGGAACCGTATGCAATCAGGGCTTTGGCCCGCTCCCGTATTTTTTTAAGCCGCTTTATGTCATGCCCGGTCGTGATGCTGCCTTCCACAATGGCTATATCGTAGCTGTCGCTTTTTTCGGACATCACTTCCCGAAATTCCACAATGTCCATGAGCTCCAGCACGTCCAAAAGGGTTTCCCCCATATTCGCGACCTGCAGCTGGCACCCCTCGCAGCAAGAAAAATCAAAAAACGCCACTCTTTTTTTTCTCATATCACAATGCCTCTATATTATTTTTTATTGCGCTGTACTGGAAAACCGGGCCTTCCTTGCAGCAGTAGATGGAACCCATCTGGCAGTGGCCGCAGTGCCCCACGCCGCATTTCATATGCCGCTCGAAGGACACGTATATCTGGCTTTCGGGCAGACCTTTTTTCAGCAGTTCTTCTATCACGTACGTGTACATGACGGGCGGCCCGACGATGATGGCGTACGTCCCGCTGCCGATATCCACCCCCGGTATCAGGGAGGTGATCATCCCCACGTTTCCTTTCCATTCTGGGTCGGCCTGGTCCACCGTACATGCAAAATTGACGTCCGACCGGCTGCCCCAGTATGCAAGCTCGTTCTCAAAAAGAAGGTTTTCGGGCGTTTTGCACCCGAGGAGGATATTGATTTTGCCGAACTCCCTGCGGTTGTCCATCACATAGCTGATCACCGAACGCAGGGGGATAATCCCCAGGCCCCCGGCCACAAATATAACGTCCGCGCCGATCAGCGTCTTCACCGGGAATCCGTGGCCCATGGGCCCGCGTATCCCCACAAAATCCCCTTCCTCCAGGGAATGCATCACCGAGGTGAACATCCCCACTTTCCTGACCACCAGTTCAAAATAGCCCACCTGCGAAGGGGAAGATGTAATGGACAGGGGCGCTTCCCCCACGCCGGGAATCACGACCATTACGAACTGTCCGGGTTCGTAGTCGAGTATCCTGCCGTTTTCCAGCCCGATCTTAAAATACTTCTCCTCCCGGCTGATCATTTTTGTTGCCAGCACCCTCGCCCTGAAGTTCAGGTAGGAGGATTTTAATAATACTTCTCTTTCCATGCGTTATCCCTTTGCCGTTTCAATCAGCGTACTGATGGTTTCCTTCAAATCTATTTTCGCCATGCAGGTGCGCGAACACCTGCCGCATCCGGTGCAGAAGTAATGGTTGTATTTATCCACGGGATAGTTGAATTTGCGCATATACCTGTGCCGCTGGCGCCCGCCCCTCTCCGGCCGGAAATTCTCGCCCCCGGCGATCATCGCGAAAGGCCTGCTCTGGCACGAATCCCATTTGCGGACCAGCCTGCCGTTGTTCCGGTTCAAATCTTCCTCGTCCTCCATGTCGTAGCAATAGCAGGTGGGGCACACGTTCGTGCAGTTTGTGCAGGAAAGGCAGCGCTCGTGTATGTCGTTCCACACGCCGTTGTGGAACGAATGCTCAAACAGGCTCTTTAATTCGCCGCGGCCTATATCCACCTCGGGTTTGAATATAATTTTCTTTTTTTCGCGCAACTTGGCTAGCGCCTCCATGTCCTTATCCGTTGCCTGCCTGAGCATTTTAAGCTTCCCCGCCATCTCTTCCCCCATGGGGGTGCTGATATGGATCAAAAACCGGTCTTCAAGGTCGGTCATGAACATGTCGTAGCCGCCGTCCGGCATATAGGTTTCCATCAGGCCGCAGCTTGCATAGCTGTCGCAGTAATCGTTGCATTCCAACCCGATGATCAGAATCTTTTTTTTGCGGATATTGTAGTTCGCGTCCATGGGGTCCAAAAAGACCATGTTCAGGCACTGTATCCCCGCCAGGTCGCAGGTATGCACCCCGAAGACCGTCAGCGGCTCCGAATAGATGGTCGCTTCCCATTTTTTCTGGCGTTTGTCGTATTCCACCAGTATCTCGTTCTGGGGAAGAAAATATTTCTTTGGGGGAAGGATCGTCGGGATGGAATAAAGGGCGATCTCCCCGCCCGTTTTGACTTCGCCGAATTTAAAGCTGTTTTCCCCGCGCCGGACCGGAGCGGCAAGTTTTTGTATCTTTGCAAGCCGCCCTATAAAATCATCAAAATCAACTTTTAAAAGAATAGCGTACTTTTCCATATCAAACCCCGAAGAAAATATTTGTACCCTGAACAGATGTGTTTCTTTTATTATATAAACATACTTGTTATAATTCAACCAACTTTGATAAATTTTTCTCAAAAAAAATACAGGCCGGGATCCATGTTCCCGTCCGACCAAGCCCGTGCGGAACCATATGATCCCAAGAACACATTCAACAATAAAGCCGAGTACAACAAGCCCGGTAAGTGAATATAAATGCAGTTTGAGCTACTGGTTGTCAATTTTTGAGTATTCGTTTTGGATTTCATTTACGATAGAATGTTCGCTTGTACCGTTCATTTTATCCCCATATGCGATATTGTTTTGTGCATAATATCACAATGCCATATTTGCGCGCGCAAGTCCATATTGCAGGGGCTTTGCGCGTCTTTTACCGCCCGGAAGAAAAAATAATTCTGACTGCCCTTTTACTTCCGTTCCCGGGCCCGCTGCCACCTGCTCCCTTTCCGTTCCAAGGTTGCGCCGTCCCTTAGCGCAGCCTTTGGTTCTGCCCCTAAAGACGGTCCTGCATCTTTTTTAAAACGGATGCGATTTTACTAATTATAGTTGACTTTATCAAATATTGATCTATAATATTTGGTAGGATCACACCCCAAAAAGTCTGGCGACTTTTCGGGGACCCCGCAATCAGATCGTGGAGGTGAATACCATGAATCCGTTGCACCCGCCCTTGGTGCCTGCCATTCGAAAATTCAACCGGTTTTACTCCAATATGCTCGGATTTTTCGACCAGTATATAACGAACAGCGAGTTTTCTTCCGCGGAAGCCTGCGTGTTGCGTGAGATCGATCAGATGGAGGACTGCACGTTAAAAAAGCTGGCGAGCGAACTGAAAATGGACTCGGGCTATTTAAGCAGGATCATCAAGCGCTTGTCCAAGCACAACCTGGTGGTCAGGAAACGGTCGGAAAAGGACGGCCGGTCCTATTTTCTTCACCTGACGGACGAAGGCTTAGAGTCCCTTACAAGGCTGGATGAACTTTCCCTGGAACAGATCGGCTATCTGATTGCCCAAATGCAGGAAAAAAACAAAAAAGGCCTTATAGAAGGCATGAAAATGATAGAGGATGCGCTGGCAGGAAGCCTGCTTCTTTTCAAGAAAAGGCCAAAACTGGCAAAACAAACGGAACGGTAAACGGCCGGCATTTCAGGAGATAAGGAGGGTAAGATATGGCTCTATGCCATGGGCAACCGTTCATATACGGCGTTCATGGCCAAAAATAAGCCGCGGCATAAGGAGTGGTTTGAATAAAGAAGGGTCCTTAAACCAAAATCCGTTATAATATTTTTTAAATTATTTTGGAAACCTCTTTATCAAATCATCAACAATATCAGCTGCAATATACATTTTATCACGGGCCGGTTTATTATTCAGCGATCCATATTGTATTTTTTAATATATTTTTATATCTTTCTTTTTCGCGCGGCTTACGCGCAAACAATTTTTTGGAGGTATCATAAAATGGTTACAGCCGAACAGGTACAAAGCCTTTTAGGAAGTTCATTTGTTCAATGGAATTTGAAACGGCTCGCCAAGAAAGACGGCAACGGCAGGTCGCGGATCGACAATGTGATGGCTGCGTACACAAGGGATGAGCGTATCCGGTTTACCAACATCCCGTACTATCTGATGATTTCACTGCTTCCTGCCATGTTCAAAGTCAAGCGGGCCGAGATAGAAGACATCTTCAACCAGCCCTTTTACCGCAAGGCCATCAACAACGTGGCCAGAAGCGTGCCCGAACTGGGCCTTAGCGCGCCGCAAAAATTTATATCCCCCATCCTGGTGGTATGGAATTTCACCAACGTATGCAACTTAAACTGCGTCCATTGCTACCAGGACGCGCACCGCGCGCTTCCCGACGAGCTGACGCTGGAAGAACGCCTGATGGTGATCGACGAACTTTATAAGAACAACGTCGCCTCCCTGGCTTTCTCGGGAGGAGAGCCCCTGATGCACAAGGATTTCTGGCCGGTCGCCAAATACGCCCACGAAAAGGGCTTGCATATCTCGGTCGCCACCAACGGTACGCTCATCACCAAGGAAGTGGCGGCCCGCCTTAAGGAAACCGGCGTCAATTATGTGGAAATCAGCATAGACAGCACAGACCCCAAAAAGCACGACATTTTCCGCGGCGGCAAGGGCCTTTGGGAAAAATCAATACAGGGCATTAAAAACTGCGCAGAGGTCGAGGGCATGGATGTGGGCATGGCGTCCACCGTCACCCGCCGGAATTTCGGCGAACTCACCGAACTCATCGATCTGGCAACTGATCTTAAAACGGATTCCTTCTACGCGTTCAACTATATTCCCGCAGGCCGCGGCAAGGCGCTGGAGGAAGAAGACCTGACGCCCGGAATGCGCGAAGAGATGCTCCGTATACTGCATACCTCCCTTCTGGACGAAAACAAGGTGAACACTTTCTCCACCTGCACCCAGTTCGGCCGGTATTGCATCGAAAACGCCCCGGACGAAACGGTTGTAGTCAACCATTACGGGTATTTCAAGGGACAGCAGGCAAAAATGCTGTGCGAGTATATCGGCGGATGCGGCGCCGGGCGCTTGTACTGCGCCGTACAGCCCAACGGCAAGGTAACTCCCTGCGTCTTCATGCCCGAGGTGGTCGGGGACCTTAGGAAAAACACCCTGGAAGAAATATGGCGCAATTCCCGTACCATGGATGAACTCCGCGACCGGACGCTCCTAAAAGAACACTGCGTCGATTGCGAAAACCGCACCCTGTGCGGCGGCTGCCGCGCGAGGGCCTACGGGTACTTCGGAGACCACCTGGCTCCCGATCCAGGCTGCATATACAACACCAGGGCATGGGACGAACTGGTCGCCGAGCACGAAGCCTCCCTCCAAGAAGAAACCGCCAATTGATCTGTATATGCAAAACAAAAAAAGGGCCGCACGGCAATGCGGCCCTTTTTTTATGCTTTCATCCTACCGTATTTTTTTTCCGTTCGCGTACACAGCGGATATTTTCACATCCCGCGAAAGATATATGCAGCGCTCCAGCCGCTGCGCCGGTTTCAAATCACGCGTTCCCAACAGGTGGGAATCATCCAGCACCAGCGCGTGCAGCGGGCTTCCGGGCGTAAACCCCGGCCCGTCGCCAAAGAATGCCGCCCCGGCGGAAGTCGCCAAATAAAACGTTTCGGGCATGGTGAGCGCCCTTCCCCCTCCGGCTGCCTCGCGCAGCTTGGAGATGCGTATGGCCTGGGCCGCCGCTTCCAGGATGGAGAGCGTGCATCCCCCCGCCAGGTCCGAGCCCAGCGCCACGAGTACGCCCGCGTCCAGCATGGCGCGCACGTCCGCCATCCCGCTCGCAAGGTTGGAGTTGGAATCCGGGCAGTGCGCCATCAGAACGCCGTTCTTTGCGAGCAGGGCGCGCTCCTCTTTCGGGCTCTGCACGCAGTGGGCCATCACGGTGGGCACGCCGTCCCCGAACAGCCCGTATTTCTCGTACGCCTGCCCGTAGAATGCCGCGTCCGGTTCAAGCGCCTTAACCCACGCGACCTCCCCCGTATTTTCGGACAGATGGGACTGTATAGGCACGCCGAACTCCCTGGCCAGCTCCCCCAGCCCTTTTAAAAGTTCGGGCGTACAGTTGGGAATGAACCGCGGCGTGATCATGGGCTTTACATGCGTATACCTTTTCAGGCTCTCCTCAATCCACCGGCGCGTCTCGCCAAGGGACGTCTTCGTGTCCTCGCACAGCGGTTTTGGCGCATTGCGGTCCATGTTCACCTTCCCCACATAGGCGGTGAGGCCGGTCCGCTCCAGAATGTCCATCAGCAGCAGTACGGTATCCGTGTGAATGGTGCCGAGCACGCACGCACGGGTCGTGCCCGCCCGCAGCAGGGCTTTCGCAAACGCCTCGTACACTTCCTCCGCATAGGCGCGGTCCGCGTACCGACTCTCCTCCGGAAAGGTATAGGCTAAAAGCCAGGGCAAAAGCTCCAGGTCCAGCCCCATGCCGGCCATCGCGTACTGGGAGGCATGCACGTGCATATCACAAAGGGAAGGGATGATCAAACGGTTCCCGTAATCGATCGCCTCCCCCTGGTATTCGGTTTTAATTGCCTGCACTTTTCCGTCCCGCACCACAAGAAAGGCATTCTCTGCAATAAAAAGTTCTCCCAAAACGGGCGCGTAGACGATATTCCCTTTGAGAACAAAATCTCTGTTCATAATTGGTCGGTCTCTTTTCTGTATGCTGTTTTTTCCGTCTTCTATCATACAATTCTTTTCTAGCGGATACAAGTCAATTTACAAAAACACAATTTTTTCGGCTCTTTTGGAAACCGCATCCCATAATGAAAAGCGCATTGATAATAATGCGCTTTATTTTACCGTTTTTTTCATTTGTTTTTATGGGCTTTATACCAGGTCGCCCTTCTTGGCCAGCTTTAGGAACAGGCTAGCTATTTCCGGGTCGAACTGCTTCCCCGCGTTTTTCCTGATCTCCGCAACGGCCGCATCCCTGGGGAGCGCTTTACGGTAGACCCGGTCCTGCGTCATCGCGTCGTAGGAATCGGCCACCGCCAGGATCCTCGCAACCAGCGGGATCTGATTACCCGCAAGGCCGCGGGGATACCCATTGCCGTCCCATCGTTCATGGTGGGTCAGGATAGATTCGGCAACGGACTGCAGTTCGGGCGCGGCCATCACGATGCGGTATCCGATCTCCGGATGCTTTTTCATAGCGATCCATTCGGGTTCGCTGAGCGGCCCCGGCTTGTTCAATATCCGGTCGTCTATGCCAATCTTGCCTATATCGTGCAGCATGGCCAGCAGGTTCAGTTCGTCCAGGTTTTTCTGGGACAGTTTCATGTTCTGGCCGATGAGCGTGGAAAGCAGCGCCAGCCGCTCCGCGTGTTCTTCTGTTTCCTGGCTGCGCGCGTACATGGTGGCCATGACCGAGGAAAGGATGGTGCTGTGGTGGCTGCCGCGCTCCAGCAGCTTACGGTTGTACAGGTACTCCTCCGCTTCCTTTTCCACATCGTCGATGCTTGCACTGCCATCCGCTTTGATCCCGAAGCCGATGGAAAGGTTGATTGTATCCGCCTTCTTTCTTATCTTTGCGTTATGCTTCTCGCAGGCTTCCTGTATTTTTGCCGCCATCCCGACCGCACCCTCCCGGCCGGTAATGGGCAGCAGGACGCCGAATGCGTCCCCTTCCGTCCGCGCCGCGATGTCCCCCTCCCGGCAGCAGCCTTGTATGATCTTTGCGGTTTCCCGGATAAGCCTGTCCCCCTGCGCGTGGCCGAACGCGTCGTTGATCAGCCGCACGCCGTTGATGTCCGCCACAATGATAGACAGCGGGCAGCAGCCCTCACTCTCCAGCCTGTCCTTTGCCTCTTCAAAGTATTTGCGGTTATAAATTCCGGTCAGAAAATCGTGGTCGTTCATGTATCGGATCTGGTCGTGGCGCCGTTTGGATTCGTCGATGTCGATTATAATGCCCTCCAGCGCCTCCACTTCCCCGTTTTCGCCGTAGACGCCCTGGCCCATCTCCAAAACCCATTTCCGCTCCCCCGAAGCCGTAATGATCTCATACCTGAACTTGTAGGGCGTTTTTATGGCAAGCACTTTTTCCCATTCCTTTTGGACAGTTTCGCGGTATTCCTCGCAGATCAGGTTGTCGAAAGAAAGATCCCGGTTGCCGATCAGGCTCTCGGGCGCATATCCCGTCAGAGCCAGGCATCCGTCGGATAAAAACGTCATGGTCCATTCCCGGTCGAACATGCACCGGTACGCCAGCCCCGGGATGTGTGACAGGAGGACGGATTTGCTCCGTTCGCTCTCGTGCAGCGCCTTTAAGGCCGCGTCGTGCTCGGTGATGTCCATCCCGGAAGACAGGACGCCTTCGTAATTCCCATCCGCATCCCGAAGGACGGTGTTGCGCCAGGAGATCAGGCGTTCCTCCCCGCCCGCGGTCAGGATGGGGTTTTCATACTTCGAATGCTTTTCATACTTTCCTTTTTCGATGTCCGCAAACACCCGGCTCAGGTTTTTTTTGATCGATTCGGGAATAAAATGTTCAATCCATTTTTCCCCGATGATTTCTTCTCTTGGCAGCCCGAGGACCTCGCAGCCCTTCTGGTTGATGAGCGTCACCTTCGCTTCGCTGTCCAGCACCAGGAAAATGATGCCCGCAATGTCCAGATACTGCTGCGCGCGGCCGCGCTGCCTGTCCAGTTCCGCCTCGGCCTTTCGCTGAAGGGTGATGTCCTGCAGCATGCAGTGGGTCTGCATAAAGTTCCCGTACCGGTCGAAGGCGGCTTTCCCCACGCAGTCCGCCAGCAGCAGGTCGCCGTCCTTTTTCTTCACTTCAAATTCGGTCGTGATCTCGCCGCGTTCCATCAGGTTTTTAAAGCAATGTTCGTACCTCTCCTTTGATTTCGGCGACAGGAATTCATGGAAGCGCCTTCCCAATGCTTCCTCGCGGGAATAGCCCGTCATATCCAGCCATTGCTGGTTTACGTCCAGAAGGCTGCCGTCCGGCGCCACCGACTGGTACCCCAGCGGCGCCTTGTCGAAAAGCATACGAAAACGCTCTTCGCTCCGCCGGAGCGCTTCCTCGGCGCGTTTGATCTCGGAAATATCCCGCGTAACGCCCATAAATCCGGTCGGCCGCCCGCGTTCGTCCCGCAGCATTGAGACATGCATGGAGATCCAGATGATGCTGCCGTCCGCCCGGTAATGCTCCAGTTCGATTACACGGGATCTTTTTTTATCGGCATGGGGGTCCTGCTCTTTTTGCATCTCCTCTTCGAACAGCTCCCGTATCCTGGCCAGCGAAGAAGGAGGAATACTTTCCCTGAGCGTCCGCTTCAAATGGGCCTCGGGCGGTTCTCCCAGCAGCTTTTGCACCGAGGGCGAAACGTACGTCGTTTCAAGATCCAGATTCGCGGTCCAAACCACGTCCGATATGTTCTCGGCGATCCGCCTGTATTTGTCCTCGCTTTGCTTAAGGGCCTCCTCGGCGGCCACCCGTTCCGTTATATCCTGAATAGACCCTATGCTTCGGATGAATACACCGCTTTTATCAAATATCGGAATAAACCGGAATTCAATATTTCGCTGTTTGCCATCGGGTCTTATTATACGGTATCCTATCTTAATTTTTCGCTTTAGTTTAATGGCACGGTTGTCATTTTCGATAACAAATTCTCTGTCATCAGAATGAATAAACATATAGAACTTTTCGGTTGTATCTATATCGCTTAAATCCTCTACTCCAAAAATATTCAAGCATTCCGGGGTCCAAATGATTGGTTTATTGTTAAGTATATCGTGTTCAAAGCTGCCGATATGCGCGAGGGTCTGCGCCTCAAAAAGGGCGTGCTCGCTTTTTTTGCGGCTTTCGTTTTCCTTTTTCAGTTCTTCTAAAAGCCGAAGGGTTTTTTCATGCTCTTCTTTCAGCTGGCGGGTCTTTTTCGCCACCATTTCGGCCAGCCGCATCTTTTCCGTACGCTTTTCAATGTTGGCGGTCTTGATCTTTACCATCGCGCGTATCTGCGCCGTCAGCTCGGTTTCGTCGATCGGTTTGGTCAAAAATGCTTCGGCGCCGCACTCCAGCGCCTTAAGCCGCGTCTCCTTGTCCTCCCTGAGCGCGGTCACGAACACAATCGGTATGTCCCGCAGCGTCTTGTCCGCCTTAAGCCGGCGGCAGACCTCAAACCCGTCCATTCCGGGCATCACGATATCCAGCAGAACCACGTCCGGGTCTTTTTCGGCAGCAAGCGCAATCCCCTCCCGCCCGGTCTGCGCCGTCAGAACCGCCGCCCCGGGGAACGCATCGGCCGCCAGGGCCCTGATGATCATAAGATTGTCCGGATTGTCGTCTACAGCCAGTATGCACACCTTTTTACCTGCCATTTAAAACCTCTCCGATCACTTTAAAAAATTCCGCCGCAGCGATTGGTTTTGCGATAAATGCGTCAAATCCGTGCGCCAGGACCGTTTCTCTTTCCTCTTCTAAGGCGCTGGCCGTCAGTGCGATGACGGGCACGCCGTTTAACGCGGGGGTTTTTCTGATCTCCTCAAAGGCCTCTGTCCCGCTCATCCCGGGCAGTTCGATATCCATCAAAACAAGATCGGGTATAAATTCTTTTGCAGCCGCAACGGCATTTTCGCCGTCCTCGGCCCCGATCACCCGGTATTTCTCACAAAGCAGCGCTTTCACGGTGATCATATTGTCCGGATTGTCCTCCACCACCAGTATCAGCGGCTTGCCACCGTGCGTTTTAGGCTTTGGCTTATCTGTTTGCAGGGGATACAGCATTGCCGATATCACTTTTAGCAGTTCGGCGCGGTCCACGTCCCCTTTCCGTATCAGCTGGTAAACATGATTTTGCTTTAAAAAATTGAGTTCGTCTTTGGTGATATGCTTGGCGGTCAGTATCAGCACGGGCGTTTGCATCGTCCCCGGCGTCTCGCGCAGCACCCTGAGCGTCTCAAAGCCGTCCACCTCCGGCATCATCAGGTCGAGTATGATCCCGTCCGGATTTTCCGTCCCGAGGATGTCGAACGCCTGGGCGGCGCTCCGGGCGATCAGCAGCCTGTTGCCGGTTTGGGAAAGAAGGTCTTTGATCTGGATGATCGCCGGCTCGCTGTCTTCGATCAGCAGCAGCGTTCTGCGCCCGAAAGGCGCAGCCGCCGTTGCCCGTTCGGGCGCAGATGCCGCTTTAATTCCGCACAAGTCTTCCGCGCCGCTGCCGGCTTCCGCCGGCTCCTCATATTTTAAGGGCAGCGAAACGGTGAATATCGACCCTTTTCCCGCCGTACTGCTTGCGGCAATCGTCCCGCCCAGCAGCGCGGCGTATTTCTTTGCGATGGAAAGCCCTAGTCCGGTCCCCCCGAACCGCCGGGCGGTCCCGCCGTCGGCCTGGCGGAACTCCTCAAAGATATGGGGCAGGTGCTCGGCGGGGATCCCCACGCCCGTATCCGTTACCCTGATCTCGGCCATATCCTTCTTCTTTTTAAGGGAGATTTCCACTCTGCCCTTTTCGGTGAATTTGATAGCGTTGCCGATCACGTTTATAAGAATGTGCCTGCACTTGCCCGCGTCGTTTATAACCTCAATATCGGGAGCCTTGGCGTCGGGCAGGAGTTTGATGCCTTTCTGGTCCGCCTGCGGACGAAGGAGCGCGGAAATCTCTATAATCAATTCCTTCATGGAAAACCGGGCCGTCTCCACTTCCTCCCGCCCGGCTTCGATGCGCGAGATGTCCAGTATTTCGTTGATCAGCGAAAGAAGGCTTTTACCGTTGCGTTCGATCACATCCAGGTATTCGTATTCCTCGCCCGGTATCTTGTTCTGCAGCCGCCGGCTCAATACGCCGGACAGGGCGATGATGGAATTGAGAGGGGTCCTGAGTTCATGGCTCATGTTGGACAAAAAGCTGGTTTTCAGCCTGCCGGCCTCCTCCAGCTGATTTTTCTGCATCTCCAGCTCGGCGTTCTGCTGCGCCAGTTCGGCGGCCTGCGCGCCCAGTTCGTCCTTCTGAGCGTCCAGCTCGCGGTTCTTGCTTTCCATCAGTGCGGAGAACCGCCGTATGGTGCGGGAGGCCAGCACGCCTTCTATCCGCGCGCTCATGGTGGGCAGTATGGTCTTTATCAGTTCTTCCGTATTCTCCCTGAACGCGCCCACGCATGCGAGGGAGATAATGGCGATCGTCTGGCGGCCGGCAATGACGGGAATGGAGATGATCTCCCGCGGGATAAACCGGCAGCAGGGCGACTGGAACGCAATTTTGGCGTCCTGCGGAATATCCCGTACGATCTGCACTTTTCCGGACAGTACGGCAGGGCCGAACAAACCTTCCAGACCCTCCGCGTCAAACGTTTCCTTCGCCTCGCTGCTTAAGCCTACGGATTCGTAATGCCGGAACATTTTGGTATCCGGCTCATACAGGTAGGCCGCGGCCATCTGCGCCCCGGTCTGCTCGGCCATCGCCCCCAGCAGCTTCCTGAAAAATTCATGCGCGCTTTCGGTGGTCAGCATCACTTCGGATACCCTGCCCGATTGATCGCGCAGCGATATGCTCTTCCGCATGGAATCGGCCATTGCGTTGAATGATTCCGTCAGCGCCCCGAATTCGTTGTTTTTGTCATACGCGCTCCGTGCGTTCATGTCTCCACGGTGGAAGCTTGTGACGCTGTCGTTCAGTTCTTTTAAAGGCTGGCGGACAGCCCGCGCCAGAATCCCGCTGATTAGGATGGTCGCCGCCAGGATGGCCGCGCAGAGAATAAAAAGCTGGGTGATGATGGCGCGGTTCAGCGCAATGAAATTCGCGCTCAGTTCATCCGCCTTGTTGGCCGCAAAGCGTTCGATCACCAGAACGGCCGCCATCAGCTTGTCCCTGTATTCGCCCAGGCCGCCTTTGCTTTCCATCAGGCTTTCATAGCTTACCCTGTTCATCAGGGCCTCGTGCGACCAGTATTCCGTCGCGCCCCGCCAGTCGTTATAGGCGGCATGCGCAGCTTCGGCGTCTGATACCGGCCCCAGGTATTGGGCGAAGATAATCTCAAACTGCGTTTCCCCGTCTTCCAGGGAAGCGTTGATGGACATCATTGCGCTTTCCCTCTCCAGTTCGTCTTGGGTGAGCAGCAGGTCCCGCAGGCCCACGCGCGCATGTAATATGTCGATCTCCAGCCGGTTCACCGCCTGCCGGACCTGAAAAGGGTGCTGGTACAGCATCTGCGCTTGGCTATACAGCGATTGCGACTGGAAATAAGAAACGGCGCCCAGCGCGATCACCAGCGCCAGCACAATGGCAAAGCCCGCGGCCATCTGCGCCCCGATCTTCAAACCCCACTTCTTCATCAGGCTGTACCTCCATCATAACAGCGGGATTGGGATGGCCCGCGTTTTTTTGTTTTCATAAAGACCGCCGCGCAAGGAAAGGCCGCGCCCAGTCCCGCGGTCTGGGCGCGGCCTTTCCGCTTCCCCCACCACCAGGGTTCCGCCGTCTTCTACGGACTTTGCCAGCTTCTCCATCATAAAACGGCGCTGCCCGGCATTGTAATACAGCAGCACGTTCCTGCAAAAAACAATGTCGAACCCCCCGAAGATGCTTTCGGCGGGGTGCGCCGTCTTTCTGTCCAGCAGGTCGTATACGGAAAAACCGACGTTCCCCTTCAATACCGGGGCCACCCGGTAAATACTGCCGGCCAGCGTAAAATATTTTTGCAGCTGTCCCGCCCGTACGTCCTTCACGGCTTCAAAACCGTAGGCCCCCGCTTCGGCGGCCTTGAGCGTTTCCTTTGAAACATCGGTCGCGAATATCCTGAAGCGCATCCCCCTGCCCTTGGCCGCTATGGCTTCCTCCATCAGGATGGCGATGGAATAGGCCTCCTGTCCGTCCGCGCATCCGGCCGACCATATCCGTATCTCGCTTCCCACGGGTTTGTTTTCGATCAAAGCCGGCAGCAGTTTTTCAAAAAGCGCAAAACTGAAAGGCTCCCTGAAAAAACAGCTGTAGGTGACGCGCAGCGAATCCGCAAACGCGTCCGCCTCCGCGCGGCTTTCCTTTAAAAGTCTGCAGAAAGAAACTGCGTCCGCCGCGCCCGATTTTTCCCGCTGCTTATGAAGCGTCACCCCAAGGAAGGATTCGTCGTATACCGAAATATCCCTTCCCTGCCCCTTCATGGTCTCAAGGACGCATTTTAAAGCGCCGTCCACAGCTTCCTCCTTATCGTTACAAACCGTAACCGCTCCGCGATACGTCCGCGAAACAAGCCGCCCGCCCTATGCAAAACAAGCACCCAAAAAAAATGAAAAAGTATAACTAAAATGATATATATCTAATCACAAATAACAATGTCGCTTTTATATATTCATTATATTCCATTTTTCGACATATTTCAAATATTATAATAAACGGTTTACTAATATTAAAAACAGTCATGCCCCAATAAACCTAACGGCTCTTCTGAGCCGTAAAAAAAAACGGCGATGAACGCCGTTTTTAACAGAAACCTGGCCCGTTGTTTTTCCAAAATGGCTTATCCCGCGCCTTGAAGCGCGTTCTGCACGGCTTTTAAGTACGCCTTGGAAGAAACGGTCGCGCCCGACACCGTGTCCACGGCGGCCGACTGCTTTTCGATCACGTCCGCAAACAGCTCGTTTGAAACGTCGGGCACGGCAACGGACTGGTCTTTCATGATGCCGATCCCGGTGATCTTCTCCCCGCTCACCGTCACGCTGAGCGTATTGGACCATCGATGCCCGTCAAAGCTTCCGGTGTAGGTCCCGTCCGCGATCCCCTGCGCCGAGATGTCTTTGATTTTAATCCCCATGATCGCCCCCTGGCCCAGCATCAGAAAGGAAACCGCGAAGATCACCAGCGCGCCGACGGCCCCCAGCACGATCCACAGGGCGATTCTTCTCTTCTTTTTCTTTTTTTCCATACCCGAAACCCTTCCTTTATAAATTATTTTCAAAGCAGGCCCAGCGACCGGACATACGCCGGCAGGCCCTGCTCGAAATTCACCCCAAAACGGACGTCCGTGCCCGCTTCCTGCGTCCGGCGGATGCTCCCCGCCGTAAAATCCACGGCGATGCGCGCGGATTCCGTCAGCGTAAACCCGTTTAAAAGCGCCCCTAAAAGAGCGCTCGCAAAAATATCCCCCGTGCCGTGGTACAACCCGCTGATCTTGTCCTGGAAAGTAAAATCCACCCCGGCAGCCTTGTCGTATACCGCCGCGCCCAGATGGCCGTCGTTGAAAAACACGCCGGTCAGCACCACGCGGGGGACCCCCAGGGCGGCCAGCTTTTTCAGCAGCCCTTCTATATACGCGGGTTCATACGGTCCGGGCCGGTAGGATTCCCCCAGCAGGAAGGCGGCCTCGGTGATGTTGGGCACAATGATGTCCGCGCGGGCGCACAGCGACGCCATCCCCTGCGCAAAGGAGGGCGTAAAGGTCGCGTACATACGGCCGTTGTCCGCCATGGCAGGGTCGACCAGAACGATGTTGCCCTGCGTTTTGAACATGCCGAATATCTCGGAAACGGTCTCAAGCTGTCCCTGCGAACCTAAAAACCCCGAATACATGCAGTCAAAGGAAAGGCCGATGGACTTCCAGTGCTGCGCGAAAGCCGGCAGGTCGGCTGAAAGGTCCCTGAACGTATATCCTTCAAACCCGCCGGTATGCGTGGACAGCACCGCCGTGGGGATCACGCTGGTCTCGATCCCGGCGGCACAAAGGATGGGCAGCGCCACCGTCAGGGAGCACTTCCCGAATCCGGATATGTCGTGTATGGCTGCCACCCGCTTGAGCGCTTTCATGCTTCATCTCCCAAAGGCCGTCCGGCCGATCGTATACTTAAAATAATCATATCCTGACCAAACCCGTATGTCAACCGTCCGAATGGCCATAAAAGGATTGACCGGTTTTATACGATGCTTTATAATGGTTTTTAGCAACTATTTCCTTTTTAACTGCCTTTCCGCGCTCATACGGGGACACACCGAAGGATATACTAGAAATCAAAGGAGATGATCTTTATGCCAGATTTGAATTTCAATGCCACCGCAAAAAGCGAAAGCAACACCAAAACCGTCGTAACGGCCGACTGCTTTAAAATGACAATCGACGAACCCGCGGGCCTGGGCGGCACCAACGAAGGCGCAAACCCCGTCCAGTACCTGCTGGCGGCCCTGGCCGGATGCCTGAACGTCATGGGGCATATCGTAGCGAACGAAATGGGGTTTACCCTCCGCTGCCTGGACATCCGTCTGGACGGCGACCTGGACCCGGCAAAACTGTTCGGCAAATCGAATGAAAGCCGCGCGGGATACAGCGAGATACGCGTCACTATCAAGCCGGATACCGACGCGGACCGTTCCACGCTGGAAAAATGGCTGGCCGCCGTCGAAGACCGGTGCCCGGTCAGCGACAACCTTAAAAACCCCACGCCGGTGATCATTAAACTCGGCTGATAAAAAAAGATCGCACTAAAAAGAGCCGCCTTAATTTTAGGCGGCTCTTTTTATTCCCGTACGCCTTCTATGATCCGGATCTCCGCTTCGTTCTTTGCATCAAGGTCCCGCAGGACGGCAACCAGCGTGTCGTCTCCCGTTAGGCCGCCTGCATTTTCCTTCAGGCATGCAAGAAGACTTTCGGCAGTCACATGGCTCTTCGGATGTACGCTCACGCACAGCTGCCCTATGGCGCGTATTTTGTTTTTCACGCACAGTGCGGCTGCTTCCCTGCATATTTTGCGCGTCAGCAAAGTATCATGCATCCTTCTCCTCCTCCGCGATCTCATTGATCATCCGCTCCACATCCCCGCAGATGCGCTCAAACTTGATTTTAAGTGAATTGCTGAGTTCAAACCCGATCCCGACCACCGCGGGCTCGATCCCGATAATCACCCCGCGAATATCCGGGAACTCGGCCGCGATCGCGTCCAGCACGCTCGCGTCATGCGCAAAAAAGGGCCGCCTGCGGCAGGCCGCCGCCTCTCTGAGCGGTATCCGGTGCACACGGCCAGGTTCCTCCCCCGTATACATGGCGTCCATCACCACCAGAAAATCCTGCTCTTTCAGGCTGTCCACGCAATAGGATACGTCGGTTTCCCCGATCACCACCTCCATATCCCTGTTTTCCATCTTCGGCTTTAAATGCCGGGCGACGGACAGGGCAATCCCGTCGTCCCGCATAATGGGATTGCCGATCCCCATAACAACAAATCTTTTTTTCATGGTACCACCTTAAGCGTTTTAATCAGTTTTTCCCCACAATAAACATGGGTCGCGCAGGAGACGCAGGGGTCGAACGAACGGACGATGAACCCGAGTTCCACCGGATTGCCCACGTCCCGCACCGGCGTCTCTATCATTGCCATCTCCGCCGTACCTTTCAGGCCCTTCGTCTGGGAGGAAAGGTTCCATGCGGAAGGCGTGATGATCTGGTAAAAGGATATCTTTTGTTCCTCTATTTTCATCCAGTGCCCCAGCGCGCCCCGCGAGGTGTCCACGAGGCCCGCGCCCTGCGCGCTTTGCGGGATCTCATACGCCTTCTGCACATCCGTCCCCGGTATCAGGTTGTCAAGAAGGATCCTAAGCACCTCCGCTATTTTTTTCGCCTCCAGAACCCGCGCGATCGTCCGGTCCATCAGCGACACACCGTTTCGGTATTCCCCGCTCAGCCACTGCCGGGCCAGCGGACCCACTTCGCAGGCAAAGCCGCGGTACCGGGGCGCCTTGATGAAAGAATACCCTCCGCTTTTTTGCCGGTCGGGCCGCGCGATGGTCTCAAAGGGGGCATAGGTGTCCACCCTGTCCTCATACCAGGAATAATCGATGTTTTCGGTTATATCCGCCGGGTCAAAGGGCGCCGTCTTCCCGCCAATGGCTGTCAGCGGGTCCACATACAGGGTTCCCAGTTCCTTGTAGCCCCAAAAACAGCCGTAAGAAAGAAAATTGCCGTATCCGCCGCCTATTTTATAATACTCGCCGTAATACCGTGCAATGGCGCATACGTCGGGGATCATCCGCGTTTCAATAAAATCCCGTATCTCCCCCAAAAGCGATTTGATCTTGATAATGTCGGATGCGTTGGCCTGCGTGGTCGCGCCTCCCACGAATATCCCGTGGTTGTGCGGGGCCTTCCCGCCCAGAACAGCCAGCATCTCATGCGCGGCGCGGCTCATCCTAAGGGATTCGAAATAACTTTTAACGATCGCCCCGTTTTCTTTCTCGGGCAGACGGAAGTCTGTATTGTCCGTCCTGAACAGCGCCAGTTTTTCGGGCAGGCGCACATATCCCGGTACAGTCAGCTGGTAAAAATGCCGAATATGGTTCTGCAGGAACTCGCAGCCGTGGATGACGTCCCGGAGGTAGCGCCCCTGCTCGCTCACCTCTATGCCCAGCGCGTCCTCCAGCGCCAGGCTGGAGGCCACCGCATGCGCGGTCGAGCAGATGCCGCAGATGCGCTCGGTAAAATAGACCGCGTCAAACGGGCTCCTGTCCTTCAGCATAAGCTCAAAACCGCGGAAAAGCAGGCCCTCCGTCCTTGCGTCCGTCACCACCCCGCCATGGACGTCGGCCTCGATCTCCATAAATCCGCTGATCCGTGTCAAAGGATTGATACTAATCCTCTCAGGCATCATTCTCTCCCCTGTATGTATCGAAAGAAACAAAAGGCTCCATCGCGTCCGGGAACCCGAACTGCGCGCACCCAATGCAGGTCGCATCCGCTCCCACCGGCCAGTTCACATACCCGTTCCATTTGCGCACCGGGCAGTCGGCCCGCGTCACCGGACCGCGGCAGCCCAGCTTGAACATGCATTCGGGGTCTCCCAGCTTCTTAGCGAATATCCCGTTGTCGAAGTACGAACGGCGTTCGCAGTGGGTGTGGATGGTATCCCCGTAAAACAGCACCGGCCGGCCCATGCCGTCCAGTTCGGGCTCGCCGTACATCAGCAGATGCGCCAATGTGCCCAAAAACCAGTCGGGGTGGCAGGGACATCCGGGCAGGTTGATCACCTTTCTGGTGAGCGCGGCCTTCACCGGTATGCATTCGGCCGGATTGGGGTACGCGGCGGACACGCCGCCGTGAGAGGCGCATGCGCCTACGGCGATCACGTGCGACGCCTTTTCGCCCGCCTCCCGCACCGCGCGCAGGGCGGTCACGGGTTCGCCCTTATACTGCCCGATCACGGTAAAAATGCCCCCGTCGCGCGTGGAGACCGCGCCTTCCACCGCCAAAATAAAATCCCCCTTAAGCGCGCTGTAAAACAGCTCCATCGCATTTTCGCCCTGCGCGCTCATTAAAGTGTTGTTGTACAGAAAATTCGTCATGGCGGTCAGCAGATAAAAAAAGCCGGGGTCCGCTCCATTAAGCAGCGATATAATGTTGCCCGAACAGCCGGTCAGCTCCAGCCATATCAGATTTTGCTTTTGAAGCGTCCCGTCCTTTATTTTTCCCTCCGCGTCAAAAAGAAGTTCCTTCGCGCTCATGCGGCTTTGTTCCATTGCGGGGCATGGTTCGCTTTTTGTCATTTAACCAACCTTCCTACGACTTCCAGTCTTTCAAGCATGGGCTGACCGGTATGGCAGGAGATATACGCGCTGGTCTGGTCCAGGCCTGATTTCAGCCCGAAATGGGACCCCGCCGCCCATCCGGGCTGGTCGGTCACGTCGTATACAACCCCGTTCACGGCCACATAGGCGGGGTTCTCCCCTTTCCCGTTGTACTGAGCGAGCTGGGCCGCCGTAAAGGTCCGTTGATCCATCGCCTGGCGGATATTCTGCATGGGCGCCGTCGGCGCAGGCCCGGACAGCGCGGGGGGATCGTACGGCGTCTGCATGGCCATGGAGTTTCCCGCCGGGATCACGGCCCCATAGGGCGCGCCCGGCCGCGCGGCCGAAACCAGGACGGCAAGCAGCCGCCGCAGGCGGTTTAGAAGCGCGTTTCTGGTGGTCCGGCACTGCGTTATGTACAACAGGTCTATGATATTGTTGATCTCTTCAAATATTCTCAATGGGTCTTTTGCGGAATACTCGTTAAACATCTTCTTTTCTCCTTTTAACATATTCGAAGCTGGTTCATTATATTCTGGCCGGAGAAAAGATGTGTTTGGTCCGCTAAAGGCCCCTCAAAACGGAAAGCCCGTAAAATTTTTTCTATAATTTACATATTAAATCCGATTATGCAAATAATAATATCCGGGATCCGGAGGCGTCGTTTGGCGCATTCGTCCCTTATTGAAGCACAAGGTCGGTGCTCCCGGCCAGGCTAATTTAACGCAAGAGGTGAAAATCATGGCAAAGAACAATCAGAACGAGAACAGCAGGCAATCCCAGAAAGATTCTCAGCAGAATTCCCGGGGCGGCCAGCAAAAAAGCGATTCGGGCACCAAAAACAACCAGAACAAGCAGTCCAATACCCAGAAATACGAGCAATAAGGGCCGGTTTGATGGTTGGTGCTGGTTCTAATGAAACCGGGCGATAGCTTGCGCACTCCGGCAGCAACACCCGGGAAAGCCTTCCGGCTTTCCGGGGACACCATAAGGAAAGCCGGCCGCGCTCTTTATCTGCCCAAAAGCGACGTTTTGTCCGTGCCCGAATCACGCGTAAGGCCCGGGGACGAAAAGCCGACATGATCCTTTTCCAAAAAGAAACCCCGCCTTATGGCCCGGGGCCCGTCTTTGCGGGGAGCCACCGTCCTGCCCACGGCAGGGCGGTTTTTTTTGAATCAAAAACACTTTTTCTGCAAATTTTAATAATAAATCATATTAAAAGGAGAAAATAAAAAAATGAAATCCATATGGAACCAACCTGTACAGCTTCCTCAAAAAAATCGGCTTACGTCGAACATGCGCGCGGACGCAGCGGTGATCGGCGCCGGCATGGCGGGTATACTGGCCGCAACCCTCCTTGCGCAGCAGGGACTCAAAACCGTTGTGCTGGAGGCAAAAACAATTGCCGGTGGCGTCACGCAGGGTACCACGGCCAAAATAACGTCCCAGCACAATTTGATCTATAAAAAGCTGATCGACGCTTTCGGAGAGGAAAAAGCCGCCCAGTACGCCGCGGCCAACCAGAACGCCATCGCCAAATACAAGGAGATCATAGACCAGAACGGCATCGACTGCGATTTCGAGCAAAAAAACGCCTTCGTCTATTCTCTGGACGACCCTAAGATCATCCAGAGCGAGGTCAATGCTGCGCAGCGCATCGGGATCCCCGCGGCGTTCACGGAAAAAACCGGCCTTCCGTTCGGTACGGCGGGCGCCTGCATGTTCCCGGACCAGGCGCAGTTTCATCCGCTTAAATTTATCGCCGCCCTTGCGGAAGGGCTCACGATCTTGGAGCACACCATGGCAAAAGAGATCGACGGAAAGGAAATACATACGGACGGCGGCACCCTTCACGCCGATTTTATCGTTGTCGCAACGCATTACCCCTTTATCAACATGCCCGGCTACTACTTTTTAAAAATGCACCAGCAGCGCTCCTATTTCATCGCGCTGGAAAACGCGTCCCCGGTGGACGGGATGTACATAGAAGCCGGCGGGGACGGCTTTTCCTTCCGGGACTATAAAAATTTGCTCCTGCTGGGAGGAGCCAACCACCGGACGGGAGAAAACAAAGACGGCGGAAAATATGATATAATAAGGAAAACGGGCGGCGAATGGTATCCCGGGGCAACAGAAAAGGCTTTCTGGTCCGCGCAGGACTGTATGACGCTGGACGGGGTGCCCTATATCGGCCGTTACGCGCTCACCACGCCGGATATGTACGTCGCAACGGGCTTTAATAAATGGGGGATGACAGGGTCCATGGCCGCCGCGATGATCCTTGCGGATATGATCGCGGGCCGCAAAAATGAATGGGCGGATGTTTTTTCGCCCCAGCGCATGGATATCCTGCCTTCCGCCAAAAATTTTGCAAGCAACGCGGCAGAGACCGTGTCCGCCCTGGCCGACGAGATCTTTATGGTTCCAAAAGAAACGCTCGCACAAATCAAAGAAGGCGATGCCGGCATCGTGGAATCACACGGCGAAAAAGTGGGCGTTTTTAGATCGGAAGACGGGCAGGCGCATATCGTGACCACCAAATGCGCTCACCTCGGATGCCAGCTGGCCTGGAATCCGGACGAGAATACATGGGACTGCCCATGCCACGGCTCCCGGTTCGACACGGACGGGAACGTGATCGGCAATCCCGCCATGAAAGGACTTTGGGGCAATAAAAAACTTTCACGGTCACAACAAAACAAAGAAGTATTTTGAGGGCTGGTATTTCAAGCACCAGAAGGATGCGGACATCATTTCGTTCATCCCGGGCATCCATATGGACGGCGAAGGAAACAAAGACGCATTCATCCAGGTTTTGACGGGGGGCGAATCCTTCTATTTTCACGTTCCCATTTGAAGAATTTTCGGTTTTCAAAACAGAACTCGCAATCAAAATAGGCAAAAACGAGTTTTCAAAAAGCGGGATATCGGTGGACATAGACAAAGAAGGGGTGCAGATCAAAGGCAAAGTCGGCTCGGGCGCTTTACCCCCATCGCGTACAACATCATGGGGCCGTTTTCCCCCCTTCCCATGGAATGCAACCATGCCATACACAGTCTCATGCATTCCCTTCAGGGCGCCATTGTTGTCAGGGGGCGCACGGTAGATTTTTCGGGCGGCACGGGATACGTCGAACAGGACTTCGGTAAAAGCTTCCCCTTAGAATACCTCTGGATGCAAACCAATGATTTGCAGGGCAGGGAAGGCTGCCTGTTCCTTTCGGTCGCAAAGATCCCCTTCCTTGGCAAGAGCTTTGATGGCTGCATCGGCGTTTTGTATCTGGACGGGAGGGAATACCGCCTGGCCACCTATCTGGGCGTCCGCATCCTTTCGGCAACCGAACGGTCCGTCCGGCTCAAACAGGGAAAAACCCTGCTTGAAATCAAGATCGAAAAAAGCGAGGCCTATCCCCTGCTCGCCCCGGTGGCGGGGGAAATGTCCCGCACCATCCGCGAGAGTTCAAACGCCCCTGCGCGCATACGCTTCTTAAAAAAAGGCGCGCCTCTGCTGGACGCACAAAGCAACACCGCCAGTTTTTAAATATGTGAATTGACTTTATAAGCAGCGGCCCCGGCGCCGTTTGCTTTTTTAAGTAAACTTTTTTCCGGGTCAAACATATAGTACTTTATAGGCCCTTCGGCCAACCCTTATATTGGAGTGGTTTTTATGATCGTCTATGAAGTCAAACCGCACGATGACCTCTTTTCGATATCCCAAAGATACAACGTTCCCGTTAACAAGATCATATCGGACAACAAACTTTCGCATCCCGAAGACCTGGTGGTCGGCCAGACGCTGGTCCTGCTGCCCGAAGACACCTTCCATACGGTCCGGCGGGGCGAATCCCTGTATTCAATCGCAAAAAACTACGGCATACCCTTAAAAGCCGTTCAGGCGGCCAATCCCTCCCTGCGCCCCCCGTACCTCCTTCATCCCGGTATGCGGCTTAATATCCCGATGGGCGCGGATAAAGACGGCGCCATCGTGGTAAACGGCTATGCTTTCCCGGGCATCAATCATACGCTGCTGACAAGTACGCTTCCGTACCTTACATACTTAAGTATTTTCAGCGCGCACGCGCGCCCGGACGGGAGCCTTATTCCGGTGAATGATTCCGCCCTTATCCAGACGGCGCGGCGCGCCCGCGTGGCGCCCATGATGGTCGTCACCAATATGGGGGAGGAAGGCGGCTTTGACAGCGACCTCGCGCACATTCTTCTGACCGATATGGACGTGCAGGAAGCCTATATACGCAATATCCTGCAGGCCCTGAAAGCAAAAAAATACTTCGGGCTGGACGTCGATTTCGAATACGTTTATCCGGACGACCGCGAAGCCTACAACGACTTCCTCAGAATAATCTCGGAAAAGCTGAAAGCAGGGGGATATTCGCTCACCACCACGCTCGCGCCCAAAAAAAGTGACGAGCAGACCGGCCTGCTGTACACCGCGCACGATTACGCCCTGCACGGCGAAGTTTCGGACCATGTGATACTGATGACATATGAATGGGGATACACCCGGGGCCCGGCCATGGCCGTTTCCCCGCTGGACCAGGTGAGGCAGGTGGTCGAATACGCCGTCTCCGTAATCCCCGGCAAAAAGATTCTCATGGGCATACCGAACTACGGCTACGACTGGACCCTGCCCTTTGAGAAAGGCACATCCGCCCAATCCCTGTCCAACCTGGAGGCGCTGGAACGCGCCCACGACATCGGCGTATCCATCGAATACGACAAGCAGGCGCAGGCGCCAACTTACACCTATTTTGATGAGGACGGAAAAAAACACGAAGTATGGTTCGGCGACGCGCGCAGCATCCAGGCCGGCCTGTCTCTGGTGCGCGATTTTGATCTGGGCGGCGTCAGCTACTGGACGGTCAACCGTCCCTTTCCGCAAAACTGGCTGGTTTTGAATGCAATGTACGAGATCAAAAAAGTCCTGTGACCGTCAAAGCTCCCTGCCCTGCATAAAGGACTCTATCTGCTGGTTCACCCGCCCCCAATCCTCATAAAAAGCCCCGTGCCCGCTCGTTTCCAATGGTATAAGGCGGGCATTTTTTATGCCGTCTTTCTGCGCGAGCCCCAGCGGATACGGGCATACCCGGTCGCGCACCCCCTGGAGGATCAGCGTGGGAACCTGTATCTTTCCAAGGTCGGCAAACAGCGTTTCATCCCGCAGGGAGATCAGGCAAAAGGCGATAGCCCATCCGGCCGCGGCGAGGCCCATATCGAACAACCAGTCCATCAACGGCGCCGTCTTGTACTGGAAGAAAAACATGTCGCCGAAATCGCGGAGAAGCTGCGGGCGGTCATCGTAGCACTGCTTCACCCATGTAGTCACCAGATCTTTGCTGAACCCGTAAGGGAATCCCGGCGCACGCACAAAGCTGGGGGCGGCCGCGCCCAGCAGCACCAGGCGGGAGACCCCCGCCCCGCCGGTCTGGCCCATGTACCGGACGGCGATCGCGCCGCCCATGGAATGACCGGCCAGGGTGATGTTCTTTAGCCCAAGCCGGGATATCACCTGCCGCACGTCTTCGGCCATGCGGTCGTACCCGTAGCCCGAAAAAGGCTTGTCGGACAAGCCGAACCCCCTAAGGTCCATCGCCACGCACCGCATCCCCATTTTGGGAAGCTGGTTTAACTGGTATTCGAACGCACGGTGGGAAAGCGGCCACCCGTGCAGAAAAAGAATGGTCTCCCGCCCCCCGGGGTTCAGATCCTCCACATATACCTTCACGTCCGGTTCAACGCCCACATAGTATCCCATTGCAACCTCCAAAACCTTTTTCTTATATGTATTCAAAGCAAAGGTATATCATGAGAAACACAAAAAGAGCCTTTTTTAATAAAAAGCGGAAAAAAAGATACAAAAACGCCCCGTTAAAAGGGGCGTCTCATTTTTCTATCATAAAGATTTCAATTTCTTCAGCAGTTTTTCAAAACTTCTTCGGGCAAGTTCATCGGTATCGTTTTCGTAGATGAGGAGGCCCGCGAGTTCGGGCGGGTCGAAATTTTCGGTCTTCACGTACTCGTCCCAGTTTTCGAGTTTCCATGTATCCCGGTCGGAATTCCGATTGATCATCCGCTGGCGGGTCGTCTCGATCGAACACTCAATCCAGATCACACAGAGACTTGCCTGATGCCGCATGAACCGCTCCCGCATTGCGCTGATTGCCCGGGGGTTGCGGATCTCCCGGCTGAAGGGCGCGTTGATGATCACGTTGGAATCAAACTGGATCGCTTCGGCCGCAAAATCCAGAATCACCTGGTATTCAAGATTGCGGATGTTGTTTTCAAAAAATTCGGAGCTTCGGTTGTACGGTTCGCCCGCGATTTCGTAAATTTTTTTAGATAGGGGGATCAGGGTATCCTTGTCCAGATACACCGTTTCATGCATGGCTTTGGCCAGCGCTTTTGCAAGCGTGGTTTTCCCGGACGCCGGAGGCGATGTAACCAGTATCAGCTTTTTCATTTTGGTTCTCCTGCGTTATTTTTTATAAAGGCCTTTGATCGTGGCTGCGCTTTGGGTCCCGGACGCGGCGCGCGCGTTTTGCGTTTCCCCGGCCAATCAGCCGGACAGCATAAAGACCGCCTCCGCGGCAATCAAAATCAAATTTTTTTATACTACCTGCGCCCCATTCACCTACTGTATCACACTGTGCCAATGCACGCAACCCGCAGCGGCCGGGTGGCCGCGCGACTCCGCCCAAGGGGAATCCATTCTCCCCGGGTCGTCCGCCAAAATCAAAAACCCCGTCCCTTCAATTCTGTTTCCTATTCATCGCCCGGCGGATATTCATCCTCATTGTCGTCATCCTCCATGCAGTCATGGCTGTAAAACCCGTCGTATTCGCCTTCTCCGCCCGTCTCGAGATCATCGTCCGGCCACTCGTTATCCCCGAAGACGCGCACGCCGCCGTCCTCTTGTTCGTTCCATTCAAATGGTTTCATTTTTTCACCTCACGGTTCCAACCTAAATGATCTGTTCGGTTTCCGGTTCCGTCATTGCACCAAGCAGGATGTCCGCAAACTTTAGTGCGACCGTCGGGTCAAACTGCGAGCCGGCGTTTTTGGTGACCTCCGCCGCCGCATCCTCCCGGCTCAACGCCGTACGGTAGGGCCGGCCCGAGGTCATCGCATCGTACGAATCGGCCACCGCAAGTATGCGCGCCAACAGCGGGATGGACTCTCCTTTGAGTCCCCGGGGATACCCCTTGCCGTCCCACCGCTCATGATGGCAGCGGACGGTTTCGGCGACACGGCCCAGTTCGGGAACCGCCATGGCGATCCGGTACCCCACCTCCGGATGCTGTTTCATGGTTTCCCACTCCGCCGGGGTCAGGGCATCCGGCTTGTCCAGTATCCCGCCGTCCACCGCAATCTTGCCGATGTCGTGCAGGGCGCTGGCCAGCTCAAGTTCAAAAAGCTGTCCGCCCGTAAGACCCAGCGCCTTTCCGAGCGCAAAAGACAAAAGCGACAGCCGCTCGGAATGTTCCTCCGTCATGAAGCTTTTTTCCTGCAGGGTGGTCTTGATGGATGCAATCAGCGAACTGTGCAGGCTTTTATGCTCCAAAAGCTTGCGCCGCGCCATGTTGTCTTCGGCTTCCCGTATGATCTCACCGATTAAAGCTGCTCCGTCCGTTTTGGTCGCGCAGCCCATCGAAATACTTGCATAGAAAATTTCGCCTTTTTTTTCATGTTCCCTGCATGCGCCGTAGATTTTTTTTACCATTCCGGCGGCTTTTTCGCCGCCGGTCCGGGGAAGAAGAATGCAAAACTCGTCCCCGTCCGTCCGGGCCAGGATATCGCCCCCGCGGACGCAGCTTTTCAGGATGCCCGCCACTTCGGCAATCAGGGCGTCCCCTCCGGAATGCCCCAGGGCGTCGTTCACCGTTTTTAATCCGTCGATATCCCCCACGATCACGGAAACCGGAAAGGCCCCTTCGCCGTCCATCTTTTTGGCCGCCTGCTCAAAAAACCGCCGGTTGTAAAGCCCGGTCGGTTCGTCATGTTCTTTTAAATAAACAATCTGCTTCTTCAGCGCTTCAAGGCTCGTCTGCAAATACTCGTGCAATATGCTCCCGCTTTCCCGCCGCCCCCAGGGGACGTTTTGATACAAAGCATACCCGTTCGGCTTTGGTTTTAAACAGCAATTTTTCAGAACTTTTCAAACCGTACGCGCCGTTGCATGATTCTAAAAATGTCATAAAAAAAGCGGAAGCCAAAGCTTCCGCCTGCCGTCTTTCTTATGCGCTCATTTTATCCGCGCCCGCTCCGCCTGCGGTTTCCCTGGCCGCTATGGGCGATTTGCAGATGTACCAGGCGGCGCGTTTGTCCACGTTGATCACCTGTACGGACTCAAAATAGGTTTCCATCTCTTGTTTGCCTATGCGGATAAAATTGAAATAGTCCCCGCCCTCGATCGCTTCTATGATGCTGGTTAATGGCGCCTTATTCGCGTTATAATCATGGAAGATCACGGCTTTGCCGGCTACCCGGCTCATTTCCCCGTAAACCTTAATCCGCTCGTCCGGGTGCATGCCGTGCAGCACGTAGGAGGCGATCGCCATGTCAAAGCCTTTATCCCCAAAGGGGAGCCCTTGTAGAACATCCGCCCGCTGTACCACTATGTCCTCATCCTTCTTTAAGTTCCGCTTGGCAATGGCCGCCATAGCGGGCAGGAAATCCACCCCGGCGACTTTTAGCCCCCGCAGGCGGAGCGCCTTCATCAGCGCGCCGTTTCCGCACCCGACGTCCAGTACGCTTTTATAATCTTCGATCCCCGCCTGCTTGGAAAACCGCTCCAATATCCCGCCGTATTTTTTTACCTGCAGGCGGAAGATGAGAGCGTATACGGGCATAATCAGATTAAATATTATGAGCTTCCATATCTTCATTTTTCAGCCCTCATCCACAAATTTGATATACGCGTCGCGGGGCAGCGCGAGGCCGCACTCCGCCTCAATGCATTTGGTGATCCCGGCGATTACCGGGCAGGCGGCGTGGGCCGGATAGCTGTCGACGGCATATTCGTACAGTACGCCCTTCCCCGGCCTCACCAGGCAGACCTCAAACGCGTCGAACGTGTTGCCCAGCGTATTCATCATTTTGGTTATGTGCTCGCAGTCAGACTGCACGGAAAGAGCGGCTTCCCGGCCGTCTTCCGATTCGGCGCTGACCGTTGTTTTAAACCCGCAGACGCCCGCGTCTATCACTGCTTTTTTCATGTTCATTCACCTTTTTCATTTTTAGTTTAGCCTTAAAAAACAATATGGTTTATACTTAAACCATATTGTTTTATATAAACATTCAAAAAGCTTCCCGGAAAATCGTTTATAAATTGTTCATTTTGCCGTTTTACAGCCCTATGGTCTAACGCTGAAACCGTCCCTTACCTTATGCGTTCCTTTTCAATCGGAAGCGCAGCACCGTTTTCAGCCTGGACTTTTCCGTCCGTCCCGGGTCGGAAAGATAGATCTCACGGTGCGCCTTCGATATGCGCTTAAATCCGTTTTCCATACAGAAAGCCTCCATCCGGGCAAAACTCACGGGCTCGTCGTCATAGCTGCCGATGTGCAGCATCTGGCAGCACAACCCTTCGGCCAGCGTTTCGAATTTCGCCGCATCCAGGTTCGGATTGGGCTTTTTCTCTTTTAAAATCTCCCTTACCTTTTCAAAATATCCGGCCGTCACAAAATCCGGCTGCCGAATCATCATGGTATATGCGAAATTGCTTTTATCAAAAGGGAGGGACTTGTCATTCAGATCCCATACCCCCTCCAGCGGAAACACCTTGTAGGGGAAATATCCCTTTGGCGCGTCCCCACCCTTATAAGACATTTTGATGGTATAGGAAAAAGAATACAGCGCCGAAACCACCTCGGCAAACGCCTCCCCGTTAGGGTCGCCCGCCCCGTCGATTGTTATGAACGGCATACCCGGAACGTCGATGATCACGGGTTCGCTTTTTGGAAGGTAAAGTTCCTTATAATCTTTGGTGTAATCGAGCGGCCTGTCCATTCCGCATCCCTCCTGTATCCTGTTTTTTATGAAATCAAATCGATATGCCGGTTTCAGTATACCACCGAATCGCTGAAAAAGCATCCGCCGATGCGGATGCTTTTTCAGCGCTCTCTAAGGGGCACGGTCACCCTGCCGCTTTTTTTGCAAGTTCGGTCAGTACCAGCTGCCCGTTTTCGTTCTCATAATACGAAAGGCTGACGTTATCCCCCGTATCCAGCCCCAATGCCTCAAAGTTGTCCTTGATCTCCCCGGTCAGCATAAAGACCTTGTAAGCGGTCTCATCGGGTTCCCCGGCTATCCTGATTTCTATAAAATTATTGTCCGCCTGTCCCTGGTAGATCCCCTCCGCGCTGACGACCGCGGGTTCGCTCTGAACCGCGCTCTCTTGCGCCGAAGGGGAAGCGCTCGCCTGCGCTGCGCTTTCACTGGCGACCGGCGCAGCCGTTTGTGTTGCGGAACCGCTTGCCTGCGGCATTGCCGCGCAGCCCGCTACTGTCAGTAGCAACACCAGTAATGCAATAATAATCGCCGTCTTTTTCATGGGATTCCTCCTTGATTATTTGATATTTATCTCAAACCCGGCCGGGCCGATCGCCACACCCAGCCTGGCCAGGCTGAGTACGTACGCTCCGTCGCCCCTGTCCGGAAAAGATACGCTGTTCACGATGCCGCCGCTTTGTATGGTTCCCTCTTCGGGCACGGCATATTCGTCCCCTGCCGGCCGGATCCTCATATCCAGCATGGCGTCCCGTACGATGTCCCCCGCGCCGTTCCGCACCGAATACTGCACATGAATCCGTCCGTCCTTCCTTTGCACGGTCAGTACCTCCAGCACAAGCCCGCCCGCCCTTACGGTCACATCCGTATTATCATCGCTTCCGTCTTGTAATGCAACGGTAATCTCCTTGTTTTTAAGGGAATAATATCCAAAGAGCCCGTCAAATTCTATCTTCAGTTTATTCGCTTCCCCGGCGATCGGGTCACAGGCGATCCGGTACAGCCATGTCTTGGCGAGGCCGGGATTTTCCATGCGAATCTCGTCCGTCGCATCTTGGACGGACAATACCGAAAGAATGTTCCCGCCGCTCTCCAGAGAAACGTATTTTCGCGCGTCCGCGGCATCCGCCTGCGACCATCCGAGGCACACCCCGTCATAGTTCCCGTCCTCCAGATCGAATACGCAGTCGATCTGCGCCTGGCTTGCGCCGCTTTGTATCCGTTTCACCAAAAATCCCGTGCTGCCGATCCGCGCGCGCAGCACGTCGCTCATATCAATGCTGCTGTCCCGTATGCTTCCCGCAATAACCGGCACGCTGAAAACCGCGGTTTCGTCCCCGCCGGGACCGCGCTTCACAAGTTCGACGGTGAGTGCGTTTGCGTCTTTTATAACCGGTTCAAAGTTCACTACTGTATATCCATTGCTGCTCTCGTATGCGATAGGCTGTGCGTTTAAAAACGTTAAAGCCTTCGCGTAATACCGGCCGCGGTCGTCCCGCATGGTCAGGCTGTCCACGTCGTTTAAGTCAACACCCGTTTTAAATACCAGCGTGGTTGCCGTACTGTCCAGAAGCGCCTCCTCAAGAACAATGCTTTGCCCGTCCAGAAATGCTTCCACGTCCACCCGGGTGAACAATCCGTTCTCCTGCGCCACGCGGAAGCGCCCGCCGATCATCCCCGCATAGTCCCCCGCCGCGTACGCCACCGAAGATACCCCCACCAGCACAGCGGCCAGGGCCGCGATCCCGGCGTAAAAAACCTTCTTCAGTTTCAGCATATACCGCTTTTCTTCAGGCGGTTCCATCCCTTCGCTAAAAACGATGGGCGCCTCCCCGTCCTCGCGGTACAGGGCGGCGCAGCTTTCGCATTCCTTCAGGTGCGCCTCCACCCTTTTTGCCGTCTCCCCGCTTAAATTCCCTTCTTTATACAATGAACTTAGGTCCCGTATCAATCCGCAATCCCCGCGCATTTGTCCTTCCTCCTTACCGCCTTTTCTCATTGCCGCTCTCCATCCTTTCAAATTCCTCCCGAAACTTTTTGCGCGCGCGGTGCACCGTTACCTTCACCGCCGCCAGGCTGTCCCCCGTGATCCGTGCGATCTCGGCGTAGGAAAACCCTTCCTTGTCCCTTAGCAGCAGCGCCGCCGCCTGCCGTTCGCTCATCCGCCGCAAAACGCGCCCCATGGTAAACAACGTTTCGTTCAGCACGGCCGTCTCCTCGGGCCCGGGCCCGTCCGCCGCAATCCTTTCCAGCGCCTCGTCCTCTATGTATGCCGGCCACGCCCCGCTATTTCGCATATCCTTTAAAAAAACGTTGCGCCCGATTCCGAAAAGCCAGGTCGAAAGGCGGGAATCCCCGCGGAAACGCGAGACGGACAATACCGCCTGAAAAAAGGTTTCCTGCGTCAGTTCATCCGCCCGGTGCTTATCGCCGGTCAGATAATAAAAATAATTGTAAAGCCTTTTGCCATAGCGTTCGTACAGCTCGCCGATCTCTTTCATAAAAAACCTTCCAAAAAGTTGCCGCACTTTATTTGTGCTTTTCGCACGCAAAAAGTTACACCTTTTTTATTGTTTTTTTAAAAGGTGTAATTTTTTGAAGAAAATAGTATAAAAATCAAGCAAAATCAAAAAAAATCCTGTCCGAAAAACGCCCGCTATAAAGCCTGTTGCTCACAGTCATATATGCCTCCCGTTCCCTAGGATACGCATACTGTCCGTGCGGATACCTTCCCGCGCTTTTCAAACCGTTTCCGGCGCTTCATTCCCGTATCTTCCTGTCTTTTTTAAGCGCATAAATCAGCCGCCCCTGCGCGACGATCACGGTGAGAAGTACGCCCGCCACCGCGCCGTTCAGTACAGATAAATATATGTTGAACTTCGGCCTGCCGTCCGCCAGGCCCATCCCCAGGTTGCTCATGGCCACAAACAGGTTCAGCGCAAACAGCGGCAGCGCCAATGCCAGCACCCGTTTCGCATGGCTGATCTTTCCCTCCCGGTCGGTATAAATCTCAAACGCCCCTTCACTTGCCCTTTTTCTGAAATACGCCCACCGCAGATAGGTGCAGACGCATTCCACGCCGCTCTCTTCCATAAAATTAATATATGCCGCGCTCTCGGGATGGGAAGACAGATTGGACAGCAGCTCCAGCCGGTAGGCGAATTCCCCCGGCTCGCCCTCATCAAAAAGATACCGGCAGGTAAAGGCAAAGTCCGCAAAATGCAGTCCCTTTTGCTCCAGGCTGTTCAGTCATTCTTCTTCCTTTTTATCATTCACAAAAAACCGGTATGCCTTGCGCTTCATTGTTCTTCCTCCCTTAAAACGGCCCGGCCGTTTTTTAAAAGCTCCTTCAGCCTTGCAATTTCATTTTTAACTGCCTCCCTGCCCGCGCCGGTGATCACATACCCCTTCTTCCTTGCGTCGATTCCGGGAACCGCGCAGATCCATCTCTTTTCCATCAGCGTGCTGATGGCGCCATACAGCGTGCCCGGGCCCAGCGCCACCCTGCCCCCGCTCATTTCGGAAACAAACTGCATGATCCCATACCCGTGCATGGGCTTGTGCAGCGCCAGAAGGATATAGAATACCGCTTCGGTCAGCGCGCCCCTCTCCGAACTTTCGGGCATAAAAAGCTCCCCTTTCTATATCGTTATCCGTTATATCGTCTTACGATATAAATATATCGGAAACCGATATATTTGTCAAGGGGATACTTAAAACTATTTATTTATGAATCATTTGCCGGAATATTTTTGCGTTCACGTTTATTCTTTTTTCGCCCTCACCGCATACAGGTCTTGGTTGATGTCCTTTTCCTCAAAGCCGCCAAAACCGCCCTGTGCCAGCAGACCCTTAAGCTCTACCGGAGGGATGCGTTCGGCAACACCCGGCCCCTTATCCCGCCGTACCATCTTCCATTCGATCACGGCCAGCGTTCCGCCCGGCGCAAGAATCCGCGCTATCTCCCGCACAAACCTCTCTTTGTCCCCGATCTCGTGCAGCACATTGCAGCACAGAGCAAAAGCCGCGGCGCCGCTTTTGATCTTCATATCGTATTCGCCTGAAAGCACAGCCGCAATGTTGGGTATTCCCCCGGCCGCGGCCTTGTCCGCAAGGATGGCCAGCATCTCCGCGGAAACGTCCGCCGCATAGGCCTTTGCGTCCGCGCCGATGATCGTTGCGGCCGGCAGGGTAAAATACCCGACCCCGCAGCCGATATCCGCAAAATCCATTCCTTTTTCCAGGCCAAGCTTTAATAGCGTCTCTTCGGGCGGCAGGGCGGCCCGCCGCTCCGCATTGTCCAGACGGCCGGCGCGCTCCGCGCCCCAGCCCGCCTTATTATTGTCTTTTTTCATGAATTCTCCTGACGTCTAAAAAACACCGCATGAAAAATCTATGCTTTTTAAATCAATACTCTTTCCGCAGGCCGAATTCCGCGTTTTCCACCCACTGCAGCGCGTGGCGAACCATGATGAGCAGCTCTTCGATGACCGCGTAATGGTCTTTTTCCTGGGATACCAGATAAGAAAAAATCTTTTTTTGGGCCGTGTCGTCCGCTTTTTCCAGGTACTCCTGATACAAATCGATGCTTTTCCGCTCCATTTCGAGCGCCATTGTGTACAGGTCAATCTGGCTGGGATCGACTTTAGTTTCATCCTTGAAATCGCCCATGCCGTTAAAAATACTCTTGGACTTGGTAAGCGTGTCGGTCTGGATCAGCGCCTCCCCCGCCGAGATGTCTTCCAGTATCTTTGCGTGCTGTTTTTCATCCTCGGCCAGCATGGTAAATACGCCTTTCAGGCCGTTATCCGCATTCTTTTTCGCCTGTTCCCGGTAGTAGGTTTCCCCTTCGTTTTCCATCCCGATTGCAAATTCAAAAATATCCATTTTAACTCTCCTTAAGGATTTATTTTTAATATATTTCAATAACCGGATTGCGGCTTTGCCTTTAAAAGCTTTTTAACCGCGCGCGCGTCCGGGGGCATGAACGCATAGTCCGGGATCTCCTCCGCCTTAATCCACTTTACGTCATTGTGCACGTTGAGAAGCATCTCCCCGCCCAGAATCTTTGCGTCAAAAAAAGTGATGGGGATCCTTTTGTCGTTCAGATGGTATACAGTGCGCATAAACACCTTCACCGGGCGGATGTCAAGGTTTAGTTCCTCCTTGATCTCCCGTACGATGCATTCCCCGGGCGTTTCGCCCTCCTCTATCTTGCCGCCCGGAAACTCCCACATCAGCGGGCATTCGTCGTCCGCCGCGCGCTGCGCGATCAATATCTTCCCGTCCTGGCGGATGATCGCGCCCGTCACCCGTTTGAAAACTTTTCCCGCCATGGCCTTAAGCCACCGTATTCACAAGTTCGCCGATGCCCTCGATCACAATTTTGATCTCATCTCCGCTCTTCATGGGGCCGATCCCGCCCGGCGTACCGGTAGCGATCACATCCCCCGGCATGAGGCCCATGAAACTGCTGATGTATTCGATGAGGAAGGGCACGCTGAACAGCATGCTGGACGTACGGTCGTCCTGCACCGTTTTGCCGTTTAAAACAGCCTGCAGGCGCAGGTCGGACGGGTCCAGTTCGGTCTCGATCCACGGGCCGATGGGGCAGAAAGTGAAAAACCCCTTGGCCCGAAGCCACTGGCTTTCCTTATGCTGGATGTCCCGTGCGGTCACGTCGTTCAGGCAGGTGTATCCCAGAATATATTCGTCCGCGTCCTCTTTTTTGATTTTCTCGCAGGGTTTTTTAATCACCACCGCCAGTTCGGCTTCGTAGTCCAGCCGCTCGCATGCTTCGGGTTTCACGATCTTGCCCAGCGGGTCCAGCTGCGCGCTCAGCGCCTTGGAGAATACCAGCGGCTCGGCCGGCAGGTCCATCGCCAGTTCCTTTGAATGCTGTTTGTAATTCAGCCCCACCGCAACAATGCTTTTCGGGCGGCTGGGCGCAAGCAGGCGCACGGCTTCCAGTGCGGCGGTCTTTCCCGTGAATGCTGTGCCCGCAAACGGCTCCCCCGCAATCTCCTTTATAATCCCGCCTTCCAGCACCCCGTAACTTTCCTTCCCATCCAAAACATACCTTAATATCTTCACGCAATTCCTCCTGTTTTATGCCTTTCTTTCAGAAAAAAGAAAAGGGGGAAATCAACTTATTTTTTTATTACAATGCGGCCGTCTTGCGCGGCAAAATGCACCTCGGTGTTGTCCTGCACCTCGCCGGATATCAGCGCCCGGCCCAGCAGGGTCTCTATGGTCCGCTGAATATAGCGCTTTAAGGGCCGCGCGCCGTACACCGGGTCGTATCCTTCCCGTATGATAATGTCCTTCGCGGACTCGTCCAGCACGATGCGGATGCCGCGGCCCTCAAGCCGTTTGCCCACGGCCGCAACCATCAGATCGGCGATTTTGATGATTTCGCCCTGGGTAAGCGGGGTAAACAGCACCATGTCGTCCAGCCGGTTTAAAAACTCGGGCCGGAAGTACCGGTTCAGTTCCCCCATCACAATGTCGGCCACGCCTTCTTTGAGCGCGCCCTTCGCGTCCACGCCCTCCAGCAGGTAGTGCGATCCGATGTTGGAGGTCATGATCAGTATGGTGTTTTTAAAATCCACCGTGCGCCCCTGTGAATCGGTGATCCGCCCGTCGTCCAGAATCTGCAGCATCACGTTGAATACGTCGGCGTGCGCCTTTTCCACTTCGTCAAACAATATCACGGAATAGGGCTTGCGCCGCACCGCCTCGGTCAGCTGCCCGCCTTCCTCGTATCCCACATATCCCGGAGGCGCCCCGATCATGCGGGACACCGAATGCTTCTCCATATATTCGGACATGTCTATGCGCACCATGTTGTCCTCGCTGTCAAACAGCGCCTCGGACAACGCCTTGGCCAGCTCGGTCTTTCCGACGCCGGTGGGCCCCAGAAACAGGAAAGAACCGATGGGCCGGTTCGGATCCTTGATCCCCGCGCGGGAGCGGATGATGGCGTCCACCACCCTGTCCACGCCCTCGTCCTGCCCGATCACACGCCGGTGCAGAATCTCACCCAGACGCAGCAGTTTGTCCCGCTCCCCCTCCACGATCCTCGCGACGGGGATCCCGGTCCAGCGGGAGACGATCTTGGCGATCTCCTCCGGGGTAACGCTCTCCCGCAGCAGCGTACGCTCGGTCTGATCGGCCGATTCCATGGCCGCCGCGAGTTCTTTTTCCACCTCGGGCAGCCGCCCGTATTTCAACTCGGCCGCACGGTTGAGGTCGTAACTGCTCTCGGCCATCTCGATCTCGTGGTGGATGTTTTCCATCTTTTCCTTGAGATCGTGTATATGTCCGATGGATTCCTTTTCCTTCTCCCACCTGGCCTTCAGGGTATTTAAAACGTCCTTCTGCTCGGATATCTCACGTCGCAGGGTCGCAAGCCGTTTCTTGCTCACCTCGTCGGTCTCCTTGAGCATGGCGGCCTCTTCGATCTCCATTCGCATGATGTCCCGGCTCACCTCGTCCAGCTCGGTGGGCATGGATTGCAGCTCGGTCTTGATCAGCGCGCAGGCTTCGTCCACCAGGTCTATGGCCTTATCCGGCAAAAACCGGTCGGTGATGTACCGGTGGGATAGCACCGCCGCCTGGATCAGGCTGGTGTCCGTTATGGTCACGCCGTGATAGATCTCGTAGCGTTCCTTTAATCCCCGCAGAATGGAGATGGTGTCTTCCACCGTGGGCTCATTCACCATCACCGGCTGAAAACGGCGTTCCAGGGCCGAATCCTTTTCGATGTATTTGCGGTATTCGTCCAGCGTGGTCGCGCCGAGGCACCGAAGCTCGCCCCGCGCCAGCAGGGGCTTTAACATGTTCCCGGCGTCCATGCTGCCTTCGGTCTTGCCCGCGCCCACGATGTTGTGCAGCTCGTCGATAAAAAGGAGTATCTCCCCGTTGCTGCCCCTAACCTCGTCCAGCACGGCCTTTAATCTTTCCTCAAACTCGCCCCTGTATTTCGCGCCGGCCAGCAGCGCGCCCATGTCCAGGGAGAACAGTTTCTTGTTTTTCAGATTCTCGGGCACGTCCCCTCGCACAATGCGCTGGGCCAGCCCCTCCACAATGGCCGTCTTTCCCACGCCCGGCTCGCCGATCATCACGGGGTTGTTTTTTGTCTTCCGGGATAATATCCGTATGGAATGGCGGATCTCGTCGTCCCGCCCGATCACCGGGTCCAGCTTGTTGTCCCGGGCCAGCTGCGTTAAGTCGATCCCGTATTTATTCAGAGCGTCGTACGTGCCTTCGGGGTTGTCGGTGGTCACGCTCTGATTGCCGCGTACCTGCTTTAAGGCCACTAAAAAAGAATTGCGCTCGATGCCGAACCGGTTCAAAAGCGCCTTAAAATCGCCTTTGGCCTGGCCTATAAGCCCCAGCATCAGATGCTCCACGCTGGTATAATGGTCGCCCATGGCCTCGGCCTCCCGCTCGGCGGCATGCAGGGCCGCGTCGGTCTCCCGCGCGAGATAGGGCTGCGCGGCGCCCCCGATCTTGGGTTTATTCTCCAGATTGCGCTCCGTCTGCGCTTTCAGCCCGGGCACGTCTATTTTTAAATTGGTCAGTATGGTCGGGATCAGGTCGTTCTTCTCCCGGAGCAGCGCGCTAAGCAGATGGCCCGGGTCCACGGTCGGGTTTCCGTACCGTACGCCGGTTTCCACCGCATCCTGCACCGCTTTCAAAGCGTTTTGCGTATATTTGTCCGCGTTCATCTGTTGCCACCTCCACAAAAAACAAAAGGTTGAAAACTTTACCGATATTCGCCCGGGGGATATAAAAACAGGGTCCCTCCAGAAAAATACCCTACGAGAATATAATACCTTTTTCCTTGGGGGTATAAACCGTTTTTTTATAACCGCAACCAGAGAGGCCCTTTATTTTTCCCAATCCTCCATCAGCGCGGCCAGCTGGTCGGCAAGGCGGGAAAGTTCCCGGTTGGCCATGCCTTTTTTACTGCGGATCAGGCTCACCAGGCTGTCGCCCGTCTGCTCCAGGCGGCGGTAGGCCGGGGACGCCATACGCATGGGTTCCCGCCGGTCCACCAGTTTCTCGGCGGAAACGCCTTCCGAAATCACGTCGTCTTTCAAAAGGTCAAACGCCATTTCATAGTTCGGCGCCAGCGCATCGTACCCGAGCTCTTTTAATTGCCCTGTATACGCAAGGCAGGTTTCCTCCTCCCCGTGCACCACAAAAACTTTTTTCGGTTTTTTTGCAAAAGCGCCTATCCACTCCAGCAGCCCGTCCTTGTCCGCATGGGCGGAAAGCCCGGCAAAATTATGGATGGAGCACTTCACCGCAATGGTCTCGCCGAACAGCTTCACCTGAGGGATTCCGTCCAGCAGCATCCTGCCCAGCGTGCCGTTCGCCTGGTACCCCACAAAAACCACCGCGCACTCGGGCCGCCACAGGTTGTGCTTCAAATGATGGCGGATCCGGCCGGCCTCGCACATCCCGCTGGCAGATATGATCACCTTGGGCGCGCTGTCCCGGTTTAAGGCAATGGATTCCTCGGTGGTCCGGCTTAAGTTCAGGTTCGGAAAAGCCAGGGGCCGAAAACCTTGCCGCAGCACGGCAAGCGTTTCTTCGTCCGCATACCCCGTTAAATCCTTGTCGTATATGCCGGTGGCCTCCAGCGCAAGCGGGCTGTCCACATACACCGGAAAATCCGGAATGCTTTGCACCAGCTTTTCTTCCTTGATCTCGCGGATGCTGTACAAAAGTTCCTGCGTCCTGCCCACCGCAAAGGATGGGATCACCACGTTGCCGCCTTTTTTGAACACCGCATCGAACAACCCCGCCAGCTCTCCTTTATCAAAGAGGATCTCTTTATGCAGGCGATCTCCGTATGTGGACTCGGTCAGTACGTAATCCGCCGGCGCATGGAAATACTGCGGGTTGCGGATGATGGGCTGGTGCTTGTTGCCTATGTCTCCGGAAAATACGATTGTTTTGGTTTGCCCCGCTTCGGTAGCCGTAATCCGCACGGATGCCGACCCCAGCAGATGCCCGGCATCACGAAATTCGGCCTTAATCCCCCCGTCAATCTGAACGATCTCCCCGTATTTGCAGGGAACAAACAAGGTAAGCGTCTTCTCCGCATCCTCCATGCCATAAAGCGGCTCATTCTTGCCGTCCCCCGCGCGTTTCCCTTTTCTCTTTTTCCATTCGGCTTCAAATTCCTGTATCTTCGCGCTGTCCCGGAGCATGATGCCCATCAGATTGCAGGTCGCGCCCGTTGCGAATATCTTCCCTGCAAACCCGTTTTTCACCAGCAGGGGCAGCCTGCCCGAATGGTCGATATGCGCGTGGGTCACAATCACATAGTCGATCTTTTTTGCGTCAAAGGGCAAAGCGCCCTCGCCTATCTCGTCGCCTCCCTGCTGCATCCCGCAGTCGATCAGGCATTTTTTGCCGTTTACTTCAATCTGATGGCAGCTTCCCGTCACCTGCCTGTCCGCTCCCCAAAAGCTCAGTTCCATACCTGTATGCCCATCCTTTCAAACACAAACAATATACATCAATATATATGGTATTTAATTTATATACACTTTAACACATTTGCCCCTCCTCTTCAATCACTCCCAAATTGTCTGACGACAATTCGGGGACCCCGTAACCACACCCCAATTTGTCTGACGACAATTCGGGGACCCCGTAACCACACCCCAAATTGTCTGACGACAATTCGGGGACCCCGTAACCACACCCCAAATTGTCTGACGACAATTCGGGGACCCCGTAACCGCAAGGCGCCAGGATTCCCTTTCCGGATGATAAAAATATGGTATAATGAATAGGACGGATTAATGCCATCCGGCCGTGCAAAATTAAAGCATATGGGAGGGCGGGAATGAGCAATAATATACTGGTGATAGGCGGGAGCTATTTCATCGGCCGTGTATTTTCACAAAGCCTGGCCAAAACGGACGGCTTTTCCCTTCATGTGCTCAACCGGGGACGCTTGCCTTTGAATCTTTTGGACGTCGCGGAATACAAATGTGACCGGCATGACGGCGCCGCCCTTCAGAATACGCTGCCGGCCATTCGCTTCGACGCGGTGGTGGATTTTTGCGCGTATCAAAAAAACGACGTAAAAACCCTTCTTGAAAATATCCCCGGCGAAGTCGGGCAATACATATACATCAGCTCCTGTGCGGCGTTTAAGCCATCCAGCGATTACCCGAAAACAGAGGACAGCCCCAAGGTCGCCTCCCCGGCTCCCGGGCCGGCGGGAGAATACGCCTGCGCGAAAGCGCTCCTGGAAGAAGAATCCGCGGAAACCTGCGCGAGGAACAACATCCCTCTGACCATTTTCCGTCCCACCTTTGTGTACGGCCCTTACAACTACGCGCCCCGGGAATCCTATTTTTTCGATCTGATCCTCTCGGGAAAACGCATACCCCATCCGAAAAACAACCAGACCCTGTTCCAGTTTGTATATGTGCGGGACATCGCGCGGATCATAACCCGGTGCCTGTGCAACCAGGCAGTCTATGAAAACGATTATATCCTGTCCGCCCCCGAACTCGTTTGCTACGACAAATTGCTTAAAGTCCTTGGGCAGATCAGCGGAAAAAAGCCCGATACAAGACTTATGAGTGTGAACGATATCGAAAAAGAAAACATCCCTCTGCCCTTCCCTCTTGACGGACATGAGCTTTTTTCGGGCGATAAAATCGCGTGCGCCCTCGGGTTTGCCTATACGCCTTTTGAGGACGGGATGAAAGAAACGTTCGATTTCTACCGGAAATACATATATAAAGAGTAGCTCTGTTTTTTATTAAATAACAGCGGATAGCATGCAGCATGCTATAAGAATGAATTTTGGAGGATTGAGCCATGTCCGTCATTACGTTCTCAAGACAGATGTACAGCCTGGGAGACGAGATCGCCGCCGCTTTGGCCGGCAGGCTTAACGCCCTGCTGGTCACCCGCGGCAATTTCCTTGCGCAGAATTTTAAGGACGTCGCCGCGCCCGCCGACCTTAAAATGCTTTCTGAAAGCCCAAAATATTACCTCCGCCAGACGCCCTCCGGCGTCACCTTCAAGCAGCATCTGGAGAGGCGGCTTTTGGATATCGCGCGCGGCGCGGATGCGGTGATCGTGGGGATGGGCGCCCAGATCATATTCGCGAAGGAAGAAAACGCCCTGCACATACGGACAATCGCCTCCATCAAAAATCGGGTCGCACGCGCAAAAAGTGAATACCGCGTATCGGCGGCGCAGGCCGAAAGCATCCTTATAAAAGCGGACAAAAAACATAAGCGGTACGTCTCCGCCCTGTACGGCGCGGACAACGCGGACCCCGCACTTTACGACCTCGTCCTCAATACCGACCGCCTTAGGGTGGAGGAATGTGTGCAGGCCATCCTCGCGCTGAAAGAGGAAAAAGAGCGGCCAAAGGCCCCGGCGGAACCCGAGGCCTGCTTGGGCGACGCGCCCAAAAAACCGCCCGTTTTCAAGAATGCGGCGGAAGAGGAGTTCGCTGACATCCTCACCATGTACCAGATGGAATGGGAATACGAGCCCAAGACTTTTCCGGTCGCATGGGACGCGGAGGGCAACATCACCAGCGCGTTCAGCCCGGATTTTTACCTGCCCAAATTCGACACGTATATCGAGATTACCACCATGAACCAGAAATACGTGACGGCAAAAAACAAAAAGGTCAAAAAGCTCCGGGAGCTTTACCCGGGCATACACATCAGCATCGTATATAAAAACGACTTCAACTCGCTCATCGAGCGTTTTAAAATGAATAAAGGAGAAGACTGATGCAGCAAATGCCGAACGTACCCTTTGCGCTGTCCGATGCGCCGGGGGCCCCGATTGTTAAAAGAATCGTCTTTGGCGGGCAGGAAATCCTGGCAAGGGTGGCGCAGCTGGGAGAAGAGATCACCCGCGACTACGCCGGCCGCGACCTCGTGATGGTCTGCGTCCTTAAAGGCACCCTGTATTTCTTTGCGGATCTGACCCGCCATATCGGCCTGCCGGCCGAACTCGATTTCATTTCGGTGGGCGTGTATCCCGGGACCACCCGCCATACCGGCGTGGTACGCATCACCAAGGATCTGGACGTGGACATCACGGGCAAGCATGTCCTGGTGATCGAAGACATCGTCCGCACCGGCCTCACCATCGGCTATTTGGTGCAGAACATGCAGGCCAGAGGACCGGCCAGCATCAAAATCTGCACCCTGCTTAATAACCCCGCGCAGCGTCTGGTAAACGTGCCCGTGGCCTACAGCGGGTTCGATATACCCGCCGCCTGGCTGCTGGGCTACGGGATGGACATCCATGAAAAATGGCGCAACCTGCCCTACATCGCGGAGGTAGAGAAAAAAGACTGAAAAATCGTTAAAAAAAAGCCGGGCTGCCCCGGCTGTTATTTTGATATCCTTTGTGCTGCAAGCGCACTGGTTTTAAAGCAACAAGAAAGCTCTAGCGAACCTTTATCAATCAATCCTTACCCTCTGCGGCTGCCCTTTTTTACCCGCGAAAGTTTTTTCATCATTCCTTTGGACCCCGTCAGAACCGGCACAACAAGCATCGAACTTTCTTCTCCTCTTGCATGCCTTTCTGCCCAAAACCCACGTTCCTGATATAAACGGCTTGTTTTCACTTTCGTGACTCTTGAGCCGCTCTTCCGCTTCCGCATTCGACCATGCGGCGGCTTCCGCTCTCCGGTAGAACTTATCTTAGGTATTCCCTAGAGCTTATTTAAAACTATACATTATACGATGCGTGCGTGCAAAGCCCCTATTCGTTTAAAGTTCACCAAATACTGACAATCCAATGGCATAAGTGCCCAAATCTCCGTTTCTCTTACTATTTCGCCGATTTACAAGTTTCAATAAAAAGTACGGTTTTTTCACAGGTCAAACGCTTTTTAAACCGGCCGGTCCGGTCGGCCGACCACCCTTATTTTTTGGTTTCCGAAGGTAACGGCAACCCGCCTGGAACGCGAAATGAAGGCCAGGATTGCCGCCTCCATTCCGCCGTACAGCAGGACGCCCCATCCCCCGATCACCGCATGCACCGCCACAAAAAAAACGGACGTCAGGGGGTACATCCATAGGAAGGCCTTTTTCTGATAGAACAGCAGAAAAGCGTCCATGCAGAAAAGGAACCCGAGCATCAAAAACAAAAGCGGATAGAGGCCAAAATAAGCAAAACCCCAGGAGATATACGAATAGACTAAAAATGCGTTTAAAAAAGAAATAAAAACTCCAAGCAACACGCGCAGGGCTAAAAGCAACAGCCAGCCGCGGATCCCTTGGAGTTCCTCGAATTGTTTTTGCGTTAATATAAACTCTTTCATGATGCGCCCTCCTCCGTATTGTTTTATGCTTTTTGAGCCCCGGCCAGACCGGCCGGGGAAAAAATCATATCGGAGGGGGCGGCTTCATTTATACTTTCGTCTATTCCTTTTTCTTGATGGGCAGGACGCCCGCCATCTCACCGATCACGTTCACCAAATCGGAATCGGTGGGCACAACAATCTTGGCATTGTCTTTGAGAGCGGTTTCCATCGCCTCCAGTTTTCTCAGCAACTGGGCGTTGCCCACAAAATACTGATCGGCGGCCTCGTTCACCAGCTTGATGGCCTGGGCTTCGCCCTCGGCGGCCAAAATCTTGGCCTGCCTGATGCCTTCGGCTTTTTTGATCTCCGCGCGCTTGATGCCGTCCGCGGTCGTTTCGGCCGCCGTCGCAAAGTCGACGGCCGCAACCTTTTCGTTTTCGGCTTTTACGACCTTGTTCATGGTTTCCTGCACGTCCATGGGCGGCTCAATCTCTTTGAGTTCGGTCCTGACGATCTCAATGCCCCATTTATGCGTTTCGTCACGCAGCGTATGATACAGTTCGGTGTAGATCTATCAGCTCTCCCTATAATAAAAAAAAAAAGTCATGGTGCCGATGATGTTACGCAGGGTGGTTCGCGCCAGGTTCACGATCTGGTACTGGTAATTGTTCACGTAATAAATAGAACTTTTTACGCTTTCCTCATCGGATTCCACCTTAAAGTACACCTGTGCGTCCACGGTGGCGTTTAAGTTGTCGTTGGTGATAATCACCTGCGGGG
>Ga0351907_1015_pt1 | contig 60582 bp, 62 predicted proteins | sample BONcelHT113001E6_FD_206861 | JGI IMG/M metagenome (GOLD analysis project Ga0351907, IMG submission 206861) | Enriched cells from coal bed in the Powder River Basin, Montana, United States - BONCAT cells T11 rep1 HSBNCT.T11.300.1.E6 ... | reverse complement strand
TTAAAGGATACGTCTTGAATTTTAAAAAGCATTCATGTTAAAATGCTCTGCATGTTGGTTTTGTTAGTTTTTCTTTGGCCCTCACCTTTCTTTTTAAAAATCGTAAATGAAATTTAATATAAACTTCATATTCCGGTTGATTCGCCGGGGGCGGATATGCTATGATAGAGACGGGAAAATCAAGGTCGCACCTTTCACCGGCCAACGCAAAACCAAAGCAAGGGGAGCCTTATGAATATACTTTTTTTTATGAAGCCTAAAAGCGAGATTGCCTATCTGTCCGAAACCCATACCCTGCGCCAGGCGCTGGAAAAAATGAAGCATTCGGGGTATTCCGCCATCCCCATCATTGACAGCGCGGGCAGCTACGCCGGGACCCTGAGCGAGGGCGATTTGCTGTGGGCCGTACTGGACAAGGACGCCTGCGACATTCATAACGGCGAAAAGGTGTCGGTGCGCGACATCCCGCAGGGGCGGCAGAACGCCCCCATCAACGTGAACGCCGAGATCGAAGACCTTCTTCTGACCGCGATGAACCAGAACTTTGTGCCCGTGACCGACGACCGCGGGCTGTTTATAGGCATTGTGACCCGAAAGGATATTTTGCAGCATTTTTACGACAAAACGCAGGAAGAGAAGATGGAATAGAAGTAGTTTTATTTGATTAAAGTTTAAGGTTTTAATAAAACAATTAATTTTCTTAACTATATAATAATCATTTCATCTACCGTGTTATTATTTAAAAAATAATTCGATTCTTTAATTGTTGAATTGAAATACTTTTTCAACCATTCAAGTTTATGTAATATTTTTTCGTCTGTCTGTTTTATTAGTTCTGATTGAATATATTCTTTAATTTGTGTACATTTTGTATTTATATCATTTCCAAAATCCATTCGCATTTTCATATAATCCAGAATGAAATAGTTATCTTCATCTTTTTTAATAAAATTTTTTAAAATTGAAAGATTGCCCCCGGATAACTCATTTAATGCCAATTTATTAAGGGTTTCATCAAGAATTATTCTGGGGTAAACGGCTTCTCTATCTTCTAACCTATGAGTATCGACAACACTATCTCCAAAAATAATTACTGCTCCGGTTTTACTATCATAGTATCTAAAAAAATTTCCTTGACTAATCGCCCCTCTAATCAATACTAGTTTTTTTAATCCAATCAATTTGAATTGTACATTCAAACAGAATGCTACCAGACCAGAAAAAGCGTATGGGATATTCTTAGGTATATTAATAATTATACTATCCGACAAAAAAGATATATTTAAATTCTTTCGTACTTCATTAGATAAATCAAATAAATCAGTCTCACAGTATATAGATGCAATGAATCTTATTTCATCATATATGTTTTTTATATCTTTTTCGGACCTTTGCCTTATTATTTCCTTAAAGCCCAGTATATCAAGATACGCCACATAACTATTTATATAACTTTGAGGTTCCTTTGATACTTTTGATGAAAATTCTATCATCATTTTTATATAATCATCATTTTTTTTCATAATTAAATAAATCCAATCTCAAATATCATTTCTTACAATTTCGACATTTTATTTGTTATTCCTCCTTAATATAACTTATATAATTCCATTTATGTTATAATTCTCTAAAAGGAATCCCCGCGCCAGGGGCCGACTTGAAGGGGTTACGGGAGAGGTGTCGGAGAGGGCGAAAGGGGAGGATCGGAACTTCCCTCGCCCTCTCTGACAAAAAAATATCACTATAGTTAAAGTACAATACCAAGGATATTGTTTTTTAAATACTGCTTTAAAAGAACAGCCGAGAAATCAGGGATGAAAAGAAGGTTTGGGCGCGGGCGGGATTAGATTCTTTCACTTCGTTCAGAATGACAGGGTTTAGCTACGAGGGTATTTGGGAACGAGCAGGAGGATTTTTCAGCGCAAGCAGGATTATACGACACCTCATTCGGCGCTATGCGCCACCTTCCCCTCAAGGGGAAGGCTACCCCGCTGCAAAAAAGATGACACTATTGGATTCCTTGTTTTTAAAGCGCGAGTGTTATGAGATTCTTCGTTTCGCTCAGAATGACAGTTTGGTTTTGGGGATACAGGCATGAATTTGGGGGTTTGGGTGCGAGCAGGGAAGATTTTTTAAGCGCGAGTGTTTTGAGATTCTTCACTGCGTTCAGAATGACAGTTTGGTTTTGGGGATACAAGCATGAATTTGGAGATTTGAGTGCAAGCAAGCAGGTTAAAGCGCGAGCAAGCTTAGATTCTTTCACTTCGTTCAGAATGACAGGGCGGGGCTGCGCATACCGGGGCATTAATTTGGAGTTTGGAAACGAACGGAGAGGATTTTAAGCAGGGCAAGGCTGAGATTCCACGTCGCTTACGCTCCTCTGAATGACACTACGGTATTCCTTACCTTTTATATGGAAGCGGATAAAAACATGAGAGGGACACTATGGTAAGAATTTCTCTCCCTCAGCCGGCTTCGCCGGCAGCTCCCTCGACAGAGGGAGCCTTGAGACACGGCAAAATTATAGAGCAAGAAAAAAAGCTTTCCGCAAGGAAAGCCTTTTTGATTTTTCTTATTTGATCCCGATGTCCCTTCTGTACTGCGCGCCTTCGAAATGAATTTTCTCCACATTGGCGTATGCCTTTTTTCGCGCCGCGGGGATATCCTCCCCCCGTGCGGTGACGCCCAGCACGCGGCCGCCCGCCGTGACCAGGGCTCCGTCTTCTTTTTTCGTTCCAGCGTGGAAAACCACAACGTCCCCGTCTACATCCGCAAGACCCTTAATGGGAATACCCTTTTTATATGGTCCGGGATAGCCGCCCGACGCCATGACCACGCAGACCGCGCTGCCCGGTTCGAATTCGAGTTCGATTTCATCAAGCCTGCCGTCTATGCAGGCTTCCATGATATCCAGAAGATCGGTCTTTAGCAGCATAAACACCGACTGCGCTTCCGGGTCGCCCAGGCGGGCGTTGTATTCCAGCACACGGGGCCCTTCCCGGGTGAGCATCAGCCCGAAAAAGATGACGCCCTTGAAGACGCGCCCTTCCGCGCGCAGCGCCTCCACGGTGGGGCAGATGATGGTGCGCATCACTTCCTCCTCCACCTCTTTTGTATATTTCGGCGAAGGCGAGAAGGCGCCCATGCCGCCTGTGTTAGGGCCGTGGTCCCCGTCGAACGCGCGCTTGTGGTCCTGCGCGGAGAGCATGGGACGGATGGTTTTTCCGTCGCAGAAGGCCAGGATGGATACCTCCGGCCCCGTCATGAACTCCTCTATGACCACCCGGTCGCCCGCGCTGCCGAACTTTTTATCCTCCATGATCTGGCGGATCGCGTCCCGGGCCTGCTCCTTGTCTTCACAGATAATGACGCCCTTTCCGAGCGCAAGCCCGTCCGCCTTGACAACGGTGGGATAAACCGCCGACTCCAGATAGGCGTATGCGTCCCCGGCGCGGTCAAACGCCTCAAATCCCGCGGTGGGGATATTGTATTTTTTCATCAGTTCCTTGGAATAGCTTTTGCTCCACTCGATCTGCGCGCAGGCGCGCGTAGGGCCGAAGGTGCGGATACGGTTTTTTAATAGCTCGTCCACCATCCCAAGGGCCAGGGGATCGTCCTGCGCGACGATGACCAGATCTATAAAATGCCGCCGGGACCATGCGGCCACGCCGGGCACGTCCGTTACCGGTATGTGCAGGCATTCGGCCATATCCGCAATGCCGCCGTTCCCCGGCGCGCAGTAGATCTGCGCCTTCGGGTGTGTTTGCCTGATCTTCCATATGACCGCATGTTCGCGGCCTCCGCCGCCGACCACTAAAATCTTCATTCTTTCACGTCCTTTAATGTTTGAAATGCCGTATGCCTGTGAAAACCATCGCGATGCCATATTCGTCGCACTTTTTAATGGAATCCTCGTCCCGGATGGAGCCGCCCGGCTGTATGATGGCCGTGACGCCGGCCTTTGCCGCCGCTTCCACGCAGTCGTCGAAGGGAAAAAACGCGTCCGACGCCATGACCGCCCCTTTGCACCTGTCCCCCGCGCGCTCGATGGCAATCTGGGCCGCCCAGATGCGGTTGGTCTGCCCCGGGCCGACCCCCACGGTCGCGCTGTCTTTTATGATGGCGATGCCGTTTGATTTTATGTGCTTAACCACGCGGAACGCAAAGTCGAGGTCGCGTTTTTCCTGCGCCGTGGGCTCCCGTTTAGTGACGGTTTTCCATTCGCCCTCGTACAGTTTGTTGTCCGACCCCTGCACCAGCAGGCCGCCCAGCACTTTTTTGGCGTCTTTGCTGTTTTCCATGCGTTTGGCCGCGATATCCGGCAGTTCCAGCACACGGAGGTTCTTTTTCGCGCACAGGATATCAAGCGCGGTCTGCGTATAGGATGGCGCGATGACGATCTCCAAAAAGATCTTGGCCATCTCCGCAGCCGTCGCGCTGTCGATTTCCGAATTGCAGGCCACGATCCCGCCAAAGATGGAGACCGTGTCGGATCGATAGGCTTTCATATAGGCATTGAAAACGGTGTCCGCCGTGCCCACGCCGCAGGGGTTGGCATGCTTTAAACCCACCACCGTGATGCCGTCGAACTCGCGCAGGGTATCGAGCGCGCCGTTCGCGTCGTTGATATTGTTGAAGGAAAGCTCTTTGCCACCAAGCTGCCTGGCGTTCACCAGGCTGCCCAGCACGGGCAGGGGCTCGCGGTAAAAGCTGGCCGTCTGGTGCGGGTTTTCGCCGTAGCGCATGTCGGCCACACGCTCATAGGTCAATGTAAGCTTTTCCGGATAGGACGTATCCCCCGTCTGTTCACGCAGGTACTGCGCGATCAGCGCGTCGTAGGCCGCGGTGTTTTGAAAAACCTTGGCGGCCAGGGTGAACTTGGTCTCCTGCGTGACTTGCCCGTTCAATGTGATTTCGTCGATCACCTTTTCGTAATCCGCGCTGTCCACCACCACCGCCACGTCCTGCCAGTTCTTGGCCGCCGCGCGCAGCATGGTGGGCCCGCCGATGTCTATGTTCTCCACCGCGTCTTTAAGGGTGACGCCGTCTTTCATGATGGTTTGCTTGAAGGGGTACAGGTTGACCGCGACCACGTCGATGGGTGCGATATCCAGCGCTTTGATCTGCTCCATATGCTCAGGGTTGCTACGCATGGCCAGCAGGCCGGCGTGTATCTTGGGATGCAGGGTCTTGACCCGCCCGTCCAGGCATTCCGGGAACCCGGTGATATCCGAGACGTTCGTCACCGCAACGCCGTTTTTTTCAAGCTCCCGCTGGGTGCCCCCGGTGGAAAGAATTTCGAAATCCAATGCCGCAAGGCCCTTTGCAAACTCCACGATCCCCGTTTTGTCAAACACACTTAAAAACGCTCTTTTTGCCATTGCATCCTCCTTAATCGTTACGGTCCTGCCCGCGACCGATAGTTTATCTTCGCTCATCAGCCGGACAGCCCTGGGCAGCAGCCTGTGCTCTGCCTCCATCACCCGCTGCTGCAGCGCCTCCGGGGTATCCCCCGGCAGCACGCTTACCGCTTCCTGCAGGATGATGGGACCGGTATCCGCCCCGCCGTCCACCAGATGCACGGTCGCGCCCGTGACCTTTGCGCCGTAATTTAAAACGGCCTCATGCACGTGCAGGCCGTAATATCCCATGCCGCAAAAAGAGGGGATGAGCGCGGGATGGATGTTGATGATGCGGTTTTTGAATGCTTTTACCAGCTCTTCCCCCAGTATCTGCATATAACCGGCCAGCACCACGAACTGGGCGCCGCATTCGCGCAGCGCTTCAAGGTTTGCCCGGTCGAAATCCTTTTTTGTTTTATACTCTTTTCTTTGGATGACGCGGGTTTCAATCCCCGCTTTTTGGGCCCTTTTTAGCGCGTACGCCCCCTCTTTGGAGGATATGACGCACACGATACTGGCGGGAAGGCGGCTGTCGATGAGGCTCTGCAGGTTGGTTCCCCCTCCCGAGACCATCACCGCGCAGCGGGTCAGCGGCATAGCTCAACGCCTCCGTCCCCCCGGGTAACAATGCCGATGACATGGGCCCGGTTGCCTTCGCTCCTGACTTCCTTAACAACGGCGTCCGCTTCGGGCCCGTCTACAATGAGCACCATGCCGATCCCCATGTTGAAGGTGTTAAACGCCTGTTCATCGGACAGCTGCGCGTCCTGCAGAAGGAATTCGAATACCGACGGGATTTTCCAGCTGCCCAGCTTGATCTTGGCCGAAAGCCCCTTGGGGAGTATGCGCGGGATATTTTCTACAAACCCGCCCCCCGTGATATGGGCGATGCCCCGTACGTTGAATTTTTCGATCAGGTCAAGAACGGTTTTAACATAGATCACCGTGGGGGTAAGCAATATCTCCCCTAACTGCTGTTCCATGGAATACACATGGCGGGACAGGATAACGGGGTCCATGGAATACAATTTGCGGACCAGGGAGAAACCGTTGGAATGGATGCCCGAGGACGGGAGCCCGATGATCACGTTGCCTTCTTTTACATTGCTTCCGTTGATGATTTTATCTTTTTTAACAATCCCGACGCAGAAGCCCGCGAGGTCGTATTCGCCTTTGGGATAAAACCCCGGCATCTCGGCGGTCTCCCCGCCGATCAGCGCGCATCCGGCCTGCAGGCAGCCATCCGCCACGCCCTTTACCACATCCGCGATCACCTTGGGCTCGAGTTCCCCCGTCGCGACGTAATCCAGAAAAAACAAGGGCCGCGCGCCCTGGCAAACAACGTCGTTGGCGCACATGGCCACGCAGTCGACGCCCACCGTGTCGTGCTTGTCCATCGCGAAGGCCGCCTTTAATTTGGTGCCCACACCGTCCGTGCCCGCGACCAGCACATTGCCTCCCCCGATATCGTACATGCCGCCGAAACTCCCGAGCCCGGTCAGCACGTGCTTGTCGAACGTTTTTTCGACATATTCGCGCATCAGTTTGACGGCTTCATAGCCCTTTTCCACGTCCACGCCCGCATCCTTATACGTGATTGCCAAATTTGAGCCCTCCTTTTATTCCTCCGCCGAAAGCTTCATGCTTTCGGTCTCTTTGTTTGCCTTTTCTATGTCCACGGGATATTCCCCGCTGAAACAGCCTACGCAGAAATTGCAGCCGGCGCCCTCCACCGTTTTTAAAAGGTCTTCCACCGTTAAGTAATTGAGGGAATCCGCGCCGATCACCCGCCGGATCTCTTCCACCGATTTTTTGGCGCCGATCAGTTCTTCGTGCGACGGGGTGTCTATCCCGAAATAACACGGGAATTTGACCGGGGGCGAGCTGATCCTCATATGTACTTCCCTTGCGCCCGCAAGCTTGAGCATCTCCACAATTTTTTTGCTGGTGGTGCCCCGCACGATGGAATCGTCCACCAGCACCAGTTTTTTGCCGTGCACGATCCGCTTCATGGCGTTGAGCTTGAGTTTGACGCCCCGCTCGCGCAGGGACTGGCTGGGCTGGATGAATGTGCGCCCCACATACCGGTTTTTGGCCAGAAGCTTGGCAAACGGTATGCCGCTCTGCGCCGCGTAGCCGGTGGCCGCGGGCGTCGCCGAATCGGGCACGCCCCCCACCAGGTCGGCACATACCGGATAGGCCTTGGCCAGGCGGATGCCCATGGCTTCCCGCGAACGGTACACGCTGATCCCGTCTATATCCGAGTCGGGCCGCGCGAAATACACGTATTCGAATATGCACAGCGCCGTCTCCCGGCTTGCCTGCGCCTGGAAGGATTTCAGCCCGTCTTTGCCGATCACCACGATCTCGCCCGGGCGGATGTCCCGAACGAATTCCGCGTCGATCGCGTCAAAAGCGCAGGATTCGGAAGCCAGCACGTAGTTGTCGTCCAGTTTTCCGAGCGCAAGCGGACGGACCCCCCTGGGATCGCGCACGCCGATCAGCGCGTCTTCCGTCATGATGGTGAGCGCGTAGGCGCCCCGCACCATCTTCATCATCCTGGTGATGGCATCGATAAGGCCGAGCTTGGAAAAGCGCGCGATCAGCGCGGCCATCACCTCGGTATCCAGTGTCGTCTGGAATATCATGCCCTCATCCACCAGCCTGTTCCGCAGAATCTCGCAGTTGACGAGGTTGCCGTTGTGCGCCATCGCGAGCTTGCCTTTCCGGTAGGAAAGGACGATGGGCTGGCAATTCTCTACCGCGCTGTCCCCGCAGGTGGAATACCGCACGTGCCCGATGGCTATATGCCCGCCCGAAAGGCTCCCCAGCGAATTGCGGAAGACCTCCGCACACAGGCCCATGCCCTTGTGGACGCGTATGCCCGATCCGTCCGCCACCGCGATGCCCGCGCTCTCCTGCCCCCTGTGCTGGAGCGCGTACAGCCCTAAGTACGCGGCTTCGGCCGGGTCGTAGGTTTTATCGTTCATATAAATGCCGAAGACGCCGCATTCCTCATGCATGACGTCGTCCGCCGGCTTGATACGCTCATATGCATACTCTTTGGATAATCGCATCTGTTTTTTTATTCCCCCATAAGTCTTTTCAGGATTTCCTGGTATGCGTCTTCCACCTGCCCGAGATCGCGCCTGAAACGGTCTTTGTCCAGTTTTTCGCCTGTTTTTGAATCCCAGAAGCGGCAGGTATCCGGCGAAATCTCGTCCGCCAGGATGATCTGGCCGTGGAAGCGGCCGAACTCCAGTTTGAAATCGATGAGTTCTATGCCGAACTGCTTTAAATATCCGGTCATAATGTCGTTGATTTTAAGGGAATAGTCCGCGATTTTTTGCATCTCTTCTTTGGTCGCAAGGCCCAGGGCCGCGATATGGGTTTCGTTGATCATGGGGTCTCCGAGTTCGTCCGACTTGTAGCAGTATTCGAGAACGGTCACCGGCATTTTGGTGCCTTCTGCAAGCCCCAGGCGCTTGGACAGGCTGCCCGCCGCGATGTTGCGGACGATGACCTCCACCTGCACGATCTGCACTTTTTTGACCAGAGTCTCCCTCTCGGATATCTGCTCAATATAATGCGTGGGAATGCCCTTTTCCTCCAGCATGCGGAACATGTGGTTGGATACGCGGTTGTTCACGACGCCCTTGCCCACGATGGTGCCTTTTTTCAGGCCGTTGAACGCGGTCGCGTCGTCCTTGTAATCCACCAGGACGATGTCCGGATCGTCCGTATTAAATACCTTTTTCGCTTTACCTTCATAAATCTGGTTCAATTTTTCCATTCGATTAATTCCTCCCATTTCAAATCCGAATCCGCTTTCATGACATCTTCCGCCATCTTCTTTTTATAGTTTTCGAGCTTTTCCACCAATTCCGGATATTTAATGGAGAGCATCTGCACGGCCAGCAGCCCGGCATTCCTGCCCCCGCCGACCGCAACGGTCGCCACCGGGACGCCGTCGGGCATCTGCACGGTGGAAAGCAGGGAATCCAGCCCGTCCATCATGGACGATTTAACGGGCAGCCCGATCACCGGCAGGGTGGTATGCGCCGCCAGCACGCCCGCGAGGTGCGCCGCCTTCCCGGCCGCCGCTATGATCACTTCGAAACCCGATTCCCGCGCGTTGCGCGCGAAAAACGAAGCCTCTTCCGGCGTCCGGTGCGCCGAGATCACCCGCGTTTCCGCTTCCACGCCGAATTTCTTCAGTATCTCCAGCGTGGGCAGCACCACCGAAAGATCGCTTTTTGAGCCCATGACTACCGCAACTTTCATGAAAAACAACTCCTTTATTATATAAAAAAATGAACGGCCAGGGGCATGATTAGCACCTAGCCGAAAAAAGCCTTATCCGCATGGGCGCACGCGCGCACCAAAAAAACAAAAAACAGCATCCGCCGGCGCCGCGACATATTGAGATTGGCCAGACCAGATTCGCCATTTAACACTCCTTTAACCTATTCATACATTATGATACCCTAAAAACGATCAAAACGCAATATCCCAAAACGAGAAGTTTGGCGGAAAACACGCGGTTTTATACGATAAAACCATGCGCGCCGAAGGGCGCCTTTGCCCGCCGCGCTGTAATTTTATTCAATGATTTCTATATGTATTCAATACAGGTTTTGGGGCAATGTTTGCGCGGCGCTTTTGTCCACGCCTTCTTTTTATTCCCTGCCCTTTTTATAAAAATAAGGGGCAAGAAATGTCTCCTCCATCAAAATACCGGCATTCTTCCGTAAAACAACACCCAATTTTCACCATACATTCACATTGGGCTGATAGGATACATCTGTAATCATTATCGGCATTTAAATATGCGCGATTTTTGGAGGTTAAAATGAAGTTCATTGAATTTATTCGGGGCGCCAAAACCAGATGGATCCTGCCGGCGGCCATCGCGGCGGCCCTTGCGGTCGTTCTCATCCCCATGGCGGTGGGTACAACAACGGCCGACACGACCGGGACCGAGACCGTATACAAGGAAACGACGGTGCAGCGCGGGGACATCACGGTGGGTGTGACCGAAAGCGGCACGGCTTCTTTAAACACCAATTCGGTGACCTGCGAACTGGAAGGCGCCGAAATTGAAGAAATGTACGTAAAGGCGGGCCAATCGGTAACCGCGGGCGATGCGATTGCCAAACTGACGGGAGACAGCGTAAGCGATGCCCTTGCCACCTACCAACTGGCGCTGGAAACGGCCGAAATTAAGCTGGCACAGGCGAAATCTTCCTACACAACCGGCCAGGTTTCCGCCCAAAGCAACTATGAGAGCAGTTTGCTGAAGAAGGACAATGCACAAAACACGTACAACGAAACGATAGAAAACCTGACCGAGGCCGTCAGCACCGCGCAGGCAAATGTGGACAACTGCACGGGGACGATTACCTATTATACGAACCGACTGGCCAATGACGGGGCTGTAATCTATGCGGAATATAAAATTGACGGTTTAAAAGCGTCATTGGATGCGGCTACCGCGCAGGTCAGTGCGGACATAGCGGCCGGTTACAACAATCCGGCATCCGACCATTATACGTCTTATGTCAGCGATGTGGCGACCCAGCAAAAAGCGCAGGATTCTTACGATACTGCGGTATCGAACTATGAATCCGAAAAAATGAAAGAGACGTCCGCCCTTGCGACCATGAAGTCCGGCCTTACCGGGCTTAGAAACAAGGTAACGCAAGCAAAACTGAATCTGCAAACCGGAACGGTGGAAGCGGAAAACCAGATGACGGAAGATTTTGCCGCAGGCAATAACGCAGGATCGGTATATAACGCCACGGTTGCTTCGCTTAAGGCCAATGTGGACGCCGCACAGCAGGATTACGATAAGGCCAAAGAAAGTTACGACACATTCAGTCCCTATGCGACCGACCCTGTTGTTTACTCGGAATATACCGGCCTTGTGTACAGCGTGGGATATTCCGCTGGAAATACCGTTTCTCTCCAGACCGCCGTTGCGACCATCACCGATAATACGACGGCATATGTAACGGTTTCGGTTACGCAGGACGACATTTCCAACATTGCGGTTGGCGACAGCGCAAACGTTGAATTCACCTCTTTTGAGGGCACGAAATTCACGGGAACCGTGGACAGCATTACCATATCCCCGGCGCGGTCCGAATCCTCTACCGTCAGCTACGTGGTATCCGTCGTTCTGACCGGTGACGGCGTGGAAGAACTCTACGACGGCATGACGGGCAACGTAACGTTCGTAACCAAGGAAGTTTCGGGCGTTCTGTACGTTTCCAATAAAGCGATCACTTCGGATAACGGCGTGCAAACCGCAAAAGTAAAGGATGATCAAGGCAACATTACGCAGATTGAAGTGACCACCGGTTTCTCTGACGGTACCAATACGGAAGTTGTTTCCGGGCTGACCGAAGGCCAAACCGTGATTATTGAAAGCCAGGCGGTGACTGTGCAATGAGATTTACCGAACTCCTCCATCTCGTATGGGTCAATATAATGGGAAACAAAACAAGGGTGATTTTGACTTCGCTCGGGATTATCGTGGGCGCCGCCACCATTGTGATGGTTTTGGCAATCGGCAAGGGCGGCGAAGCGGATGTGGCTGATCAATACAAGACCCTGAACGCGGGCGCGGTTGACATTACCTATGAACGCGCAAGCGATATGACCGGCGGCGGTGGCGGCGCCATGCCGGGCGGCGGTGCGATGCCGGGCGGCGGCACCATGCCGGACGGCGGCGCGTTTACTATGCCGGATTTTGCGGACGGCGGCGCGTTCAGCTTCGGGAGTTCGGGGTCTGCGAACAACAACGCCATGGATTCTATGATACAGGACGCCATGAGACAAATGATGAATACGGAAAACATCACGCTTAGCGAATCCGATGTGGAAGACCTTGAGTTGTTTGTGCCCGGGCTCTCTGCGGCCTCCATCTCCGCGACCACTGAAGGGAGCGTTTCCGGAGGAATCCTTGATGAAGCGGCCGAATATACGGTTGCCGGCGTAACGGCCGACTATGCCACGATCAGCAACCTGCAGGTGGGGCTGGGGGATTTCATCACCGACGACGACAACCAAAACGCATCCAAGGTATGCGTGATCGGCTACAGCCTGGCCCAGGAGATATTCGGAAGCGCGATTGACGCCTACGACAGCACCATCTATATTGAGAACACCCCCTTTGTGGTGAACGGCGTCCTGATGGAGATGGGGTCGGTCGCTTCCGGGATCAGCCCGGACGACAGTATTTTCATTCCCCTGTCTACATCCAAAAAATATGTGATGGGCAACGATTATTCCCCCACCATCACGGTGATTGCGGACGATGTGAGCACAGTCGACACCACAATCAGCAACATACAGGCGGTGCTGGCCGAGTCCTATCCCAACGCTTCCTTCACCATTACGGACGCGGGCGCGGAACGGGAAGCGGCAACGGAATCAGCAAACACTCTTTCATTTTTACTGCTGGCCGTGGCCAGCATCGTGTTCGTGGTGGGCGGCATAGGGATCATGAACGTGCTGTTCGTTTCCGTAAAGGAACGGACGCAGGAGATCGGGATACTGAAAGCCATCGGCTCAAGTAAACGGGACATTCTGATGGAGTTTTTGCTGGAGGCCAATATGATCAGCCTGTTCGGCGGCATCGTGGGAATCATTGTGAGTAATCTGATGATGCCGGTAGTGGAGGCCATGGGACAGACGGTCGTAGCTTCCATGGAAGGCGTTATGATCGCATTCTTGTTCGCGATCGCAACCGGAACGCTTTTCGGATTCTATCCGGCCTGGAAGGCGGCGTCCCTGGTGCCTATTGACGCGCTGAACGAGCAGTAAGGAGGGAAAATAAATGAAAAAACGATTTATCATATTCACGTTGATCCTCCCCCTCCTTCTGCTGGCCGCCTGCTCAAAAAACGGCGATACGCTGGGGAATCTTTCCGAAATGGAACTTGCGGCTGGCCAGACGCTGGTAACGGGACAGGTGACCAGCCGCGTGGGAAACGATATTGAGCTGGCGCTGGGAACGCTGGCGTTCACGCAGGGTTTCAGCAATGCGGGAGAAGTGACTTCGGGCGACATAGGCGCAATGCCTTCCGGGGACCGCGCGATGCCTTCGGGAATGCCTTCGGGTGACGGCGCGATGCCTTCCGGCGGGCCGGAGAACGGCGGAGGGTTTTCGGGAGAGCGGCCGGACAGAAGTGATGCTTCCGTCCAGGCGGCAGATGGAACGACAACGGACGGGACGGCAACGGACGGGACGACGAACACGGCTTCGGGCAGCCAGATCCAGCTTTCGGGTGAAACCCTGAGCCTGACCATTCCGGTGGGGACGCGCGTACTGGTGACGTCGAACGGAACGCTGACCGTGTCTTCCTTCGGGCGGATACAGGCGGACGATATATTGCAGCTGATTTTAAAGACGCAGGAAGACGGGACGCAGATTGTGATTGAAGCACAGATAATGGAGTAATGTAATGGAAATGATTCGCATGAAAAAAATCAATAAAAGCTATCAAATGGGCTCAGAGCGGCTTCATGTTTTAAAAGACATTGACCTGACCGTGAAGCGGGGCGAATACATTGCGATCCTGGGGCCTTCAGGCTCGGGAAAATCCACCCTCATGAACCTGATCGGCTGCATGGACACGGCGGACAGCGGCGAATATTTTCTGGGCGGACAGCCCGTCCATACCATGCAAGATAAGGATCTCACACGCATCCGCAACCGCGAGATCGGTTTCGTTTTTCAGAAATACCATCTCATCCCCCGCTACAACGTGGTACAGAACATCATCATGCCCCTGCTGGTGCGGGGCGAGACCCATCAGAGCGCCGTGAAAATGTGCGGGGAGACCATCGCCGCGCTGGGGCTTTCGGACAGGCTTAGGCACAAGCCCTCCGAGCTTTCGGGCGGGCAGCAGCAGCGGGTGGCCATCGCCCGCGCAATGGTCGGCAAGCCTTCCGTGCTGCTGGCCGACGAACCCACCGGCGCACTGGACAGCCACACGGGCGGCGAACTTATGGAGCTTTTCGCCCGGATCAACAATATGGGAAACACCGTCATTGTGATCACCCATGATTTGAACGTTGCCAGCCACGCAAAACGCGTGGTCAAGATCATTGACGGGGAACTCTGCAACTGAATGATACGCAAAAAAGCCCCTTTCAGGGGCTTTTTGATATTTGACTTCTAATTGAAACCCACGTGCAATATGAATATACAAATCCCAAAACGCGGGTGGTACTATGAAAAAAAGAGCTTGGATATTTGCCGTAGCGGCGCTGGCCGCGGCAGCGGTTGCCGGACTGCTGCTTTATAACGGCGTGATCCATTTCAACAACCCTTCGATACGGAAATATCCCGTGCGGGGCGTGGATGTATCCGCTTATCAGGGCACGATCCACTGGGACGTTTTATCCAGGCAGGACAGCCTGTACTTTGCCTATATCAAAGCAACGGCGGGAAGCGATTTGAAGGATAAAAGCTTTGAAACCAACTGGACGCATGCGAAAAATACGGACCTTGCGGTGGGCGCGTATCATCTGATGCGTTTTGACAGTCCCGGATGGGCACAGGCGGATCATTTTATCAGCGTTGTGCCCAATGAGGAAGGGAGCCTCCCGCCCGCGGTGGACGTTGAACTGTACGGAGAGGACCGGCGCAATCCCCCGAGCAAAGAGGCCGCGGACGGGATTTTAAAAGCGCTTCTTGAAAAGCTGGAAGCCCATTACGGAAAAAAGCCGGTAATCTACGCGACCCAAAGCGCATATAAACGGTATATCAGCGGGGACTACACGGCGTATCCTATTTGGATACGGAATGTTTTTACAAAACCAATTCTTTCCGATAAACGGGAATGGACGTTCTGGCAATATTCGGGCCGGCAGGTTTTGAAAGGGTATGAAGGCGAGCAGCGGTTCATAGATATGAATGTTTTTAACGGTACAAAAGAAGAATTTGACGAACTCTTTAAGCGGTAAAACCCCGTACAGAACCGTACGGGGTTTAGATTCCCTGCAAATTGGCCCGTCTTTTAAATCAGGTTCCGGTCAGCATATGCTCGAGGAAGATCTTAAGGCCGATGACGATGAGGATGACGCCGCCCAGTATCTCCGCGCGCTGCTGGGTTTTGGAACCGAATCTGCGGCCCAAAAACGCGCCGGGCAGGCAGACCGCGAAGGTGACTACGCCGATGAAGGTGGCCGCCGCCAGGATATTCGCCCGCAGGACGGCAAAGCTGATGCCCACGGTGAACGCGTCTATGCTGGTGGCAATGCCCTGGAGGGTAAGCGTTTTCCAGGTAATCTCGCCGCGCACGCGGCATTTTTCCGGGTGTTTGAGCTCTATCGCGGCTGTAATGATCATCTTTCCGCCGATGACACAAAGCAGAATGAGCGCGATCCAGTGGTCCAGAAAGGATATGGATGCGCTGAAAGTGCGGCCGGCGTAATAACCGGCGATGGGCATGGCCGCCTGGAACCCCCCGAAGGTCAGCGCCGTTCTGAGCACGAGGGATCTCGTTTCCCTGTGGCACATCCCGTTGGAAACCGAAACGGCCAGAGCGTCCATCGAAAGACCCAGGGCTATGAAAAACAGTGTGAGCAATTCCATGATTGATAAAGCGTCATGCGTGCGGGCAAAACCTATCCATGCCGCCGCATTTTTATCTCCTTTTACAAGATCGGTTTTAACATATCACATGCCCGAAACGTTTGTCAAACTTAAGACAATTAAATATCCGCCGCCTATTTGTTTTTTTATTATTATTGTATATAATAAAAGGCCGATTATGCAATGATTCTTGTTTCTGCGGGTCTTTGACCGCTTCGGGCAGCCTTTTGGGACAGTTTTCCCAACGAAGGGATCCAGGAAGGAAACGACGTCCAGGTTTACCTTGAATTTTCGAAGAGTATGCGGGACCGGGGGCTGATACAAACGGAATATTTTGTTAAGGCAGGTATAAAAGGCGGCGAGGTGTGGGCGGCCGGCCGCCCACAGTCTTTTTCAAACAAGCGCGATAAAGCGTTTTAAAAATGAAAGACGGCAGGATATTTGATATTTTTCCGTTCTTTGAGAAAAACTATTCTTAAAAAAGGAGTGGATAAAATGGACGCAAACGCAGAGCTTTTAAATTACATCCGCCAGAACGCGCAGATGGGCCAAAATACGATCGGCCAGCTGATGCATATTTCCAAGGAGGGGCTGTTTGGCGCGCTGCTTTCCTCACAGTTCGAGGAATATAAAAAGATGTTCGATACGGTGGAAAAGCGGCTTAAATCCATGGGGACGGAGGTTAAGGACGTAAACGCCCTGTCCAAGATAACCGCCTACCTGATGATCAACATGGAAACGCTGGTGGACAAGACCCCGTCGCATATCGCGGAAATGCTTATACAGGGAAGCACAATGGGCATCATACAGATCACACGGAGACTGAAGGAATACGGCAGCGCGGACCCGGAGATATTGTATATGGGAGAGCACCTGTTGAAAATAGAACAGCAGAATATGGAAGAATGCAAAAAATACCTGTGAATTTTGAAAAGGTTTATTTTGAACCTGCTGCATTGGGGTATGAATTGGGCGGGATTTTGCGCAGGGAATTGAAAGATATACCCTGGGAGCCGATCGAAAGCCACAACCGCATCCCGTTTATGCAAAATAAGCCGAACAAGGAATTCCCGCACATGAAGAGGTCGCTCATAGTGGGCGTGCGCAAAACGCATGCATACATGCCCAACAACAAAACGAGCGACTACCTGGTGCCCTACACCTCCTCGGGCTGTTCGGCGGCATGCCTGTACTGCTACCTTGTGTGCAACTACAACAAATGCGCCTATTTGCGGCTGTTCGTAAACAGGGAGCACATGCTCTCAAATATAATCCGGACCGCGGAGAAAGGCGATCGGGACCTTGTTTTCGAGATTGGCAGCAACAGCGACCTGGTGCTGGAAAACATGGTTACGGGCAATCTTGCATGGACGATCGAACATTTTGCGCATGCAAAAAAGGGGGCTCTTACCTTTCCCACCAAATTCGACATGGTAGACAGCCTGCTGCCCTTGCCTCACCGGGGCAGGATCATCCCACGCGTGAGCGTGAACCCCGGTGAGATCATCAGGCGGATCGAAATTGGCACCTCCCCGCTGACCGGAAGGATTGAAGCGATAAACAAACTTGCCAAAGCCGGCTATCCGGCCGGGTTGCTGGTTGCGCCGGTGGTACTGCTGAGCGGATGGCAGAAGATGTACGCCGGGCTCTTCCGGGCACTGGATGAAGGGCTTTTTCCCCAAACCAAGGACGGGCTGCCCGTTGAGATTATATTCATGACCTATAGCTATGTGCACCGGATGATCAACGCCGAAGCCTTTCCGGGCGCGCCCGTTCTGTACGACCCGGATATCATGACCGTCCGCGGCAGGGGCCGGTACCGCTACGGGCCGAAGGCGAGCGCGGAAGCGGAACGTTTTCTCAGAGAACAGATCGCCGAACACCTTCCCCGCGCCGAAATACGGTATATTGTTTGAATAATGTCGAATTATATCGGTATTTGATTTTTTATATAATATTTTTCATTATTAGATATATTTATGTTTACATATAAATTGTTTTGTATTATTATTGATTTGTTTGTATGGTTTTTTCACATCCCTTGCATATCCGCCGCATAACCTTGCTGTATGGACGTATTTTAAAATTTATACTGAATATCATGGAGACCGCACATGAAAGAAAACAAACCCACATTAGAATCGCTTTCCCGGGCCCTTGCTTCGATTTGCGAAGAAACCTGGCGCTTCAGAAAAGTATTTGAACGGCTGCTCGTACATGTAAGCCCGACCGAACGCATACCGTACATTAAGCAGCAGAAATGGTTTGAACAAAAACTCAAAGATGCGTTAATGGAGAGCGGCCTTGCACATGACGACCTGGGCGGATGGGACTTGCAGGCGGCAGAAGACGGCCCGTATGAATATGATTTTTACGGTTTTTTCTTAGCGGATAAGGGAACCCAGACCACCGATATGAGCACGTGCATTTTATGCCCGCTTTTGGATCCCCTGAATAATAAGCACTGATTTTTCTTATCCCTTTTCCAATTAAAAATGGCCGGGGTGTTTTTGCCCGGCCATTTTCTATTGCGGTTCTGCCCTGCTTTCGCACCGGCTTTCAAGATACATGCGGTTGACCTGGATGTAATGGCGGATCTCTGTGAATAAAATGTCCTGCATCCTGTTGATATCCGTCCTGTTTTGGAGCGCGTACAGTATTTTAGGATATTCCCTTGATTCCTGCTCCAGCACATCAAGGCCTTTTTCAAGCCCGTCGCAGAACGATCTGATGCGCTGTGGGACGCGGGCCAGCGGGCCGGGCTCGGGCGGCGGCTGCCCGGTCAGCGACGTATAGATACGCCGCAGGTTCTGAAAATTTTGGGCGGCTTCCCCGCGCATGCGCGCAAGCTGGTCTTTCATTTTTTTTGCGGGCGCGTTTGCGACCAGATAATCAAGGTCCGCGCTGTCTTCCGTCTCACGGGTAATGGCGTCCGTGATCATCTGCAGGGCATCCCGCAGGTTCTGCGGATAGGAATAGATGTCCGCGGCGGAGGAGGGCTGCCCAGGGGGAACAGACGGCTGCTGAATGCGTATCTGCGCGGGCGGCTGACCGGCTCCGGGCGGCGCCTGCGGCTCTATTGGAGCCGGCTGCTCTTCATTACCATTCCCGTCCGCAAAAACGCTTTGATAATAGGGATTCATGGTTCATCCTCCTTCATTAAGCATGTGGGCTGTCTTTTTCTTTCATACTATGCCTGTCTTTTTAAAACTGTATGTTGCTCTTAAGATGGGCGCCTGTTTTCCGAATACATGTAGTGTAAAAGATTGGTATGCCGTATCTCGTCCAGCAGGACTCTGGTCATCATATTGATGGTCCGCCTGTCCTGCAGGGCAAAGAGGATTTTGCCGTAGTCCGTGATATCCCGGTCGTCCTCCATCAAAGCCATCCGCAGCCCTTCGCAATAGGTGTATGTCCCCGGCGCCACGTTTTGGGGATCGGAGACGGGCGCTTCTTTCCCGCTTAAATGTGTGTAGATTTGCCGAAAGATGTTGTAATGCTCCATTTCGTCTTCGATCATGCCCTGTATGATGGTCCGGTCCTGCCGGGTGGGCGCCGCATTGACAAGAAATTCATAAAATACCCTGTCCTGCGCTTCCCCGCCTATGGCGTCCCGGAGCATATCCAGGGCGTCCTTAAGATTCTGGGGATAGGAATAGATGTCGCCCTGGGCCGGCAGAGGAGCGGCCTCGGGGTGATTCGTCCCCGCAGGGGCGGGCATACGGGGCGCGCCCGTGGGCTGCATGCGTGTTTGGAACCGCTCCGGGGCCGGGAGATTCTCCTGAACGGGCGGGTCTGCCTGCGGGAAGGCATAGCGGGCCGCAGCGCCGTTTTTGCCGTTTGAAAATACGTTTTTATAATACGGATTCATCTTCTCATCTTCCATCCTCCCTGCGCTCTACGGCCTTGCAGGGGCCGGCTCCCGCCTTGCAAAACAGCTGTTCATGGAGACCAGCAGGCCGTACAGATCGGCATGGCGGATCTCGTCGGTGAGGATCTCGGTGACCATATTGATGTGCCTCCTGTCCTGCATGGCAAAAAGGATCTTGCGGTAGCGTTCGATGGCGGCAACTTCCCCGCGGAGCGCTTTTGCAAGCGCCTGGCAATAGGTCATTTGCGGGGTCTCCTCCGCCGGATTTGGATTGGGCGGCGCATCCTCCGTGAGTTCATGATACAGTTTTTTTAAGATCTCGTAGTGCTTCATTTCATCGTTGCGGATGGCAGACAGTGTCTCCTGGTCTTCCGGAAATACGGCCGCGTTTAAGATATGCGAATAAAACATCCTGTCATCACGCTCGCCCATGAGCGAATCGCGGATCAGGTCCAGCGCGACCGAAAGGTTTTGCGGATAGCTGTAAGGAAAGAAGTCCGCCGGCATGGACGCGCGCCGCATCCCCTGCGTGCCTGTGGGGCCGTATTGCACCGGGCTCCACGGGTCCATATTTTCGTAAGTATTTCCCGGCATCCGGACCGTGGGCCCGCGCGCGGATTGCATTTCTTTTTCCATATGTTCCGGAACGTAGGGCATAAACCCGTATTCGTTAAAATAATTCATGGCAAGCCTCCTTAATAAAACAGGTGGGATCCAACTGTTTTTGATATTCTATGCCGCAAAGGGAAATGAGTGAATCCGCCGGCATTGCCGGGCACACAATGGGGAAAATCACATACTATAAAGAATAAAGGAGGCTTTGGGCCCTATGGAAAATGAAGAAGCAACCCTGCTGCCGGCATCAAACGACGATCCGGACCAGACCGTAACCATTCCTTTTGACCTGTACCAGTCTTTTCTGGGCAGATACTACATAGGCCGTACGCCCACCCTTACGCTGCGGCCGGGCTGCAACTGCTGGGGCGGGCTGGCGAACCCGGATGATTCGCCCGTGAACCTTTTTGTGGATTTAATTTCTGTAAACGGTTTATCGCCCGTCTCCTGCTGCGCGCGTATCTGGCTGAACACGACCCTTTTCGGGCGGATATTCGTTTCCCCTTTTGTGACGCTGGCGAACACCGCGGTGAACCCCACGCCCTATTCGAACGCCCTTTTTTCCTATGCGCAGAACCTAAGGATAGCCCCGTTCAACGGCGACAGCCTGGCCGCAGAGGTCGTCCGGCCGCTTTCGGCGCTGCGGGACAGTTTCGGGGGCAAGGTGATTATCCCGCCGGGCGGTTCGATCATTATTTACTTAAGCCTGCTCGATTCCGGCGGCTGCCTGAACTGTGAGGTTTCCTGCCGCTGGTGGGAAAAGGAAACATGAGGCAAAGCGGGCCGCTCCGTTCTTTTTAAGGAGATGTTTGGCTTTGGACAGATCCGGATGGCGGCACACACGCGAAGCCGATCCGCAATACAGAATCGTCGTGCATACGAAGGAACTGCGGCTCGATCTTTACCGCAACGGAAAATTCTTTAAATCATACCCCGCTGCCGTAGGCAAACCCCAAACTCCCACGCCCAAGGGAGATTTTAAGATCGTCAACAAGGACGAAAGCCCCGGGCCGCGGTTCGGCGCACGGTGGCTTGGTCTTTCTGTGCCGCACATCGGCATCCACGGCACCAATCATCCCCAGTCCATCGGCCAGGCCATGTCCGAAGGCTGCATACGCCTGTACAACCCGGATATCGAAGAGCTTTACTGGATGCTGCCCGTAGGAACGCCGGTCAGCATTGTTTGATTTCTTGACGCGCATGGTGAAACGATCTATACTGTAACCAAAATAAGGAAAGATTGGGAGATACGGATGAAACGCGACGGATTGCTGGAGATTTTAAGCGGATCGCCCGTGATTGCGGCGGTCAAAGACGCGGACGGGCTTGAAAAATGCCTTGCAAGCGATTGCCGTGTGGTTTTTGTTTTGTTCGGAGATCTTATCGGCATCAAGGGGATTGTGGACAAGGTGAAATCCGCCGGAAAGCTTGCGTTTGTTCATATCGATTTGATCGACGGGCTTTCCCCCCGGGACGTATCCGTGGATTTCATCGCCCAAAGCACGGGCGCCGACGGGATTATCACCACCAAGGCGAACATTGCGCGGCGCGCAAAGGCCAAGGGGCTGCTGGCCGTGCAGCGGTTTTTTGTGATCGATTCCATTTCCCTTGCAAGCATTGAAAAACAGATGCCGCTTGAGGCCGCCGACCTGATTGAGATTTTGCCGGGCGTGATGCCCAAGATCATCCGCCGGCTTGAAAAATCCACCGGGAAACCCATCATTGCGGGCGGGCTGATTATGAGCAAGGAAGACATACTGGCCGCGCTGGACGCGGGCGCTATTGCCATTTCCTCCACCGACCGGGACGTTTGGTTTATGTAGTTCGTCTTCCTCTTTTTTATTTCTTAACTTTCTTATAGAAAAGAAAAAGAATAAAAAATTGACTTTGTTAAAATAAATCAATATAATTAAAACAGCAGAAACATGAGATTTGAGAGACAAGTGGCTGCCCTTTGATTGGGGTACCGCTTTTTTATTTTGTTTAAAGGAAAGAAAGGGGCAAAACGAATGCTGGACGTAGCGATCATAGGCTGCGGGATCACGGGCGCGGCGGCGGCGTACGAGCTGTCTAAATACGAACTCAAAATTGCCGTGTTTGAGCGCGAGAACGACGTGGCGGAGGGCACCACCAAGGCGAACAGCGCGATCCTGCACGCGGGGTACGACCCGAAACCGGGCACGCTGATGGCCAAAACCAACGTGGAGGGCGTGCGGCTGGCCGGGGAGATCTGCCGGGAGCTGGACGTGCCCTATAAAAAAACCGGGGCGCTGGTGGTCGCGTTTTCGGATGAAGACCTGCCCACTTTGCAAAAGCTGTATGACCGGGGCCTGCAAAACGGGGTGCCCGGCCTGGAGCTTTTAAGCGCAGAGCAGACGCATGGGTTGGAACCGGGGCTCAGCGCGCGCGTCGCGGGCGCGCTGTATGCGCCCACCGCGGCGGTGGTGAACCCCTGGGAATACGCGCTGGCTATGGCCGAGACCGCTGTGCGGAACGGCGTGGGGATGCTTTTTTCCTGCGGCGTAACGGGCATAAACAGGATAAAGGGCGGATTTGAGCTTATTACGCCCATGGGCAGGTTCCAAACCAAAACCGTTGTGAACGCGGCGGGGCTGTTTGCCGACGAAGTGCACGAGATGGCGTGCGAAAAGGAATTCACCATTACTCCCAACAAGGGCGAATACTACATACTGGACAAAGAGGAAGGCAGCCGCGTCTCCCGCGTGATCTTCCAGTGCCCCACCGAAAAAGGCAAGGGCGTGCTGGTGTCCCCCACCGTGCACGGCGTGCTGATTGTCGGCCCCGACGCGCAGAAAACGGACAGCAAGGACGACCTTTCCTCCACCGCCGGGGGGCTTGCGTACGTGGCCGAAAAAGCGCTGCTATCCGTGCCCGGCCTTGACTTTTCCAAATCCATACGCAATTTTTCCGGGCTTCGGTCCGCGCCGGACACGGGCGACTTTATTATTGCCGAAAGCAAGACCGCCGCGGGGTTTATCAACCTGGCCGGTATCAAATCCCCCGGGCTTTCGGCCGCCCCCGCCATCGCCAAGATGGCGGCAAAGCTGCTTAAGGAAGCCGGGCTTGCGTTCGTTCCTAAGAAAAACTTTATAAACAAACGCAGTGTTGTACGCATTGCCGGATTATCCCCAAAAGAAATCAACAAACTTGTAAAAGCGAATCCGGCGTACGGCCGGGTAGTCTGCCGCTGCGAAACGGTGACCGAGGGCGAGATACTGGACGCTTTGCGCGGCCCCATTCCCCCGCGCACCCTGGACGCCGTCAAACGCAGGTGCGGCGCGGGGCTGGGCCGCTGCCAGGGCGGTTTCTGCGGGCCGCGGGTGCTGGACATCCTCTCGCGCGAACTTGAGCTGCCGCCCGAGGAAGTGTTTTTGGACCGGGACGGCTCGTACATCGTTCTGGGAGACAACCGTCCCGAAAGGAGGCCCGGTGATGCATGACCTTATCGTGATCGGCGCGGGGCCGGCCGGGCTGGCCGCCGCGCTGGCCGCGCGGGAAGCCGGCCTTGAAAAAATACTGATCGTCGAGCGGGACGCTGAGCCCGGCGGCATATTAAACCAGTGCATCCACAACGGGTTCGGCATAGAATATTTTAAGGAAGAACTGACGGGGCCCGAATACGCGGAGCGGTTTATATCCGATCTTTCAAAAACCGACATTGAACTGATGACGGATACAATGGCGCTCAGGGTAACGGGCAATACCGTGCATGCCTTAAGCGCAAAGGGCGGCTACCGCGTACTCCCTGCAAAGTCCGTTATACTGGCCATGGGCTGCCGCGAGCGTGCGCGGGGATCGGTCGCGCTGCCCGGCGACCGCCCGTCCGGCATACTGACCGCCGGGACCGCGCAGCGGTACGTGAATATTGAAGGCCTGGCCGTTGGCAAACGGGTGGTGGTGCTTGGGTCGGGAGACATCGGCCTTATCATGGCGCGGCGCATGACGCTGGAGGGCGCGAAAGTGCTGGCCTGCGTGGAGCTTATGCCCTATTCGGGCGGACTTAACCGCAACATCGTCCAGTGCCTGAACGACTATGACATCCCCCTGTATCTTTCGCACACCGTCACCGGCATCCGGGGCAAAAAGCGTTTGACCGGGGTGACGGTCAGCCGGGTGGACGACTGTTTCCATCCGGTGCCCGGTACCGAAATCGATTTTTTTTGCGACACCCTGCTGCTGTCCGTCGGGCTGATACCCGAGAACGAACTCACCCGCGCGGCCGGGATTAAGATGGACCCGCGCACGCGGGGCGCGGTGGTATACGAAAACAATGAAACCTCCCTGCCCGGCGTTTTCGCCTGCGGGAACGTTCTGCACGTGCACGACATCGCCGATCTGGTGACGGTGGAAAGCCAAAGGGCCGGCCGGGCCGCCGCCCGGTACGTTCTTCACGGCAAGACGCCCGATTCCTCCGTTGTTTCGGTACAATACGGGGAGGGGCTTGTATATGCCCTGCCCCAGAAGATACGGATAAAAATCGCGGACGACGTGACCACCGTTTATTTCCGTGTGAACCGTATCTTTTGCAGCGGGACCGTGCATGTGTACGGCTTGTGCGGCGAGATCGCCTCTTTTAAACGCACACATATGGCGCCGGGCGAGATGCAGCGTATTAAACTGTCCCGCGAATTGCTTCAAAAATCCGGCGGGGAGATCACCGTCAGCGCAAAGGAGGCAGACGCATGAAAGAGCTGACCTGTACATTGTGCCCGCGCGGCTGCCGGCTTTATGTGGATGAAAACAACGGTTTTGCCGTGACCGGGAACGCCTGTCCGCGCGGAGCGGAATACGGCCGCACCGAATGCGAAAACCCCGTGCGCACCGTGACTTCCACCGTACGGGTCTTGAGCAAAACGCATCCCCGCTGCCCGGTGAAGACCGACCGGCCCATCCCCAGGGCACAGGTTACGGACGCCGTGGCCGCCCTGCGCAATATTACCCTTTGCCCGCCCGTCCGCCTTCGGCAAATTGTTCTTGAAAACGTCTGCGGCACCGGCGCGAATTTTATTGCCACGCGCAGTTTGTGATGCTTCCCCAAAGGCTTCTCGCCTCCAAACCTCCCGCCAAAGGGAGCATGCTCCCTTTGGAATCCCTTCCATGCAAATTTTAATTGCGCTAAGCCCTTTTGGCGTACTATACTGAATATATCAAGTGTACGCTTTTCTTTTGCGCTTAAAAGAAAAGCAGTAAAAAACTCTAAAGGATAACTTTAATGAAAAAATACGTATTGGCATTGGACCAGGGCACGACGAGTTCGCGCGCCATGCTGTACGACCGCGAACTCGTCGTTATTGGCGAGGCGAAAAAGGAATTCCCGCAAATCTATCCCCACCCGGGATGGGTGGAGCAGGACCCGATGGATATCCTCTCTTCCCAGACGGCGGCGATAGAGGAAGCGGTTAAAATGAGCGGCGCGGCTCCCGATGAGATCGCCGCCATCGGCATCGCGAACCAGCGGGAAACCACCATACTGTGGGATAAAAACACCGGGATACCCGTTTCAAACGCGATCGTCTGGCAGTGCCGCAGGACCGCGCCCATCGTGCAGTCTTTGGTGGACGCCGGGCAGGGCGAAAAAATCAGAAAAACCACCGGGCTGGTGCCCGACGCGTATTTTTCTGCTACAAAAATAAAATGGATACTTAACAACGTTCCCGGCGTACGTGAAAAGGCGCAGCGCGGGGATATTCTTTTCGGCACGGTGGACAGCTGGCTTGCCTGGAACCTGACACGGGGCCGCGCGCACATCACGGACTACACCAACGCTTCCCGCACCATGATATACGATATCCATTCCCTTGACTGGGACGGCGAACTGCTCCGCGCCCTGGACATCCCGCGCGGCATCCTGCCCGCAGTGAAGAACTCGAGTGAAATTTACGGTTATTTTGATATGGGCGGCGCGCGCGTCCCCCTGGCGGGGATCGCGGGCGACCAGCAGGCCGCGCTGTTCGGGCAGGCCTGCTTTGAGGCAGGCGAAGCCAAGATTACCTACGGCACCGGATGTTTTTTGCTGATGAACACGGGCAATGTGCCTTACGAGAGCCAAAACGGGCTGGTGACCACCATTGGCGCCGGCCTGAACGGCTCTGTCCAGTATGCGCTGGAGGGCAGCGTTTTTGTGGGCGGCGCGGTGGTCCAGTGGCTCCGGGACGAGCTTGGGCTGATTGCCGACAGCGGGGATACCGGAAAGATCGCCATGACCGTTCCGGACACGGGCGGGGTATACATGGTGCCCGCGTTCACGGGACTCGGCGCGCCCCACTGGGACATGGCCGCGCGGGGCGTGCTCATCGGGATCACACGGGGAACGGGACGCGCGCAGGTCATCCGTGCTGCCGACGAATCCATCGCCTACCAGTGCCTGGACGTGGTGCGCGCCATGGAGAAGGACACCGGCATAAAGCTAAAATCCCTGAACGCGGACGGGGGCGCGAGCCGGGACACATTTTTGATGCAGTTCCAGGCCGATATACTGGGCATCCCCGTGAAACGGCCGGCCAACGCAGAGACCACGGCGCTGGGCGCCGCCTTCCTGGCCGGACTTGCGACCGGCTTCTGGAAGGACAAGGCCGAACTCAAAGCCCTTCTGCGCGGCGCGGACGTTTTTACGCCGGACATGCCGGACGAGAAAAGAAAAACGCTCCTCCATGGCTGGTGGCGGGCGCTGGAGCGCAGCTTTGGCTGGGCGGAAGAATGAAAAAAACGGCCTTACGGCCGTTTTTTGATTGTTTTTTATTTTTTATCCGGATCATATTTGGGTATCACGAAAATAAATTCCGTTCCGGCCCCCACTTCGCTTTGGACATTGATTGAAATATCGTGCCGGACGGCAATCTGTTTTGCGATGGCGAGGCCGAGGCCGGTGCCGCCCTGGTTTGCGGGATGGTCCGTTTTTGCAAATTTGTCGAATATGTCCGGCAGTTCGTCTTTTGGTATCCCCCTGCCGTTGTCTTTAATTGAAACGAACAGATTTTTATCTTTCCACAGCCGGATGGCAATCTCCCCGCCCCGTGGGGAAAATTTTATGGCGTTGTCGATCACGACCATGAACATCTGGCGGATACGGTCCCAGTCCCCCAGCATGACGCAGTCTTCGGACCCAAGTTCAAGGCTGACTGACACTTCTTTAGGCGCCGCGACGTTTTCCGCCCCCCGCTTTGCGTCCCGAAGGATATCGCAAAGGGGCACGGGCTGTTTTTCTGTTTTGAAATCCATGTTCTGCAGCTTGGCAAGGTCCAGCAGGTCGCCCACCAGGCGCTGGAGCAGCCGGGTTTCGGAAAGCATCTGGCCCATATATTCCCGTGCGCGGTCCGGGTCCGTCACCACGCCGTCCAGCAGCGCCTCCAGCGAACCGCGGATTACCGTCAGGGGCGTCCGAAGCTCGTGCGACACACCCGCAACGAAATCGTTGCGCATCTTTTCGAATTTTTCGCTTTGGCGCTCGGCTTCACGAAGGCGGACCGCAAGTACGTCTATGGAGGAGGCCAGCGTGCCGATTTCGTCGGTGCGCTTTATATCCGTGCGCACGGAATAATCGCCTTTGGCCAGTTTTTGCGTCGTGTTTTTTATAGCCGTAAGCGGACGGGTGAACGTTAAGGAAAGCCGGGTGGATATAAAGATGGAAACGGCCAGCGCCACCCCGATGCTGATAATCAATATGATAATCCCTTGGGCGATCGCGTCGTCCATGCCGAGAGCAGACGAATGCAGCAGCACCACGCCCACGACCTCACCCGTCTCTCCGAAAATGGGCGTTCCCACCGTAAGGACGGGGGTTTCGAGCAGGCTGCTGAAACTTTCGCTGAAGGTGGTTTTGCCCGCGAACACCTCGGACACCACCTCCTCCGCGCCCAGCGGAAGGTCCTGATACGTATAGTTTTTGGACGCCACAGCACCGGAGGTTACCATATCCAGGTTCTTATCCACGATCCAGACATCCGCCATGGCGATGGCATCCAGATTGCGCAAAAACGCGCCGTACCCGGTGCCGCTTTGGCCGGCGTTCTGCGCCGAATCGTGCGTTTGGTTATCCAGATAAGGGGACAGTTTTTCCGCGATCACGGCAGCCCGCGCCTCCAGATCCTGCTTGGTCATATCCAGCGTATGCTGCCGGAAAAGCGCGGTGAAGGTAAAACTGATGGCGACCGCGAAAACCAGCAGTGCAAGCGCGAAATAGACGGCCAGGCGAACCGAGATTTTATTTTTCATCCCCGTGTACCTCGAATTTATATCCCACACCCCATATGGTCTTGATTTCCCACGCCGGATGGGCAAACGCGTCCAGCTTGGCGCGCAGGCGCTTGATATGAGAATCCACCGTGCGCGCGTCCCCGTAATATTCGTATCCCCAGACGGTATTCAAAAGGTTTTCACGCGAAAACACCTTGTTTTTACTCGTCGCGAGCGTCCAGAGAATCTCTATTTCTTTTTTTGTAAGGGAAACGTCCTGGCCGCCGGCGGACACGGTATAGTTTTCAATGTTGATCTTAAGATTTTCAAAACTGAATACGCCGGATGCCTTCTCTCCCGGCTGCACCCTGCGCAATATCGCGCGGACGCGGGCCATTACCTCACCGGGGGAAAAGGGCTTGACGATGTAATCGTCCGCGCCGATGTCCAGCCCCATGATGCGCTCGAAATCTTCTCCCCGGGCCGTGACCATGATGATGGGCACGTTTGAGACGGCGCGTATCCTCCGGCACACTTCAAAACCGTCCACTTTGGGCATCATTACGTCCAAAAGGATGACATCCGGCGCGTATTGCCCGAACTTTTCAAGGGCGTCTTCCCCGTCCCGCGCAATCACGGGTTCATAGCCTTCCTTCTTTGCGTATTCTTCCAGTATGGACGCGATCTGCGCGTTGTCGTCCGCTATCAGTATCGTGGACATTAGGCTCACCTCCGAAAATGATTATGACAGGAAATTGTGGCAAAAGAGTGTTTTTTTGAAAAATGAATCCTCTTTATTATAACAGCATTTTCGCAATATAAACAATCCGCGCGCACTTTAAAACGCCCTTCTTTTATCATTTTTACGCCATAGATTTGTCACAGCCATTGTTTATATTGAATGCAGACGGGAAAACAAACCCGGAAAAATTTATAATAAAAAAAGGAGATGAACTTAAATGAAGTTCTCAAAGAAATTAATTGCAGGGATGGCGGCTGTTGCCGTATTGTCCGTATCGGGTGTGGCGATGGCGGCCGGAAGGCCGGCCGATGACGCAAGCGTTGGCTACGGAGCCGCAAACGGCGCTGCGGCCAGAACAGTTGCGGCCAAAGACGGCACGGGCTTGGGATATGTGTACGGTCTGATGGGCGGCTTTGGATTCCGCGACGCGGACGGCGACGGCGTGTGCGACGGACCGCTGCTGGACGGCAGCGGCAACGCCTACGGCGCGGCGGGCGGCGCGGGCTTTGCGGATGCGGACGGCGACGGCGTATGTGACACATGCGGCGAAGTTCCGGCTCTGGACGGCAGCGGCAATGCCTATGGCGCGGCGGATGTCGCGGGCTTTGCGGATGCGGACGGCGACGGCGTATGCGACAACGGCGGCGAGCGCGCGCTGGACGGCACGGGATACGGCACAGGCCGCGGACGCGGACTTGCGGAAAGCTAAAAGAAAAACAACATAAAACAGGAGGTTTTAAAAACCTCCTGTTTTTTTTGCTTTGCGCCGGCTTTAAAGCATATATCAGTGAACTTTTTTATTTGACCGTTTACTCCCTTGAAGTCTATTTCAGCAGATTGAGTATTGCCTGCTTCGGCATAGCGCCTATTGCTTTGTTCGCGACTTTACCGTCTTTCATGACCACGAGTGTCGGGATGCTCATCACGCCGAATTTCTGGGCCAGCTCGGGCTGGTAGTCAACGTTGACTTTGCCGACTTTTACATTAGGTACTTCCCTGCCGATCTCATCGAGCACCGGGGAAACCATCCTGCACGGTCCGCACCATTCCGCCCAAAAATCCAGCAGAACCGGGACTCCTGCGTCCAATACCTCTGATTTGAAATTGTTTTTTGTTATTTGTACCGACATAAGCATCTACCCCTTTCTTTTACTAAAGTATACAACGGAAAGGCGTTTTGTTCCGTAACTTTGTCACAAAACACGCAAAACGGGGCCGAACGCGCGCCGGTGGCGTATTATTTTTTTAAGGTTCCCTTTCTTTTTTCTAAAAGCTCTTTTAAACCTCAAAGCTGATTATTTTGATTCATTTCTCACATATAAAAAAGGGCCTCCCTTTCGGGAAGCCTTTTTGCTTTGGAAGGTTATTTCCGTGAGTTTTCGGCCATGAGGATCGCCTCACGAACAATGTTTCCGCAGTTGCGGGCGGAAACGCCGCCCCATCCCTCGCGGGAGACGACGTTTGAAACGCCCAAGCGCTGCGCGATTTCCTGTTTTAAAGCTTCTGACATTAACCTTTCTCCAGACATATAAAACCCTCCTTTGGGCGGCAAAAACCGCTTAAAGTTAGTATGTCCCCAAAAAGGTTCGATTATTTTTTATGCGGCATACGCTTTATGCATTTGATCTTAAAAAAACTGCTGAAAACACGCATTCCCGTCAGCGCGAAACGCCGTCTTACCGCCTAACGCCCCTACCTATGGAGCGGATCCCTCTGCGCGGGGGCGAATGGAACCCGCCGCTTCGTGCGGAGGCAAGTTTTGAATCGTCGAATACCGCGAGATGGAACGGATGGCCTTTAACAATTTCGATGGATTTGTTACACAGCTTCTCAATGCTCCGCAGTGATTTCGTTTCTTCCTGGTCGCAGAAAGAAATAGAAATGCCGCTGCGCCCCGCACGGCCGGTACGTCCGATGCGGTGTACATAGGTCTCGGGTACTTCCGGCAGGTCGAAATTGATCACATGGGACAATTCGTCTATATCCAGTCCTCTTGCCGCGATATCGGTGGCCACCAGCACGCGCGTGGTCTTGTTTTTAAAATCATGTAGCGCCTTTTGGCGTGAACCCTGCGATTTGTCTCCATGGATGGCCTGCGCGCATATCTTTCCTTTGACCAGTTCGTGCGCCACCCGGTCCGCCCCGTGCTTTGTACGGGTAAATACCAGGGCCGATACAATGGATGAATCTTTTAAAAGATACAGCAACAGGTTGCGTTTGTCCGGTTTGTCTACATAATAGACCGATTGTTCGATAATATCTACCGCCGGGGATTCCGGAGTGATCGTCACCTTCTCCGGGTTGTTCAGCATCGATTTTGTCAGATCGACGATCTCGGGCGGCATGGTGGCCGAAAAGAACAGCGTCTGCCTTTGATCCGGTGTTCTTGCGATGATCTTTTTTACGTCGTGGATAAAGCCCATGTCCAGCATACGGTCCGCTTCATCCAGCGTGAGAATCTCCACATGGCCCAGGTTCACCAGCCTTTGCTGCATCAGATCCCACAGCCGGCCGGGTGTTGCGACCAGGATGTCCACGCCCTTTTTAAGCGCTTCCTCCTGGGGTCTCTGCGAAACGCCGCCGTATACGACGCAGGCCCGAAGGCCGGTAAAGCGCCCGTACGTGCGGAAACTCTCGTAAATCTGTAAGGCAAGTTCCCGCGTAGGCGTTAAGATGAGCGAGCGGATACGGCGCGGCGCGGTTTCACTGCCGCTTAGCAGCTGCAAAATAGGCACCGCAAAGGCGGCTGTTTTGCCCGTGCCCGTTTGCGCGCATCCCTGCAAGTCTCTCCCCGCCAGTATTGTCGGGATCGCCTGCTCCTGTATGGGCGTAGGCGTGGTATAATTTTCTCTCTCCAATGCTTTGCATATGGGAGGAATGATGTTCAAGTCTTTAAAATTCATTCTTTATCCTTATCTTTCTTAATTTGCGCCGCCCGGTCTTCAGCCAGGAAAAGCGCGGCGAGCGTTATACGCAAACCTTACATAGTATATCACAATATGAAACGAAAATGTTGTATAATGGAAAAATAAACTAAATAAATGCTTTTTAAGTGAATTTCAGGCCCGAAATAAGCAGCACGGCTGCAATTTGTGCCGCCATGATGAAGGGCAGGCCCACCGTGAAATTTTTGTGTTTTGTTTTGTGCCGGAAGGCGAATATACCCAAGTAAACGCCCAAACTCCCGCCAATCCAGGCGGTGATGAACAGCGTTTTTTCGCTGACGCGCGGTTTTGACTTGATTGCTTTTCTTTTGTCCGCGGCCATCATGAAAAAGCCGATAAGGCTGACAGCCGCGAGATAAATATATAGGTATTGCATTGAAAATTATAATTCCTCACATGACTTTTTTGAGCAGGGGTATTTTGCGCACGATGAAATGCGCAGCAATGTAAACCAGAGGAAGGCAGAGCGCGATTATAAGGGCAAACTTCGCCGCGGGCGGCAACTGTGCCGGCCGCAGTAGCAGCGCGGCGCCTATGATGATGGGTGTATGGAACACATAAACCGCAAACGAATTGTCCGACAACGTTTTAATCAATTTGCTTTGCCGGTTTAATTTTTCACGGAAAACCGTGATCAGACCGATATCCAGTGCGATTGCGACCGCGGACTCCCACAGGGAGTAGGCGGCGCTTTGCCAGGTGAAACCGCCGTGCAAGGCACTTGAGTTTCCCATCCAGCCGCCGGTCGCGCCCATTAAAAGCAACCAGGAAAACGATCCGATCACCAGTCCGCATACGAGCCACCTTTTGCCGGATTGATAGGTGATTTTGTCAAACAGATGGTGCCGGTACGCCAGGATGCCCACGATAAACAAAGGGATATACTGCCCGAAATATCCTAAAAGAAAATTATAATAGTCTATCCCGTCACCCGCTCCCAGCCGAATTGCAAATGTGAGGGCCGCGATGATAAAAACAAGTGGCCAGATATTCTTCTTTGTAAGGGCAAGCTGCTTTTTTTCCTTTGGTTCCTTTTTTGGAAGGGCAGCATAAATGGCGGTGAAAAACAGCAGCACCACGACAAACCAGATGGGACCGGGTCCGCTCAGAAAGCTTAAGTTACCGAGGTAACCGACGGCATAAAAATGCCAGAAATCCGAATACACGCCCGCATAGCCGCTCAGCTCAAAATAGAGCACCAACGGATTGATCACCAGCAAGTATAGAAGTGCGGGTATACCCAGGCGTACCATCCGGTCATGGAGGAATTTCCAAGAGCCTTTTTGATCATACGATTTGGGAACAAAATATCCCGCGATCAAAAACAACAGCCCCATGACAAAACTCTGTATCATGGACTGGAAATAATTGAATCCGACCGTCTGCGCCGGGCTGTGCGCGGCACCCTCTATATAAAACCAGCTGCCTAATCCGCTGTACGTTACCGAAATGTGAATAACGACAACAGAAACAATGACCAGGAGCCTTAAATTATCGATATAGTAAAGCCTTCCCCTTACCGCATTCATAAAATTCTCCTTTGCACGATCACAGGCCTTTATTGAAGCCGATATCTGCTGATTTTATTATTATAGCACAAGAAGCGATTTTTTAAGAAATCACACCCTTTTCATTTTTTAAAAGTCTCAAACAGGTAAAGAAATGCCCCATCCGATTTTCGTATGGAGCATTTTTTTAGTTAACGACCCATATGTCGCAATTGTGCAAACCCCAGTTGTTCATTTCCTTCGCATTGCCGACCAGCAGGTCTATCCTGCCTGGCTTACATCCGGTATCCCATACCTTTCTTATAATCAATTGGTGGTCTACCATGATGAGTATTGTTTTTCCGAGCAAATCAGACCCAGTCGGACAAGCCACAATGTCTCCTACAAGTTCGTCCAGCGGCTGCCCTTTAAAGTTGTTTGTATAACTGTCTTCGTGTGGGTAGTATGCCGAAACGCAAATGCTTCCTACGTATTCAAGGTCCTTCGTGTCGCCGACTCCTGTCATAAAAAACTGTGACTCATCCGATCCAAAGTCAGCGGTTTGTGCGTGCGCTGTCGTTGTGGCAAAAAAAATTACCAGAACGGCAACGAACAGAGTGATTCTTTTTCTCAATAATCCTTTTTCTCCTTCATAGTGCGTTATTTTATGCCGAAACCATGACGAAGGCCCCATTATATACGATTTTTTATAAAAAGTCAAACCTGCGCTCTGTTTTTGGCCGAAATACTACCTCTGAAAATAAAAAAAAGGCGGCTGCGACGGCTGCCTTTTTACACAAGATTCAGTGTCTTCCCTCAATTATAAACCTGCAATTTTTGGCTCTATAGAGCCATTTCTCACTCCCGCTCTTCCAGAGCGGCTCTCCTCATGCTCTTAAGAGTGTTCCGTTCGCTCCTTAAGATCGTTTTCTAAAAAATTCTGTTTAGATATTATGTGTTCTGGTATTCTGATTGCTTTAATTATTCATATGTTTTTAGCTGTCTGATTTTTTGTTGCCAATATGTTGCCACATATAACTGCGCTTATCATTTATTATATGGCATAATTCTTCCGAACCTACAAATTTATTGGGATTCTCTATTTGGAAATGTCGTTATACCATCTAAATCGGATTTTAAAAAAACAACTAATGTAGTCTGCTATTGGATTGTCGCACTCCAAACCGTCCCCTTGTCTCTATCATTCAAATCTTCATAAACCATTCTTCATTTACTTCATAGTCTTTAACAATTTTTTCAGTCACTCCTAATCCCAAATTTTTTAATTTTTCTATGAGAGCATCTCCATCAATTAAATCTAAAGCCGGGGCACCATCACGAATAGCTTCTTTTTTTGCTTCAGAAGTAAAGGATCCTGTAGTGATAAAAAGCCCTTTATCCGCCCTTCCTTGCATAGCACCTCTAAAATCGCGTATTTCAGATGGAGTTACACTACCTTTATAACGTTTACATTGAAAAATCATGTGAAAACTCATGATTCCATGTAAACGTATGATTCCTTTACCATCAATGCCATGATCACTTGATTTACCTGTTACCTCAACTTGTGTAAACCCTGATTCACGTAAAAGTCGCAACGTTAGCCTTTCAAAAGCATCTGGCGGCATCTTTAGCAATATAAATCTCAGCTTTTCGCGCCAATCCATAGCCTCTTCTGGTAATTCAACACCATCATTCTCGAGATTATCGTCTCCTGTCGCCTGATCACTAACTGTTTTTGACATAGAACGTACTTTTTGGACAATCTCATCAGACGAAAGGCTATCAATTTTTCCATTGAATGATTCAGTAAAAGACCACACACCTCGAGCTGAATTATCGATTAGCCCATACTTTTTGAGATAAGTTCTAGCCCAGGCTAGCCTATACTGTACTTCAGTTAAAGTACCATCCTCTTTATGTAAGATATTCACCATCTTTTCCGGCAATTGCATAATATCAATAACCCTAGAATCTAACTCATCAATATTAGCTGATCCGCCAAGAGTCTCTAGTGCTTTCAATGTCGGAAGCATCATCTGGTGGTATTGAATTACTTTGGATTTATCCATAATTCTCCCTCACTTTATATAAGTAAATCCCGATTGGCTTACTCCCACTCGACTCTTGGGACCCTGGCCAAGATGTTTTTTCTTATATTTATGGGGTTTTTCTTCGCCCTATTTACGATTATAGCCTCGTTTTTTCTCGCTCGCCAAATTATTGTACTCAAAATGTACTCAACAGCAATAAGTGCATATATGAATACAAAATCTATAATTACCTTTAATCTTTAGGGCCAATAGTTATAGCGCTTCCATTCATTATGAAAAGATTCACCTGCTGACAGCCAGTTTCTTAATATCCTTCGAGACTTTTATAACCGCAATGAATATTACATACATTTCAAGCCGCCCCAAAAGCATGCCCGCAGTCATTGTCCACAAGGCCAACGGCGGCATATCCGGCGTCGTGACCCCAACGGATAACCCCACCGTGCCCAGCGCGGATGTAAATTCAAACAGGGAATCCTGAAATGAATATCCGAGCGAAGCCAAAAGTCCGGTCCCGATAAACAGTACGAACAGATACAAGAAGAAATAATTGGCGGCGTCGGCATAAAAGTCATTCGTGACATAGACTTTTCCTTCCGGGCGGTATATGCTTAGCTCATTGATCGATCGTTCGGGCAGAAACTTGCGCTTTAAATTCCAGAAAAACATCTTCAGCAGAAGATATATGCGTCCATATTTGATGCCGCCGGCGGTCGATCCTATCCCGCCGCCTATTATCATCATAGCTACCAGAATCAGCCATGAAAACGCCGGCCAGTTGTTATATGCCACTGTTGAGAACCCCGTGGTGGTAAGCGCTGAAGTAATATTGAAAAGGCTCACCCTGAAGGCTTCCCCCAGATTGTCATATACGCTTTGCAAAGATACGACCGCTACCAGGGGTATCAAGATACCCAGCAGCAAAAACATAAACCGTGTTTCGCCTATTCTGAAAAAGGTTTTGAACTTTCTTTTTATGAGCAGCATATGCGCCAAAAAGTTTGTCGCGCCCAAAATCATAAGAACCACCGATATCAGTTCAATCGGAAAACTGTTATAAGCCGCAATGCTGTCCGGCGTTACTGCAAATCCGCCGGTGGAAAGCGCGGCCATGCTGATATTCACGGCGTCGAACACCGGCATCCCCGCCCATACGTATAAAACGACGCCCGCAATAAAATACCCGATATAAATCTTGAATATCATCCTTGCAGACCTGGCAAGATTCGGAAGGAGCTTGTCGGAATGACATTCCGCGGTATACAGGCGCATTCCAAAGGTCTCCGACAGCGCTGATACCACCAATAATATAAACCCGAGCCCCCCGAAAAACTGCATCATGGAACGGAATAAAAGAAAAACATGCGGAGCGGCCGTTACATCCACTACCGAAAGCCCGGTCGTCGTCCATCCGCTCATCGCCTCAAAATATGCCTGGCTGAAATCCAGCATTCCGGACAATACGAAAGGCATGGAAGAAAACAGCGTGCCGACTATCCATACGCCTACAACGATCACGGCGTCCTGCTTTAAGGAAAGCGCGATCTCTTGTCCGGGATCCAGCCTCTTTAATAAAAACCCGGCCAGGATCGCTATGCCCGCGGGCAACAAAAAACAGACCGACCAACCCACCTCCTGCGGATAAAATGGAAGCGCCACGAGGGGGAGCAGAATCAGCCCTCCGACCATCATGATCAGCACGCCGAATATACTAAAGAAATTCCGTATGCTAAGGGCGGCTTTTGTATTCATAAACTGCTTCCTCCAACAAGACTCTCAATCACCTTGGAACGCGATTCCGAATTGGTCAGGATGATCAGCTTGTCGTCCGTCCTAAGTTCTGTCCGGCCGTTTGGAATAATCATGCTTCCACCGCGGATAATGCTGCCGATAATCGCCTGTTCCGGAAAATCAAGCTCTACAATCTGTTTTCCGCTGACCCCGGATTCCTCCCGAACGACGATCTCCAGCAACTGGACCTTTCCGTTTTCCAGAGGAAGATAATTGGACAACTGATCTACAAACGCCATCTGCTCAATCGTCATCGCCAGTATATAGGTCGAACTCACCGCCGTGTTGATTCCAAGCATCTTAAAAACGTCCACATTCACGGGATTGCTCACAACGGAAAAAGCGCGTTTGATATCAAACACTTTTTTTGCAAGCTGGCAAATCACAAGATTATCCGCGTCTTTCGGCGTCAGTGCGATCATCAGATCGAACCCCGAAACGCCTGCGTCTTTCAATATGAACGGTTTGCTCCCGTCCCCGCATACGACCCGCGCGTCATGTGTGCGCGCTAAATACTTGCTGTCCGGTTCGCTGTCATTGATAATGGTAAGCTGATGCCCTTTATTCAGGAGCGACTTTGCAAGAAAGTCCACTTTCTTCCCGCCGCCGACGATCGCTATCTTCATGATTCCACCTCCCTGGCACGGGCAAATATTTCATCGACCGCGGTGATTGACAAACGCGCGGGATTAATCGTATATATATTGCTTCCGTTCAAAATCGATTCTTTTTCGGTATCATACAGCCGGGTTATTACTTTGGATACCAAAAATATTTTCTTTGCAATCTGCGCGATCATAATGTTTGTGTTATCATTGTCTGTAAACGCCATCAGGATACTTGCCTCATCAATGCCCGCATCTTTAAGCGTATTGATATCGGTAGCGTCGGCTTCAATGGAAAACCCGCCGTAATCGGGTGATAATTTGCGAAATGAATTGCCGTCCCTGTCAATGATCACCACATCCTTGCCCTGAGGAGACAACAGAGATGCAATACTCGAACCCAATCTCCCGCATCCGGCAATAATGATTAAGTTTTTATCCTTTTTCTTTTTTTTGAAACCCATCATATTCATACTGCATTAAACCCCTATCTGATTTCCCTTGCTTCAATCCCGCCATAATCAAACCCATGGTTTTGCGATCCCAAAACCAGTCTCTCAAGATTGCGGCAGGCTGGCTTATATGTGGGATCCAGCGCATAGGCGGCCCGGTAATGTTTTCTCGCACTGTCGTCTTTACCCTTTATTTCCGAAAGTATCCCAAAAAGATTGTGAGGCTCAGGAGTATCAATATCCATTGAAACCAAGACTGTGATAAGTTTCTCAGCATTTTCAAGCTCCCGTTTTTTAAGCGATCCGATTATCTCTTCAATTATTTCCTGGAAAGGATTATTTTTTTCCTTGGATGCCATTCTCTTCACCTCCGGTTCCTTTGATTTAATTGTAAACAGGAAGATATAAACTGGGTGTGAAGATATACAGTGACCGTATAAAGATTCTGTTAGCAAAAACCAATATGGCCTATATATTTTTTTTAACAATAAAAAACCGCCAACTGGCGGCGAGTGAATCTTTCAAAAACAAGCTAATGTTATTCTTCCATCATACGATATCCTACGCCTACTTCGGTCGTGATATACCGTGGCTGCGCGGGATCCTTTTCTATTTTACGGCGCAGATTTGCCATGCACACCCGCAAGGACTGGGTATCGTCGGAAGGGCCCCATATCTTATTCATGATAAACCTATGCGTCAATACCTTTCCTTGGTGTTTTGCAAGCAAGGTCAGAAGGCTGTATTCGGTCGGTGTCAAATGGATGTCCTCTCCGTTTAGTTCGACTCTTCTTTTTTCAAAATTTACTTTGAGATCACCCGATTGAAAAACGAAACTTTCCATCCCGCTTTGTATGCTCACAGTTGATACTCTTCGCAGGCTTACTCGTATACGCGCCAAAAGTTCGGCTACGCCAAACGGTTTTGTGAGGTAATCATCCGCTCCTGCGTCCAGCGCCTCGACCTTTTCCCTCTCGCGCCCGCGCGCCGAAACAACGACGATGGCAATGCCCGACCATTGCCGAACCTGTTTAATCACATCCAGCCCATCGATATCCGGAAGGCCCAGGTCCAAAACCATAATGTCGGGATGATGGGACGCTGTAAGGGACAATGCTTCCCTTCCGCTTTGCGCTTCAATGCATCCGTAGTTCTGGGTCTCAAGCGCAACCTTTATAAAATGGCGAATCGGTTTTTCATCTTCTACAATAATAATAAGGGGTTTCATTTCATCTGCTCCTCTATAGGCAGGGTAAAACGGAATACCGCGCCGCCTGAAGGCTTGTTTTGCACGGATATCACGCCGCCATGCGCCTCTATGATCGATTTACATATCGTAAGACCCAGCCCGATTCCTCTTCTGACCGTATCCGTTGTTTTTTCAGATTTATAAAACCGGTTGAATACGTACGGAAGATCATCCCCGGGTATGCCGGGTCCGTTGTCACTCACTTCAAAAACAACACGCTGTTTTTCCGGTTTGACCGAAACGTTGATCCCGCTTCCATCGGGCGTATGTTTGATGGCATTGTCAAGCAGATTGACAACCACCTGTTCAATCAGAGTGCCGTCGGCCGGTATCATGATCAGTTCATCAGGAATGGATATCTTTATCTCATGCTTCCCGGCACGGTTTTTGACGCGGGATACGGCTTCCGATATGATTTCCTCAACGGCTTCCATTTCTCTGCTTATTTGAGTCGTTCCGTCATCAAAACGGGTCATGCTCAGTATATTGTCCACTAAATTATTAAGCCATTCGGCGTCTTCAAATATCCCCTGCAAAAACTCTTTTTTAACATCGTCTGTTAAAGCATAATAATTTTCAATTACCGTGCTGGCCGATCCCAAAATACCGGTCAAGGGTGTCCTCAAATCATGAGATATGGCCCGGAGCAAATTTCCCCGCAGCCGTTCCCGTTCCATTTCCGTTTTGGTTTGCTGCTGTTTTTCATATAACCGCTCCCGTTCGAGCGCCATTGCGATTTGGGCTCCAACCGTCTCCAAAAAAATCTTTAGGTTATCAATAATCTGCACGCCGTCGCGCAAGCCGATTCCGATAACCCCCAGTACTCCGCTCTGTCCGGATATCGGCATGAAATACGCCCGGCTGTCTGAAAAAAGCTCAGTGCCTGCACCGCATGGAATACCGGATTCATATGTTTCCCTGCGCGCCATCCTTTCGGTTTCAGAATCAAATATATCGTTGCCTTCAATGTGGCAAATATCAAGTTCTCCATGGATATCCGCCAGACATACAATGATGGACACGCCGAACAACTGCGATATGTCCTTAGCGGCGACATCGGCAACCTGTCCGATGTTTTTTACGGCAAGAAGGTTTCTTTCTATCTGGTATAAAATATTAATGCGTTTCTCGCGGAGCTCGGCCCGCCGCGACTCCCGTTTGGCGCGCGCGGCGATTGTGCTGGTGATCAGCGCGACGATCAGCATTATTACAAACGTAATGGGATATTCAGGGCTGTATGCCACAAGAGTATAGTACGGCTCCGTAAAGAAAAAATTGAAAATCAGTACGCCTAAGACCGACGATAATATGCCGTATAGATAGCCGGTTGTAAAATTTGCTATCAGCAAAACGCCCAATATATACATCATGATGAAATTAGACTCGTGGAAACCCAGCACACGAAATCCAAATGAAACCAATGTGGCGGCAATTAATATACCTACCATGACGCCGGCGTTTTTCAGTATTGCCAGTAAAACATTAATTGGCTTTCCTCTAAAATATTGCCGCATATCAATGTCTTCGAAAATAATTTTCTTTTGATTGAGCATAACCCTACCCTTGTCCAAAGTACTTTGAGTTCTGTTTTATTGCTTATTTACATTTATTATGGCACTTCAGAAACAATGATTTAAAACACCATAATCACTAGAATAGCTATCTTTCAAAGTCTTCTCGCCTTTTCACTTTCACTTTGTCCATCCCGCTGTGCAGCTTTCTGACCGACTGAATAACATCTTTCCATTCAATATCTGCTGCGTAATCGAATTTGCTTTGGTATTTTTTCCATAAGGCTGCCATTTCTTTGCTCATTTGGATTTCATCCAATATCAAAGCCGCATCCTGTACAGTGGCCTGAGAGCTGCGTTTCTTACACGTGTTTACAAAAGCTTCCCTCAACACGGATGAGTCTATAATCTGCCGCCGCATGGTTTCAAGGACATAGATGTCATAAAAATCTCTCATACGAGTATTGGCGGTTCCGCGGGAAAGAAGCGTTTCCAGCTTTTCAGCAAGAACGGTTTCCAAATTGTATGCCAGAATAGAAATGGAGCGCTCTTCAAACAACAGATTAAAAGAATATAATACAGCCCGCGGTGTAATCACATCCCCTGTAGAGAGGTCGATTTTCAAGGGAGTGTGCATCGTTTCTAGCGTCGCGTCCAGCATAACCCTTACTCCGGTATAATCCGCTTCATCCATTATATTGGCTGCACTTTTTATCTCAAAAGTAACTCCATCATCAATCTGAATGGACGCAATCTCGTTCACCACTTTTCTGGCGTCTTCAACAGATAAGGGTAAGTTTTGAATGGTCGCATCAACATCCATTGTGGAGCGATTGTCCAACCCTACCATAGCGGATACCAAAGTTCCGCCTTTCAGAATCAGGTTGTTCCGATATGGAGAAAGGGACAGACGTTCAAGGAACCGTTCCATGACATAATTACGGATGATGATTTGCGCCTTAGTGCTGTCACCCTTTGATTTATTGCGTACAAGCGCTTTCAGTTGCCTTGATGTGCGAATCATTATAAAAGCACCTCCATGTATTGCCTGATGATTTTATCTACTGAAAACTCTTTCGCATAGCGCATGAGCAATGGGATGTTTTTCTTTTTACGACGCACATACTCTTTAATAGCTGTTTGTAAATCTTGAATTTCAATATTTCGCCTGCTCCGGATTAAGTCGCAGATTGTCCGTTCAGGATTATAGGTCCTGAGCGTATGCCCAGCAGGGGATTTTACTTCCATAATTCCTTCATTGAAAAGGCTGTCCTTAATTTTATAAACCTTGACACCTTGCTTAGTCAGTCCCGTCGCATTCGTTCCCGCTTTGAATGTAACTGCATACTGGATGGGCTCACGTTCGGCCAGGTTCAGCAAATATAAAGCCGTTTCATGAGAAAATACAGCTAACGGGTATCGCGTCTGAATAATATACATGGTATCTTCCCATGCGTCCTGTAACATATAAAGTCCGTGAGCGACACGCTCTAAGCCCCGCTTTCGGACATATTCGCTAAAATAGGATTTTGAGATTCCAGCTGCAATGGCGTCGGATGTTTTTAAATACCCATTATTTTTTTGAAGCAACAAATCCAGTGCATTAAATTTGCTCATACGATCACCTTACTTTCACGATCTTATTGTAAACGAAAAGATCTTTAAAGTAAACATGATTTTTAATCCACAAATGTCAATGGCACCATTATCTCTATTGACCTTTACGGCTCCAATTATCCGAACAGTATGTTTTGTACTTACAGAGATTACATATAACTTTAAAAAGTAACAGTCTTATCCGCCCATTCAACCATTTTAACGCAGTCTATCATTGTTGATATTGGGCAAGCATCTGAACTTTCCATTTTTCTGGACTTAAGGCACGTACCGCAGGCCAGTATTTCCCCGCCTGCTTCGATAAAAGCCTTCAGTTGCCCGTCTACATCATACTTTTCATGTGTAAGTCCCTCGCATTCGACGGCTTCCCCCATCAGAAACACTTTGACTTCATGGTTTTGCTTTTTCGCCGTCGTTGCGAAACGAAAAGCATTCCAGGCCTTTTCCAATTCTTTTGTTTCAAGTATGATCCCTAATTTCATGATAAAACCTCCTTAATTTAATTTTTTTTACTTTTAGAATTTATCAGAATACTGTTAGAGACTGAAAGTATACAAATCCACCGCCAAGAACTGTGGTATTATACCATAAATCCAAGTCTATTTTTTAATCAGTCCTTCATCCAATATATGAACATATATCGTTTCTTCTTTCTTCCCATATTCAAGTGAAATTATTGTGACCCAGTGCCATCCTTCAAGGTTTTGTTCCTCTCCGTTACATAGATTTAAAAATGCTACAGGAACATCTTTAGACAGCGCTGATTCTAAAAAAACTACTAATTCCGGTAATGTAGGACGGCTATCCTCTTCCTTAGGTACATCCAGGAACCTGTGTTCAAAATTTAACCCCTTTGATGTAACATAGGAAAGCATTGCATCGATCAACATCTTAGTAGTGGGTATGCCTTCGGATGTAGGCGTTACATATTTCCAGATTTCCTCCATCAATGCCGAGCATTCGCTCATGCAGACCTTATCCTGCCTTGCGGTCGAATCTTGTCCTTTATGGGTCAGGTAATAAATGATGTTAGAAGCTACTGTTGGTCCGCATCCCGAAAAACGTTGCCACTCCGTAGAATACCATTCCTGGTCGCAGCCATAATGATTTTCATTTTTGGCTTGATTTAAAACCTTAAATAAATCCGGATTTGATATTGACCTTACCTTCATAAAGCATATCCTCAGATCTTATTCAACCTATCAAGCACTTCATCTATTTCATCTCTTGTAGTGTATCTTCCAAGGCTGAAGCGCACAGCACCACGTCCCGCTTCTCCCGAAACGCCCATAGCCTTCAGCACGGGAGAAATGGTTGTTAAACCCGAGTGGCAGGCGGAACCGATTGACGCGGCTACATCTCCCAAACCGCTTAGGATTTCATGTCCGTTAAACCCCAAAAGACTGATATTAAGAGTATTGGGCAATCTTTTTTCAGAATGGCCGTTCAATTGGATTTTATCGCCGAACATCTCTTTCAGCTTATTTAGAAAATATTCCGTCAATTGTCTTACATGATCGCTTTCTAATGCTTTCCCGGCAATTTCGCATGCTTTGCCAAGAGCTACGTCAAAAACTATATTCTCAGTCCCCGCGCGACGTCCTCTTTCATGGCCTGCGCCATGAATAAGTGGTTCTATTTTAATGCCTTTTCTGATATATAAAGCGCCGATGCCCTTGGGTGCGTACAATTTATGCCCGGCAATCGTTAAGAAATCAACCCCAAGCTCCTGAACGTCAATCGGAACTTTGCCTACAGATTGGGAAGCATCGGTATGAAACAGTACGCCGTTTTTTTTGCAAATCTCTGATATTTCTTTTATTGGTTGAAGCGTTCCAGTCTCATTATTTGAATGCATAACCGTAACCAGGATAGTTTGGCTGTCAATTAGTTTTTCCAACTCACCCGTGCTGACAATGCCGTATTCGTCCACAGCAGCGTAACTGATGTTGTAATCCAATTCCTTTAAGTAATTGCAAGGATTCAAAACCGCAGGGTGTTCGATTGTTGATGTGACTATATGATTGCCTTTGCTCCTGTACGTAAACGCAACGCCTTTAATAACCGTGTTGTTCGATTCGCTGCCGCCGCTTGTAAATATGATTTCGTCCGGGGTACAGTTTATAAGCGCCGCAACCTGCCCCCTTGCTTTTTCAACGGCTTTTTTCGCGGTTACGCCGAACTCATGAGTACTCGAAGGATTACCATAATTACCATATAGGTAAGGAATCATTGCATCTGCGACTTCTTTATCAATCGGCGTTGTTGCGTTATAGTCAAGATAGATCATATAGTCTTTCTCCGTTAATGGGTATAATCAAGGATTTTAATCGTTTCCTCGGCTTACTCCTTATAATTTAATATTTAATATTTGAATTATAGCATTTACATGCTATACTAGTCAATAGATAAATTGAATAGTTGAATGGAGAGAAAAATGGAACAACTATCGCGTGAATTCAAGGACCAAACCTATACTCAACTCGCTAAAATCGGTAAAGCAATTGCAAGCCCAAAACGGCTTGAGATTTTGGATATTTTGGCGCAGGGAGCGAAAACAGTAGATATGATTTCAAAGGAAACGCAAATGAGCGTAGCCAATACGTCGCAGCACCTGCAAACCTTACTTGAATCTAGACTGGTCGAATTCAAGAAGCAAGGACTCTATTCGTATTATCAGTTGGCGGATAAGACGGTAGTTAATTTTATATTGTCTCTGCAGCTATTGGCGGAAGCCTGCATTGCTGAAATTCAGCGACTGCGGGACGATTTATATTCAAACAATGAAAACATTGAAAAAATAAAAATGGATGAACTCATTGAAAGAATGAAAAACGGAAGCGTTACTCTGATAGATGTCAGACCCAAGGATGAATATGAGATACTGCATATCCCTGGCGCAAATTCTGTTCCTATTGAGGAAATGGAAAAGCATTTATCTACCCTGCCCAATCAGGAAATCGTTGCCTATTGCCGTGGTAAAAACTGTCTTCTTTCAGTGGAGGCTGTTGAACTTTTAAGGGCTCATGGCTTTAACGCTTTTCGCCTGGAGGAAAGTGTACAAGAGTGGTATTCCTATAATGATAAATAATCTGCATTGCTGATATAAAACAGCAGCACTTAACTGATATTGCAAATATATTTTAAAGCAATTATTTTAACATAGCCGCAATCACCAACCAAGCTGCCATACCTGCCACTATACCGATCAGCACGCCCTTGATAAAAGTCCATCTCGATTTTCTTACTCCAGCCTTATCTGCTCCTATCATCTGGACGTACAATCCGTTTGTTTTTTCGGCCAGTGCTTTGATCTGTCCCAGCGATATGTTGGTTGCCTGTAAAACCGATGCGCTGCTGTCCAGAGTCCTTTTGGTTTCTACTGTCAAACCGCCCATCTCTTTCAGAATCTCCTCCAATTTCAGGGTGATTTCCAGCAATGCCCCTTCCGCTTCGGATGCTTCTTTTTTCGGCCGGTTCAGAGCTTTGAACGTGTCCATCCTGGATGAATCCATTTTCCATTTCCTCCTTGATATATTTCTTATCGTGCAATTTATCATCCCGGCATTTTAATCCCTCTGGAGTGGTATAGGTAATGCTGCTCCGGCTGTCCATCCATTTGACGCCATAGCCGTGCAACTCCATAAACAGGATAAATCCTTCCTTGGTCTTGGCTGCCGCCAGACCGCTGTCGATCATGCCCATAAGTCTGAATTTCCAGCTCTCGCCCTTTTCCGCCGCCTTGTATTCGGCTCTGGAGATGTACTCACCACCTTTATGTTCAATGACGGAAAGCCCGGCCTCCCGGCACAAATAGTCCGACATGCTCTTAATGTTCTGCATATCCTCCTTGCTCTGTTGATATTTCAAGCCGGTTTCAAAATTAACGGAATTTATAAGCAAGTGATTATGGACATGCCGCCTGTCCTTATGCGTGGCCAGCAATACCTGAAACCCGGTAAACAGTTCCGCAAGCTCCCTGCCAACTTCATGAGCTTTCCGATAGCTCACCTGGTCTCTTACATCAAAGGACTGTACCAAATGAATATACTGCCTCCCGGAGCGTTTGCCGAACATCTGTTTTACAGTGATCATCTCATCGTATGCCGATGCTGCCATACAGTCCTTACCGGATATCAGTTTATCTTCTGTCTTTTCATCCGATGTGATATACTGCGCCAGTTTCTTTAAACTGCTTTTCGAGTTAGTGAATTTAAGAACCGCCATATTTCCTCCAATTGTGCTTTTACGCCTTTCAGTTCCAGGCATGTTATCCTGCCTTCATTGCAAAGCCGTGTCAACTGGTTAATATTCGTACCAATTTTTCTAAGCTCCTTTGCCGCTTCCTTCAGACCCTCTATCACAATAATCTCCCGCTGCATGGCTGCAGTCAGCAGATACCCGGACAGTGAAAGGCCCGCTTTCTCAGCCCTTCTGTGTATACGTCCATAGTCTTCTTGGGTAACTCTGAAATTCATTAATTTTGATTTGCTTCTTGTCATGCTGCTCTCCTTTTTCTTTATTTCAACCCACAAGGGAGGATGCAAGGAGGGGTTCCCCCTCCTGCCAAGCTCTGTTTTAAAGTCTGTGGCTTTACAAACAGGAAGCTTGCCTCCCTTCGGGAGCCATGATTCTTCCGGCAGTTCCGCGCCGAAGCCGGTTGGGAAAGCCTTGAGTCTTTTGCCATAACATATTTGGTTTGAAAAGAAAAATATTTCAATCAGAGAATCATGGGATCCGAAGGGAGTACCCCTAACATCGCCGCAGCTCAAGAACGCAACACCGCAAGAAACTTCGGGAGCAGTCAAGATTGCAGCCTTGGCGCAAAGTAAAGCACTTTGCGGTGTTGCGTTCTTGATATTCATCTCACTTTTTGCTCCAATGCCATGCGGTTCCTTCCCTGACCGACTTAACACCTAATTCCTGTTTGGCATTTTCAAGCGTCCTTTTGGATATCCCCAACGTCTTTCCCCGTACAAAAACTTCATTAGCAGGGTATGTATCGTTTGCTTCCAGCAGGCTTTTTATGAGGCCCTCTGCTTTCGATTTTTTATCACCGGAACAAATTCCACTTAACAATTCATCAACTGAAATATCGTAGTTCCCTACCCATTCAAAACCTTTGTCACTTAGCTGAAACGCGACTGTGTCCCCTTCCGGCCCTAGGTTGTTTTTGATTTGGGCGATCGCCCGGATATTCGGGTTGTCCGGCACGCGGCCCACCAAAAGAACGCTGCGGGCAATTGCGAAAAAATCAATGGAACCTACGCCTCTGTATGCGGCCTTTGTACCGCTTCCTTTGTTCATGTGGCCTATCAAAATAACCGCACAGCCAGTGCGCTCTGCCAGAGCTCCTAGTTTTTTTGTTATATCCCGCGTTTCATTTGCCCGGTTAATATCAACCTTATCTCCTAAAAATGCCTGGATGGGATCAAGTATCAGCAGTCTTGCATGCGTCTGTTCCAAAGCCTGTTCAATCCGGTCATCCTGCATACTTAGAGATTTTTCGCTTTCATCAATCACCAGAATCTTTGAACAGTCGGCCCCAGCGTCTTCAAGGCGGGGTTTTATGGTGTCCGCCAACCCGTCCTCCGCAGTCTGGTAAATGATATTGATAGGCTCTCTCAATTCCGCGCCTTCTTTATCCCCTAAACATTGTCCATTGGATAATTCCGCGGCCAGCTTCAAGGCAAATGTGGTTTTCCCTTCTCCGGGATCGCCTTGTATAATCGTCAATTTGCCAAACGGGATGTATGGATACCAAAGCCATTTGATTTCCTCGCGCTGCACAGTGTCCATACTGATGATTTTCACTTCGCTTTTCTTTTGTTCTGCCATTTTATCGGCCTCCATTTACTTCTTGCATACAGAGACCTACCATGATATGATAATTGCAGTAAGTCATTACTATAACACGGCAGGAAAGCCTTTGTATTTCGCAGATACAAAGGCTTCTTTTTTCCCTTTTTTCCTTCATTCCTGTATCTCCACTAACAAAACACACCATCATGGTGTATAAACTCGTCCTAGCACCCTGCTTTTTGAACCATTATAGTTCATATTCCGTTCATCGCGCATATAAGCTCCTTTGGTAGATCGGATATGTTCTCCGTGGATTGCAAATTTAATGGAGCATCTGAATTAACCGAACCGGATAATAAGATCCCGGTCAAAGCTTCCGATATGGTTTTTCGTATGACCTCTTCTATCTGTTTTTCCTGCTGCGCTTTCAGAATACAGTCAATAACAAACTCACTTCGCCTTTTATCCGTTTGCGCTGAAAACAATTTAAGCGCTTTAGTATGGCGTGGATTGTTCATATCAAACGTCAAATATCGTCTTTCTCGCATCCCGTCACCCCAATAGTAGCTTATATCCCTCGGAGTTAGCGAAACGGTCAAGAATGGCGATCGTATTCGCCTCACCCGAATACAATCGTTTACCGAATAGCTCCGCACCTCCACCAGCAAACGCAACCGGGAGTTTAAGATCGAGACCGCGCTCACACAGTGCGTTGAGCAGTTCCCTGAGATAATGACGCATACGTCGCTCAACGATAACCTCAATCCTGTCTTTATCCACATGCTGTAAACGCCCCTGCATAACGTCGGTTACAAGCATATCAGAAAGAATAATGTTCTCCTGCTGCAATTCTTCCCGGATAGCATTAAACAGCATAATCGTGCCCATGCGCATGCTGGCGCAGCTTCCTCGGTCAGCCTTAAAGTCATGTAAAGTGAGGACATCCACTGTATATCCGCCAATATCCACAAGCGTTATGTTATTGTATTCCTTAAGCTGCTGATAGTATTTGCAAAGCGCAGCATGGCCTTGTGCAAACACTTTACAGTCCATAATGTGGCAGCAGTATGATGCGCCTTCAAATTCAAAGCTTACACTTCCCCGCAGGAAGTATGAACGGAAGAATTCTTTCTGCGTGCCATAAGTATCAATGGGAAGCCCCACGCCGAGATACATCTCGGCGAATGATATGTTCGCTTGCTTCATGGCATCAGCGATGGCGGGCAGCGACAGGATAAAGGCATCGTCCTCCTTTGTTTTGTCTTGTTGAAAACTCATGCGTTTTCCGCCAATAGCATAATACTTGCCAGCGTAGAAAAGCTGCATATCATCCGTTATAAATTCCTTTTCGCCCATTGTAAAGCCGGATGCATACAGCATCCGCTCCGAAGATTTAGTGTTGTAATTTCCGTTATCAATTCCGAGTTTTAGTACGTTCATGTTTTACCTCTCTTTCTTTGTAATGGTATTTCGTTTGTGAGTACATTTCTAAATTTAGTTATTTTAGGCTTTTATTTTTATCCCTCAAATCTCCGTTCATTTCTGTACCTTTGTTGAAAAATTACTCGGATTCAATTCATCATTTGCCCCGGATGCAACAGCCTTAAATTGCTCCAGAAGTGCCTTGCAATCCCCCAAAAGAAGGGTTAGTTCTTCGCTGTCGCAGCACAGGCTTTCTATCTGTTCTCGCAATCGCTTGAACTCAAGGCTTAAACGGTCACTCTGATATTTACCCACAACAATACGTATTTTCTGATGGAGCAGGGATTGAATAAAGTATTGTCCTTTCGGCATTCCGCTGACGATAATACGCGCCTCCAATTGACGCCGCTCCTCCGTCGAGACCCGGAAGGAAACGGTCTGGTTGCGTTTCCTGTCTTTATCCAATCCGCTCATCACAGGCCCTCCTTGTATTCGTCTTCCAGCTTGTCCGCCATCTGTCCTTGTTTGTTTGGATACAGGTGAACATAGGTATTCATGGTGGTTTCAATGCGGTCATGCCCCAACCGCTCGGCTATGGCCAGTGGGGTGAATCCCATTTCAATAAGCAGCGACGCATGACTGTGGCGCAGGTCGTGAAGCCGTATCTTCTTCAGGCCGCTTGCCTTTATCCCCCGCCGTATCTCGTGTTCCATAAAGTATTTTGTCATTGGAAACAGCCGGTCTTGGGCTTCTATACCGTATATGCTGCTGATATACCCTTGGAGATCAACGGCAAGGAATTCCGGTATACCAATTACCCGCTTGCTCTTCGGTGTTTTTGGCGGCGTTATCAAGTCCTTCCGGTTAATCCGTTGATAGGATTTGGAGATAGAGATTGTGTGTTTCTCCAGATCGATGTCCTGGGGCGTCAGGGCCAGTAATTCGCCTATTCTCATACCTGTCCAGTACAGCGTCATAAATGCCACGTAGGATTGCCGCTTATCCATCACACAGTCAATAAACTGCATGAACTCCTGCTTTGTCCAAAATTTCATTTCCTCGGCATTGCTTTTGCCCATGCTGCCCGCTTTAGTGCAGGGGTTGCTTTTCAGGTCGTAATACTTCACGGCATAATTGAAAATTGCGTTCAGCTGATTGTTGATGGTTTTAAGATATGTTGGTGAATAGCCTTGCTTGATTAGGGTATTCTGCCAGTTGCGAATATCGGCGGGTTTAATGTCGTTCATGCTCAACTTACCGAAAAAAGGAAGTATCTTCAGGTCTATGATGTACTTCTTTGTGTGCATAGTATGTTCCCGTAGACGGGTTTCCATATCGGCATAGTAGAGTTTTAAAAAATCCTCAACGCACATATCAAAATCTGATTGCTTCATAAGCATGAAGTTGCGCAGCCATTCCTCGGCTTCACTTTTTTTACTAAAACCGCGCTTTGTAGATTTTCTTCTGTTCCCCTGCCAGTCTGTATAGCGGTACTGTATGTTCCATTTGCCGGTCTTGGGGTCTTTTACTGCTTTCACTCTTACCTCCCTCCTTACGCTCCAAAACCGTACCAACGCTTTTCAAAATAGCGCTTGGGCACCTTACCTGCTATCACAAGATAGCCTGCCTTCTCCAGTTCCTGGTTCAACCGCCTGATGATCTTGTACGCATGCCCCGGCGATACGCCAAGCATTTCGGCCATTTCATTTGCAGTAATGTAGATTTTGTTATCTGTTTGCATATTATGTTCCCCTTTCATTTGCTTTGTTCAGACACATTTGTGTCTAGTTCCGTATCCCAATTATATCAGTCTCAATTGTGTCTGTCAATTATGGTTTTATAATTTTAATTTATATGGTAAACTTAAAATATATAGAGGTGAGATAATGACAATCGCTGAAAAAATAAAACAATATAGATTGATACACAAAATGACTCAAAACGAACTCGGCAAGGAATCCGGTATCGGAGAAGCCACCATCCGCAAATACGAGCTTGGTATTCGCAACCCAAAACCAGCTCAATTGCAGAAAATCGCTCACGCAATGGGTATTCCTATTGGCGTTTTAGCTGATGACGACAGTATCAAGTCTAATTATTCCACCGTGGCGGACGCCCTTTTCGCATTATTTATGCTTGACAGCCAAACAAATATAAGAATATTGGGCGAAAGAAATGGAGACAACAAACTAATAGCAGATACAATATCTCTACAGTTTAACAATGACTATCTTAATGAGCTTATATCGGACTGGGAACTTATAAAATCAGCATATGAAGATGAATTTGCGGAACATGGACATTTAGAGGAAAAGATTTTTAAGAATAAAATAGATAAATTTGATGATAAGATTTTAAAAAATATTGAAAATTATATGAATTTTCGGGATTTAAGCAGTTATCAAGAATCAATTAAAATGTGGCTCATTTCCAGAGGTGATGTGCCGTTGGAAAAAACAAATAATAAAACAAAATAACCGTTTTGTACTCAATCTGTACTCAAAGGCAAAAAAATAACCCCACAAACCCTTTATGCATGGGGCTTGCGGGGATTTTATTTTCTACTCCCACTCTATCGTCGCGGGGGGTTTACTTGTGATGTCGTACACGATGCGGTTGACGTGCTTGACTTCGTTGATGATTCTGTTCGAAATCTTCTCCAGCACGTCGTGGGGTATCCTCGCCCAGTCGGCCGTCATGCCGTCCACGCTGGTGACGGCGCGCAGAGCGATGGTATAATCGTATGTGCGCTCGTCACCCATTACGCCCACGCTGCGCATGCCGGTCAGCACCGCGAAATACTGCCATATCTCCTCGTTCAGGCCCGCTATTGCAATCTCGTCCCGGAAGATGTAGTCCGCTTCCCTTAAAATGGACAGCTTTTCTTCCGTTATATCCCCGATGACGCGTATGGCAAGGCCGGGGCCCGGGAAGGGCTGCCGCCAGACCAGATGATGCGGAAGGCCCAGCTCTTCGCCCAATGCGCGCACTTCGTCTTTAAATAAATCCCTCAGCGGTTCTATGATCTCGTCGAAATCCACGGTGTCGGGCAGGCCGCCCACGTTGTGGTGGCTTTTAATCAAAGCCGCGTCGCCCTTGCCGCTTTCGATGATATCCGGGTAGATGGTGCCCTGCGCAAGAAAATCCACATGGCCGATTTTTTTGGCTTCCGCCTCGAACACGCGTATGAATTCCTCCCCGATGATCTTGCGCTTGGCCTCCGGCTCCACGGCCCACGCGAGCTTATCCAAAAACCGCTTTTGGGCGTTCACCCGTATGAAATTCATGCCGGGCTCCTTTGAAAACACGGCCTCCACCTCGTCCCCTTCGTTCTTGCGCAGGAGGCCGTGGTCCACGAATATGCAGGTTAAGTTCTCCCCCGCCGCGCGGGACAGCAGCGCTGCCGCGACCGACGAATCCACCCCGCCGGACAACGCCAGCAGCACCTTTTTGCCGCCGATCTTTTGGCAGAGCTCTTTAACCGCTGCTGCCGCATAGTTTGCCATTGTCCAGTCGCCTTTCGCGCCGCAGATGTTGTACAGGAAGTTCCTAAGTATACGCGTGCCGTTTTTGGTGTGCATCACCTCCGGGTGGAACTGCACCCCGTACAGCTTTTTATCTTCGCTGCCGAACGACGCGACCGGGCAGGTCTGGGTGGACGCAAGCACACGAAAGCCCACCGGCGTCTCCGACACCGCGTCCATATGGCTCATCCAGCAGACCGAGTTTTCTTCCATCCCCGAAAACAGGGGGTGGGACGTGCGGTAGCTGATATCCGTTTTGCCGTACTGCCCGCTGTGCGCGCGCTCAACCTTGCCGCCGCAGCGTTTGCCGATGAGCTGGCTGCCGTAACAGATGCCCAGGATGGGCACGCCCAGCGCATAGATTTCCTCCTCCGCCCGGGGGGCGTTTGGCGCGTATACGCTTTTGGGCCCGCCCGTGAATATGAACCCGATGGGGTTTTTTTCTTTGATGACTTTTATATCCGTGCTGAAAGGCAGTATTTCGCAATACACGTTCTGCTCCCGCACGCGCCGCGCGATGAGCTGGTTGTACTGCCCGCCGAAATCAAGGACTATGACTGTTTCTCTCAAGTTGTTCCTCCTTGGGTGTTCTTTCTTTGGAGGCTCCCCGCCTCCAAACCTCCGCCAAAGGGACAATTGTCCCTTTGAAATCCCATCCCATAATATTGTTTAACGGGAGCCCATACTACTAAAAAATATTCCGGGGTTGTTTTCTTTTGCCGCCAATTCAATCCCTAACAATCCATCCGCAAGGGGGAGGCAGCGAAGCGCCGGAAGGGGGAAAGGTTCCCCCTCCGGGTTAGAATTTCCCCGAGTAGTTGGGCGCTTCCTTGGTGATGCTGATGTCGTGCGGGTGGCTTTCCTGCAGGCCCGCGGTGGTGATACGGATGAACTCCGCTTTTTCTTTGAGCTGCGCTAAGTCTTCCGCCCCGACGTACCCCATACCCGACCGAAGGCCGCCCATCATCTGGAAGATGGTATCCGCCAGCGGGCCTTTGAAAGGCACGCGGCCCTCCACCCCTTCGGGCACGAGCTTTTGCGAATCTTCCTGGAAATAGCGGTCGGCCGAGCCCTGCTTCATGGAGGCGATGGAGCCCATGCCGCGGTAGACCTTGAAACTCCTGCCCTGGTAGATCTCCGTTTCGCCCGGGCTTTCCTTGGTGCCCGCGAACAGGCTGCCGATCATCACGGCGGCCGCGCCGCCGGCCAGCGCCTTGGTGATGTCGCCCGAGTATTTGACGCCGCCGTCCGCAATGATGCAGACGCCCAGTTTATCCGCCTCCTCCGCGCACTCCATGATGGCGGAGAGCTGGGGCACGCCAATCCCGGCAATCACCCGCGTTGTGCAGATTGAACCCGGGCCGATGCCCACCTTGACGCAGTCCGCCCCGGCTGAAACCAGGTCGTGCACCGCCTGGGCGGTGGCCACGTTGCCGGCGATGAGCTCAAGGTCTGGAAACTGGTTTTTGATGGCTGTGATCATATCCAGCACGTTCTTGGAATGCCCGTGCGCCGTATCCACGGCCACCACGTCCACCTTGGCGCGTACCAGGGCGCGCACGCGCTCCAGCGTGTCTTTGGACGTGCCCACGGCCGCGCCCACCAGCAGCCTGCCCCCGCTGTCCTTGGCGGAAGAAGGATACTGGATGGCTTTTTCTATATCCTTGATGGTGATAAGGCCCTTTAATACGCCCTGATCGTCCACCAGGGGGAGTTTTTCTATTTTGTGTTTGGAGAGGATCTTCTGCGCCTGCTCCAGCGTGGTGCCGATGGGCGCGGTGATCAGGTTTTCGCTGGTCATGACGTCCCGAATGAATTTTGAATAATCCGTCTCGAACCGAAGGTCCCGGTTGGTGATGATGCCCACCAGCTTGTTGTCCCCCGAAACGATGGGCACGCCCGATATCTTGTATTTGCCCATCAGCGCGTCCGCGTCCGCGACCTGGTGGTCGGGCGACAGATAGAACGGGTCGGTGATAACGCCGTGCTCGCTGCGTTTGACCTTATCCACGTTTTCGGCCTGGTCCATTATGGACATGTTTTTATGGATGACGCCCATGCCGCCTTCCCGCGCGATGGCGATGGCGAGCGCGCACTCGGTTACGGTATCCATGGCGGCGCTCATCAGCGGGATGTTGAGTCTGATCTTTTTGGTGAGCCGGGTGGTAACGTCCACCTGGCTCGGAACCACCACGCTGTGCCTGGGCCTTAAGAGTACGTCGTCGAACGTCAGACCTTCTTCAATCGCTATCTTTTTCATATTTTAAAAACCCCTTTAATGATTTATTGTATTAGCTTCTGCCGGGTGAACCTCCCCAGCCCCTGGAAAACCAGCACCACGTCCAGCGCGATCACGGCCGCGCCGATCAGCGCGAACATTGCCGGGGACACGAAGAACGCGCCCGTTGTCTGCGCCATCATGATGCCGATGACGGGCAGCACGATGATGACCGACCACTGCTGCGCCGACTGGAAGGTTTTTGCCTTGGCGCTGACGAACACCATGAGGATGGTGGCCAGCAGGGAAAACGCCGGGGTCAGCAGCAGCAAAAACACGATCCAGTTGGAGGTGGGGAATATGTAGCGCCCAATCGCGTCGTGCAGGCTGAAGTTTACGATGCAGCCGTAAATGGCGACCGCGATGGCCGTGAGCGCAATACCGGGCAAAAACGCCGCCATTACCTTGGCCCAGAACATTTTTCCCATGGGCACCGGCGCGTACAGCAGGGTCTCCATTGTCTTTTTCTCTTTTTCGCCCACCACGCTGGACGCCGCAATGATGCCCGAGGTCATGACCGGGATCAGAACGAACATGGGCATGAACAGGTAATTCACGAACAAATAAGCCATCTGCATGTCCGCGCCCGGCAGCGCCTTGACTTCGGCAAGTATCTGGCTGTTGCCCGCCAGCGCGTTCAGATACACCGAAATGTCGGTGTTGCTTGCCATGCCGGTCATAGCGTTCAGGGAACCGAGGGACGGGAACAGGATGGTTAAAGGGATGAACACCGCAAACACCAGCGGCACAACGATCATGGGAATCATGGTCTGCCGGCTGGAGAAAACCTGCCGTATGTCTTTTTTCATAATGGCCGTTATCGCGCCCTTCATTGCACTTTCTCCCTTACCTTAAAATAGATGTCGCTAAGGTCCTGCTCCAGCAGATGCGCGTCGTACACGTCGCACGAAGCGCTGACCTCCCGTATGATTTTGGGGATATCCTCTTCGCCCGATATATCCACCGATATCTCCCCGTCCTTTGCATCGTATCCGGACGGCGGGGTGCCCGTGACTTTAATGACAAGCGTTTCCTTATGGCTGTATTTCTTCTTTAAATACGCGAGGCTGCCCGTCTCCAGGATGTTGCCGTTATCAAGGAACACGAACTCGCCGCACACCATCTGCGCTTCGTTTAAATTGTGCGTGCAGATGAGGATGGTGACGTTTTTGCTGCTGAGTACCTCAATAAGGCTGATTATGGAACGCGCCGATTCCGGGTCCAGCCCGGAAGTGGGTTCGTCCAGCAATAAAATCTCGGGGTCGTTTATCAGCGCACGCGCGATGGCCAGGCGCTTTTTCATGCCGGTGGAATACCCGGCAACTTTTTTGTCCGCGTATTCGCGCATATTGAATTCGCCGATCAGGCTGCCTACCTTGGCGTCCAGTTGTTCGCCCGTAAGACCGTACAGCGCGCCGAAGAATTTGAGGTTGTCCCTTGCGGTCATCCATTCGTACATCGCAGCGTTTTCGGTGAGCACGCCGCTCGTCGCGCGTATATCGTCCCCCTGTTTTTTGGGATCCATATCCATCACACGTATAACGCCGCTCTCCGGCTCTATCATGCCCGTCAGCAGACGCATGGTGGTGGTTTTCCCGCTTCCGTTGGGCCCCAGCAGCCCGACTGTGGCGCCCTTTTTGACCTGGAAGCTCACCCCAGCGAGCGCGGTGGTGCTGCCGAATTTTTTGACAACGTCTTGAAGTTCAATGATCATCCTGTTCCTCCGCTTTGATTTTAATCATAAGAATATATGCCGCGCCGGACAGCCGGTTTAAGCAGGTGATGACGGAAAGCTGCCAGTCCTCACCCTCCGGAAATGCCCGTACCGCCTCCCGTTCGCACCGGCGGATAGCCGTCCGCAGGCGGTTTGCCGCCGCCATGCGCGCGCCCGCGTTTTCGTCCGGCCAGAAATAATCCGTCCCGAAATACTTTTTCGGGTTTTGGGAGACTTCCCTGAGTTCCTTTGCCGTATAACCTAAAACGCCGTCAAACGCCATGCCTTCGCACAGCGCTTCACAGCGCATCAATTCCCCTACCTTATTTGCGATTTCCGCCAGCCCCTCAAAGACGAACCCGCCCTTTTCTCTGGCCGCGGCGCAGGCGCAGACGCACTCGGCGTACAGGGCGTCTATCTCGCCCCGCAGGGCGATCCGCGCATCCCCTTTGCTTACCGCCACTCCTTTTTTCAGCCAGGTCTGCATTTCGTTGTTCTTCATTTTACCCCTTTTTCTCTTTTTGCGCCCTTTATCTTTAACATACCAGCCTATAGCAAAAATCCCGTCCGTACCGGACGGGATCTTAGGTTTAAGTCCAGCCAAGCGAATGGATTCGCTTTAGGCTATTATATCAATTGTTTTTGTGAAATGCAACCTCTCCGTCTTCGATTGCCATGGAAACCCGGTCCCCCAGCGTGATAGTGCCGGATAAAATCTCTTCCGAAAGTTTGTCTTCCACCATCTGCTGGATCATCCGCCGCAGCGGGCGCGCGCCGTAAAGGTCGCTGATGCCCTCCTTGGCCATAAACCGAACCACTTCGCCGTCCCAGACGATATGTATGTTTTTGTTTGAAAGCCGCTTTTCCAGGGAATCCAGCATAAGGGCCGCGATCTTCTGCGTGTCTTCGTCCGTCAGGTTCGAGAACACGATGATGTCGTCCACGCGGTTTAAAAATTCCGGACGGAATTCCTGCCGCAGCGTATCCATTATGCCGTTTTTCATGTTCTCGTAATCTTTCCTGGCTTCCTGGCCGAACCCGATCCTGGATTTCAGGCCTATGGTATGCGAGCCAATATTGGACGTCATGATGATGATGGTGTTCTTAAAGCTCACCACCCTGCCCTTGGAATCGGTCAGCCGCCCGTCCTCCAGCACCTGCAGGAGGATGTTGAATACGTCCGGATGCGCTTTTTCGATCTCGTCCAGCAGCACCACTGCGTACGGCTTGGTGCGGACCGCCTGGGTCAGCTGCCCCCCTTCGTCATAGCCCACATAGCCCGGAGGCGACCCGATCATCTTGGAAACCGCGTGTTTTTCCATATATTCGCTCATATCCAGCCGGATCATCGCGTTTTCATCCCCGAACATGGCCTCGGCCAGCGCGCGGGTCAGTTCGGTCTTGCCCACGCCGGTGGGCCCTAAAAAGAGGAAGGAACCGATGGGCCTGCCCGGATCTTTAAGCCCTGCCCGCGCGCGCCGTATGGCGCGCGCCACCGAGGACACCGCCTCGTCCTGCCCGATTACCCGCTTGTGCAGCGCCTCTTCCAGATGCAAAAGCCGCTCGCTCTCGTCCTGCGTGATCTCCCGAACGGGCACGCCCGTCCATCCGGATACGATGTCCGCGATCTCGGCCTGGGTCACCGTTCCTTTTTTTTCGGTGATCGCGTTTTGCCACTCGCTCTTTGCGTCCTCCATCTGCTTTCTGACGGCGTTTTCCTGGTCCCGCAGGCTTGCGGCCTCCTCATACTTCTGATGGGCGATGGCCGCTTCCTTTTCTTTGGCAATGCTGGCGATTTTGTCTTCCATTTCCTTCATGTCGGGCGGCGCGGTGAACATGGATATGCGCACCTTGGAAGCCGCTTCGTCGATCAGGTCGATCGCCTTGTCCGGCAGAAACCGGTCCATGATATAGCGGGATGAAAGCTCCACCGCCGCATGGATGGCCGCATCCGTTATGCTCACCTTGTGGTGCGCCTCGTAGCGGTCCCGCAGGCCCTTTAGTATCTCGACCGTTTCCTCCTGCGTGGGTTCGCCCACCATTACGGGCTGGAATCTACGCTCCAGCGCCGCGTCCTTCTCGATATGCTTGCGGTATTCGTCTATGGTCGTCGCGCCTACCACCTGTATCTCGCCCCGCGCAAGCATGGGCTTTAGTATATTGGCCGCGTCCATCGCGCCCTCGGCCGACCCGGCCCCCACGATGGTGTGAAGCTCGTCTATGAACAATATGACGTTGCCGGCCTTTTTCATTTCGGCCAGCGCGTCCTTCAGGCGTTCTTCAAACTCGCCCCGGAACTTGGTGCCCGCGATCATCCCCGCAAGGTCCAGCGAAAAAACCCGCTTATCCTTTAAAAGTTCGGGAATTTGGGCTTCCACGATGCGCTGGGCCAGCCCTTCCGCGATGGCCGATTTGCCCACGCCGGGTTCGCCGATCAGCACCGGGTTGTTTTTGGTGCGCCTAGAAAGGATCTGCACGATCCTGTCTATTTCATTGCCGCGGCCGATCACCGGGTCCAGCTCGCCGTTTTTGGCGCCCAGGGTAAGGTCTACTCCGAATTGGTCCAGCTTGGGCGTATTGCTCTTCTCCGCCGTCTGCGCGGACGCCTCGGTTTTACCGATGGCCAGTATTTCTTCCTGCATGGCGGACATATCCGCGTTGTCTTCGTACAGCAGTCGGTAAGCCATGCCTTCCCTCTC
>Ga0351907_1014_pt1 | contig 60701 bp, 50 predicted proteins | sample BONcelHT113001E6_FD_206861 | JGI IMG/M metagenome (GOLD analysis project Ga0351907, IMG submission 206861) | Enriched cells from coal bed in the Powder River Basin, Montana, United States - BONCAT cells T11 rep1 HSBNCT.T11.300.1.E6 ... | reverse complement strand
CAACGTCCCTGCATCCCGGGCAGGGCAGTTTCGATGCGTCGATCCCGCGGCTGATCAGATAAACCATCACAGCCGGGTTATCCGCCGCCCTTGCGCATTCGCATGCGGCGCAATCGATGCCGCACGGGGCCGTCATAATAAATACGGCCGAATCTTTATCATATTCGCTCATATAGGTACCCCTGGTAATCTTGACCCTATCTTGTGATCGCCTTGAACGCTTCGGTCTGCTGCTTGATGCCCACCTCGGCCGCGAAACGCTCAATGCTGGAAGCGCCGAAGAATCCGTCCACACCCTTGGTATGGCTGATCACAAACTGTGCGTCCTCGGGCTCGGCGATCGGTCCGCCGTGGCAGATCACCATGGCCTCGGGATTGATCGTCTTCACCGTGTCGCAGATTTCCTGCACGCGCACCGCCGCATCCTCGATGGTGAGCGCGGTATGCGCGCCTATGCCGCCCTTGGTGGTCAGCCCCATGTGCGCCACCACGATGTCCGCGCCCGCTTTGGTCATGGCCTGGGCTTCCTTGATGTTGAAAACATACGGCGTCGTCAGAAGATCCATGTCATGCGCCTGGGCGATCATGTCCACTTCCAGGCCATAGCCCATATTCGTCTCCTCGATGTTCTGGCGAAAATTCCCGTCGAACAGACCGACGGTCGGGAAATTCTGCACCCCGGCAAATCCCATTTCCTTGACCTGCCGCAGGAACACCTTCATCACGCGGAACGGATCGGTCCCGTTCACCCCGGCCAGAACAGGCGTGTGTTTCACCACCGGCAGCACCTCGTTGCCCATATCCATAACGATCGCGTTCGCGTCGCCGTAGGAAAGCAGCCCGGCCAGCGATCCGCGGCCCGCCATGCGGTAGCGCCCGGAGTTGTAGATGATCAGCATGTCCACGCCGCCCGCTTCGGCCCATTTGGCTGTGATGCCCGTGCCCGCGCCCGCGCCCAGAAGAATCTTGCCTTTGGCCACTTCGGCCTTGAATTTTTTCAGAATGTCTGTCCTCGTCATCTCTAACATTGCATTTCTCCTCCAAATCAAATCTTTTATTTTTCGAGTCTTTCTTTTTTAAAAAGAAAGGCGCCTAAAGAAAACAACTGTAAAGCTTACATACTGCCTTTCACAAAACGTTTCATTTCATCAGCTCAAGCAGTTTTTTTGCCGCGGCAACGGCAAACGCTTCGTCGTTGATGTTATTTTCCAACTCAACGACCTCAACCTTCGCGCGGTCGACTTTTGCGCGCAGCGCGCCGAACAGCGCCTTGTCCTCGGCCTCGCCAAAGAAAGCGCCGCCTTCCTTGTCTAGCATAGACACGCCTTTCAAGGGCAGCATAAGCGCGGTCTTGCCGGCCGCGGCGTTCAGCTTTTTTGCGATCATCTCGCCCAGGGCCGCGTTTTCCTCCGGGGTGGTCCGCATCAGCGTCACCGTCGGGTTGTGCCTATAAAGGTTTCGGCCCTTGTATTTTTCGGGCACGGTATCAAACGCGCCGAAGTTCACCATGTCCAGCGCGCCCACCGATACCACCTGGGGCACGCCCTTGCGGCCGGCTGCTTCCAGCCGGTGCGGTCCCGCGCTCAAAACGCCGCCGAACAGCTCGTCGCACCACTCGGTGGTGGTCAAATCCAGCACGCCCTTGAAAAACCCTGCGGAAATAAGGGCTTCCATAGAGCGTCCGCCCGTCCCCACCGCATGGAAAATAACCACCTCGTACCCTTCCTTTTCCAGGTACGCCTTGGCGGCGGTCACGCAGGGCGTGGTCACCCCGAACATGGTCGCCGCTATCAGCGGCTTGTGCGCAGGCTGCGCTTCGCTTTCAAACTTCACCATCCCCGCGATCGCAAAGGCTGCGTTGGTGTAAATCTTGACCGAAATGGAATTCAGGCCCGCCACATCCACGATGGACGGATACATGAATATATCGCTTTCCCCGACGTATACCGAAACATCCCCGCCCGCCAGCGTAGAAACGATCATCTTGGGAACGCCGATGGGCAGCGCGCGCATCCCGGGCGCAACGATAGACGTCCCGCCCGATCCCCCCAGGGAGAGCACGGCGTCGAATCTGCCTTCCCTGTACAGAGCTGGCAGCAGCTTTTCCATCCCTTTGGCCATTGCGGCCGTCGCCTCGCTCCGCTCGCCGGCCGCGAGCGTATCGATATCCACGCCGGCAGCCGCAGCCACCTCCGCATTGGAGACGTCCGGCTCAAAACCGGGTTTGTACACTCCCGTGTGGATGGTCAGCGTCCCAATCCCGAGTCCCCGGATCAGATCCCGCACAAATGCAAAATCCTCGCCCTTGGTATCCAGCGTTCCCGCCAGTGCGATCACTTTTTGCATGCCGCGCCTCCTATCTTTTGTTTTTGGGCGGATCGATCCGCAGAGATAAAGATCCCAAAAATTCCTCGGGCCCCGCAAACTGGTAGCAGGCCACAATGGTGAGCACGTCGTCGCCCACGTTATAGGTCGAATGATGCGCGCCTTTGGGTACGAATATCATATCGCCCGGATTCATGATGTGCGTCTGCTCCCCGCCCGGCAGATCGATCATCTGCTTGGCCGTTCCGGACATGTAGTAAATAAATTCCTCGCCTTCCGGATGATTATGCCGCTCATGCCCCTTTCCGGGATAGATCCTTCCTATGCCCATGCACATGTTATTCGTTCCGGTCACCTTGGGCGCGTTCATCCACTGGAACGTCCCCCAATCAAATTGCTGCGTTTCAACGTCGTCCGGCGTCACAAAGTTCAATGTCTCCGCCATCATTTCATCATCCTTTCTGAACTTTTATTTTCATTTAAAAACTTTTTAAGCGCAAAACACCATCGCAGCGTTTGGTGCAATCGTGCGGCCATTCATCGCTGTATGGTTAATAAGCCCGCTCCGATACGGGCCGGTATACTTGGTTTGGCTGGACTGGATACGGTTTATTTAATCATTTTTGGAAGCAACAACTCTATTATAGCAGAGTTGTTCGGCTGATTGAAAGCAAAATATACAAATTTCAAAAAAACCCATGCCGTAAAAATTTCCCCGCATCTGAAAAAAAAACCGCCCTTTGCAAATCGCGGGCGGGCGGTTTCATTCGGCATTACTTTTTGCGGTTCACATAATGCGTATGCAGCAGGTGGTGGGATTTCTCACCCAGCGGTTCAACCAGATATTCGCTGTACAAACGTTTGACGGCAGGATTTTCATGGGATTTGCGCAAAGGCAGTTCCTCGTCCACCTGGTAAGTGGAAACAATCCTTTTCATGCGTATATCGTCGGTAGTGTGGTACGGCTGTCCGCCGCCGCCGATGCATCCGCCCGGGCAGCACATCACTTCAATGAACTGGTACTCCGCCTTACCGGCGCGGATACGCTCCATCATCTCCCGCGCGTTCGAAAGCGAATGGGCCACAGCTACCTTCACTATCGTCCCGTCCAGGTCCACCTCGGCCTCCTTGATACCGCCCAGTCCGCGAATGGTATGGAAATTCAGCCTCAGCAGCGGTTTTCCTGTCACCACTTCGTACACCGTCCGAAGCGCGGCCTCCATTACGCCGCCGCTCGCGCCGAATATGACGGCCGCGCCGGTAGTGATGCCGAACGGATCGTCGTACTCCTCGTCCTCCAGCTGCGTGAAATCAATGCCCGCCTGCTTGAGCATCCGCCCGAGTTCGCGGGTGGTCAGTACGGCGTCCACATCCCTGTGCTGTCCGTCCACGCGCATCTCGCTCCGTCCCGCTTCGAACTTCTTGGCGGTGCAGGGCATGATGGAAACGCAGAATATGTTTTCGGGGGCAATCCCCGCCTTCTCGGCGTAATAAGTCTTCGCAAGCGCGCCGAACATCTGCTGCGGCGACTTGCAGGAGGAAACGTGGGGCAGAAGGTCGGGGTAATACTGCTCAATAAAATTGATCCATCCCGGGCTGCAGGAAGTCAGCATGGGCAGCACCCCGCCCGTCTTCATCCGCTTAAGCAGCTCGTTGCCTTCCTCAATGATGGTCAAATCGGCCGTGAAATCCGTGTCAAATACCTTGTCGAACCCCAGCCGCCGCAGGGACGAAACCAGCTGTCCGGTGGCCACGCTCCCGGGCTCCATCCCGAACTCCTCGCCGATGGATACCCTGACCGCGGGCGCGGTTTGTACGATCACATGCTTTTCGGGATCATTAATCGCTTCCCAAACCTCCTCGATCTCTTCCTTTTCATAAATCGCCGCCACCGGGCACACCGTGGAGCATTGCCCGCAGCCGACGCAGGCCACGTCGGACAGGTATTTCCCGAAGGTGGGCATCACTTCGATATCGCCGCTCCGCCCGATCTTCTCCACGATATTGAGGCCCTGCACCTCCCGGCATATGTCCACGCACCGGCCGCACTTCACGCACTTGTTTGAATTGCGCACAATGGAAGGGCTGCTAAAATCAACCGGCAGTTTTTCCAGCACGTTTTCAAAGCGGTTCACCCGTACGCCCGCCTGGTTGGCAATCTTCTGCAGCTCGCAATTTAAGTTCCGGTGGCAGGTCAGGCAGTCCGCGTCGTGGTTGGCCAGCAACAGTTCCAAAATCACTTTCCTGGCTTCCAGCACCCGCCGCGAATTCGTATGGATCACCATACCGTCCCGCACCTCGTGCGAACACGAGCTGGGCAGGCTTTTGTCCCCCTCCACCTCCACGATGCACACCCGGCAGTTGGCCTTCACAAACTGGTCGGGATGATAGCACAGCGTGGGAATGTCTATCCCCGCCATCTTCGCCGCCTTTAATATCGTGATCCCGCGCGGGACCGTCATTTGTTTTCCGTTTATAGTAATATCGACCATTATGCGTTCATCTCCTCTACTATTCTGGAAGTGTATTCTTCCCTGAAATATTTCAGCGTGGACAAAAGCGCGGTGGGCGCCGCCTGTCCCAGCCCGCAGAAAGACGTCTGGACCATCACGCTGCATAGCGACTCCAATAAAGCCAGGTCCTGGCGCGTTGCGGTAAAAGAAATAAATTTATACAGAATCCGGAGTAGCTGCCGGTTGCCTTCCCGGCAGGGCGTGCATTTACCGCAGGACTCGTGTTTAAAGAATTTCATAATCTGTCTTACGATCTCCAGCACGTCAAACCTCTCGTCGATCACGATCACCGCGCCCGCGCCCATGGAAAGAGAATTGCGCGCGAACACGTCGTAATCCATGTGAATGTCCAGCATGCTGTCCGGCAGGCAGGGCCCGGAAGCGCCGCCGATCTGCACCATCTTGATCTCGCGGCCGCCGCTCACGCCTTCGCCCAGCACGTCGATGATCTCCCGCACGGAAACGCCGAAGGGCACTTCAAAAACGCCCTTGTTGTTCACGTTTCCCGAAAGGCTCACCAGCCGTGTCCCGGTGGACGATTCGGTCCCGACCGCCGCAAACTTCTCCGCTCCTTCGTTTAAGATATAGGGCAGGTTGGAAAAGGTCTCCACATTGTTGATCAGCGTAGGCTTGTTGTAAATGCCCGAAATGGTGGGATAGGGCGGCTTGTTGCGCGGCCGGCCGGCTTTCCCCTCCAGCGATTCGATCAGCGCGAACTCCTCGCCGCAGATATAGGCGCCCGCGCCCGAACGGACCTCCACATCAAAACTGAAATCCGACCCCAGGATGTTTTTGCCTATAAACCCTTTTTCCCCGGCTTTTTTAAGCGCCATCGAAACCAGGTCGATCGGGCGGTTGTATTCGCCGCGGATATAAATGAATCCCTTCACCATCCCCATGGCATAGGCCGCGATGGTCATCCCCTCGATCAGCTGGTACGGGTCGTTTTCCATCAGATACTTGTCTTTAAAATTCCCGGGCTCGCCCTCGTCCGCGTTGCACACCAGATATTTGGGCGTCTCCTCGGTGTTCAGCACGGCCTCCATCTTGGCGCCGCTGGGAAATCCCGCGCCGCCGCGCCCCCTCAGCTTAGACGCCCTGACTTCCTCCACAATGTCCATCTGCGTCATTTTAAGCGCTTTTTTCAGCGCCTTGTATCCGCCGGCTTTTATATAATCGTCGATAGACGCCGGGTCGATCTTCCCGCACCTGGCCGTTAAAATCGATTTGGTCAGTTCACTCTTTGTCTTCATTGTATTTCCTCCTGTAAAGCGAGATCGTTTTGGCTATCATTTCGGGCGTCAGGTTGCCGTACAGTTCCTCCCCGATACGCATGGCGGGCGCGATATCGCAGCAGCCGATACAACTGGTCCGCTCTACGGTGAATAGCCTGTCCTGCGTGGTCTCGCCGGGCGATATCCCAAGGATGTTTTCAAGTTCGCGCAGCACGTCCACCGAACCGTTCACATAACAGGGAACGTCGCCGCAGACCTGTATCACATATTTTCCGCGCGGGGTCGTGGAAAACAGCGAATAGAACGTGATGATGCTGTACACCCTGCTCTGGGAAACGTTCAGTTCATCCGCCACCCGTCTCACTTCATCCTCGGAGATATGATTCGATTCCTTTTCGGACTGGTATTCAAGCAGTATATGGATCAGATTCTCCGAAGATCTTCCATATTTTTCGATAATGGATTTCAATTGCATAAGATCACTATTCTCCTTTTTTCATATGATAACAGCCGCGGCGTTCCGGTCCGTTTTCATTTCCCCGCATTTTTTGGGACCGGCGCGCCAACAGCTTAAATAAGTACAACAAACAGACCGGCCAAAACGCGATGTTTTGCCGCTTTTCGTCTTTTGAGCCCTTTTTAAGAAGCCCCTTCGCTTTTTTAAGGGAAACTGTATTTATTTTTCAATTCAGCTCAAACTCACAAAGATGCCCGGATTCTCGCGTAACGGATGTCAATAAAAATATAAAGAAAAAGTTAAATATTTTATTAGCTATTTATCGTATTCAAGCAATTCTCTTGGGTAACGGGACCGCAGCATTCAATTACTCTGCTGATTATAAGTATAGTCCGGTTCGGGGCCAAATGCAAGGATTATTTGTTAATTTTTTATCAATTTTCATAAATGAAGTTGGTATTTGTCTCACAATTCGCCTGTTCCTTATGTGTTTTTCCGCATAAAACAGGTGGGCCGTTTCTTATTTTTCGCTCCCACGGCCTGTTTCCGGCTTTCGGACAAATAAAAAAAGCCCGTCTTTGCAAACGGGCTTTTCGTCGTTTTCTGTTATCCGGCTTTATATATGTATCCACCTGTATTTGTTGCAAATTGTCACACAATCCACGTATAGTAAATAAAATACACGATCATCCAGACAATAAAACCGGTATAGGCCCCCAGCAATATCCATTTGAGCAAATAGTAACGTTCCCTCTTCTGTATCCGCGCGGCGATCTTGTACACCGTATGGAACCCGAACGCGACCAGCACGGGAAGCACAAACCACTTCAGATGGATCAGGGAGGAAATCTGCGGAGATAAGAACCGCCGCTGGATATCAAATCCCGTCAGTATAAACAGGATAAAGAAGGCGCCCAGCACCCAGTTTAGAATCTTATCGATCTTACACATCAGCTTCATTTGTAAAGCCTCTGCTTTCCCAGTATCCCCTGTAATCCGGATCGTTTGAAAGTTCTATTTTGCTGATCCACTTGATCCACTTGTAACCGAGTTTGTCCTGCGCTACCAGCTCGAACGGATACCCGCGTTCGGGCGGAAGCACCACGTCGTTCATCTTGTGCGCCATCAGTATATCGCCCGTGCGGATGAAATCAAGCGGCAGGGAGGTCGTATATCCGTCCACCGCGTAAAAAATCACCGTGTTCGCGCCGTCCTGAACGCCCGCCTGGTCAATGATGTCCGTAACCTTCACGCCTTCCCACAGGATATCCACGCTCCAGCCTTCCACGCAGTTCAGTGTGACAACTTTCTTGTAGTGCTGCGCCTTTAGTACGTCGTCGTAGGTTAGCGATACCGGTTTGTCCACCAGCCCGGTCACTTCCAGTTTGTACGTGCCGATGTCCACGTGCTGCGGCCCGGCGATGGAGTTTTCTCTAAAATCGGCGATGGACGATAAGTCCTTCCCCTCATATTGCTTTACCTCAGCATAGGGCAGGTTCTGCGCCTCGCCGTCCGAATACGCACTGCAGCTAAGCGCAAGGAAAACACTGGTGATGATCAGTAGAATCAGTATGATTTTCTTCAATAGAAAGCCCCCCTTCATTGTTTTTTTTGACCTAACACATTTATAAACAATCAGGGGGGGCTCAAAACAACGGCTTTTCAATTGCGGACTGCTATTTTCCGCCTGCCAGCCTGTTGTACTCGTCCACGTCCAGGCAGACTTTTCCGTCTTCACCCCTGGCGAACAGTTCGGCCTCCAGTATATCGCAGTTCTGAATTCTTCCCTGCACGGAAAGGCTCATTGCACGCAGCCAGGCCTGTTTTCTGCCTTCGCTTAAGTTGTGCTCTTCAATATTGTCCTTAACCTCGTCGTCGCCCTCCATCCGGGAAAGCGCATCCGGCGGATTTTTACCGTTCACCATAAGATAGAGAACGGCGCCCACGGAGTATACGTCCGTCCATGTGCCGATGTCCCCGTTTGTCTTGTACATCTCCAGCGGCGAATATCCCGGGCAGGTCAGCAGCGAATAACCTTCAAAGTCTTCATGCGGGCCCCGGAAGCCGGAAAGCTCCCTTCCGCTCCATTTGCCCGGCTTCCGCAAAAATCCAATATGCGTCTTTTTGTTCACAAACACCTTGCCCGGGCAGATATCCAGATGGCTGATACCGGTAGCGTGCATGCGCGCCAGTTTTTTGACCACGGGCTCCAATATCCCCACAGCCGTTTCAAAAGGAAGCCTGCCGCCCGCCCTGAACAGGTATTTTTCCAGCGGTATGTTTTTCAGCGACCCGTTGCGGATTTTCTTTCCCGCAAGCAAAACGATGATGATGCCCGCTGCCGCCAAAACCGCCGCACCCGCGATGACGATCAAAACCATGTTGTCCGTCCAAAAACCGCCTGTTTTATAGGGGATGCCTTTTCTGTCCAGCAAGGCGGTCAGCTCGCTGATGTTGATGGATGCGTTGATATTTTGCGCGTTCTGCGCCGCATAAGAATTGATGCCGATCACTTCCGCCTTATCGTTCACCAGCGGGTCGCCCGAATTGCCCGGGCTGATAGCCGCGTTGATCTGGTAAAGCCGGACTTCCGTACCTTTTTGAATAATAGCGGCGGATTTCATAGAGCTGATGATGCCGTCCGTGATGGTCACATCCTGGGCACTCGCCGTCAGTTCGTTGGAAAACACGTCCGCGCTGCCCGGAAAGCCCATGGTATAAATATTTTGCCCAACCTGCGCGTCGTTTCGGTTGTCCAGCGTAAAGGGTGCCATGCCCGCTATCGGGTCCTTCAGCTTCAAAACGCAAAGATCGGATTCGGGCATCTCGGCCGCCACATCCGCCTGCACGATGGTTTTATTGTTGTACCATACTTCAATGGCGCCCGTGTTCTGTTCGATCACATGGTAATTGGTAACGATATACGCAACGGGTTCGCCCTCCCCGATCGCAAATCCCGTGCCCATGCTGTACCCGTTCTGGACAGGCGCGATCACGCGAACAATACTGGACCGCATATCAATAATCTTCTGCGGCACGTCCGAAGCTGCGAACACGGCGATGGGCAGCGCCAATATAAAAAATGCGGCAATCAGCGGCGCAACTGTTTTTTTCATGTATATCCCCCCGCTTATTTTTATCGGACTTTGGCTTTTGTAAGTTTATCACGCTATTTATACACGCAAACAGGCAAAAGGAAACATCAAGGAAAAATAAAAAGAATTGCTTGCGCGCAGTGTGAGTCCATAACGAAGTGGGGCCCTTTCTTTTTTCCAAAAGAAGGGTAAAAATATCTACAAATTCAATCGTTTCATCCCGGCCTCGGGGTAGCGCGCGCCGGCGACGTCGCTTTCGGGCACGGCGGCCTCGATGCGGGCGATTTCCTCTTTGGAGAGCGTTATATCCGCTGATTCAATGTTTTCCTTTAAGTATTCCAAATGCCTGGTTCCGGGGATGGGGACAATGTCCTCCCCCTGCTTAAGCAGCCAGGCCAGCGCAAGCTGGGAAGGCTTGCAGCTTTTTTCCTTGGCAATCTCCTCCAGCCGCGCAACCAGCGCAAGGTTTTTTTGGATGTTCTCATCTGAAAACCGGGGCGCGATCCGCCGAAAATCGTTTTGTTCCAGACTGTCCGTGCTTTTGATTTTCCCGGTCAAAAACCCCCGTCCCAGCGGGCTGTAGGGCACGAAGCCGATTCCAAGCTGCCTGCATACCGGCAGAATCTCAGATTCCACGTCCCGCGTCCATAGCGAATACTCGGTCTGCAGCGCAGTAATCGGATGCACGCTGCATGCACGCCTTATGGTCGCGGGCGCGGCCTCGGACAGCCCCAAAAACCGCACTTTTCCCTCGCGCACCAGATCGGCCATCGCGCCCACCGTGTCCTCGATCGGCACCTCCGGGTCCACCCGGTGCTGATAATACAAGTCGATCACGTCGATCCTAAGGCGCCTGAGGCTGGCCTCACAGGCGCTCTTCACATATTCCGGCCGCCCGTTCACCCGCACGAACTGCCCGTTAAAATTCTTCTCATTGCCGAACTTGGTGGCGATCACAACGTCGCTCCTGCGGGATGCGACCGCTTTTCCAACCAATTCTTCGTTTCGCCCGATCCCATACATATCCGCCGTGTCCAGCAGGGTCACGCCCCTGTCCACCGCCGCGTTGATCACGCGGATAGACTCGGCGTCGTCGCCCTCGCCGTAATATTCGGACATACCCATGCATCCAAGTCCCATCTCGGAAACTTCAAGGGCTCCCAGCATCCTTTTTTTCATAATGGCCCACTCCTTTTCAAAAACTGCCGTTGCATCAATTTTACCGGAAAGCAGAAAACAAATCCACAAGGCCTGATCAAATCCGATCCGGTTTTAAGCGTCATAGCGTCAAACTTTATTAAAGCCCCTGGTTGCCTTTGCCCAAGCCCAGAATCAGCCCGACCGGGCAATGGTCGCTCCCATAAACGTCCGAGTAAATCAGACTTTCCTCAATGTCCCCGCGCAGCGCCTCGGATACAATAAAATAATCGATTCGCCATCCCGCGTTGGTCTTGCGCGCCTGCCGCAGATAGGACCACCAGGTGTACGCATCCGTTTTATCCGGGTATAAATACCTGAAACTGTCCACAAAACCGGCGGACAGAAGCTCGGTCATTTTCGCGCGTTCCTCGTCCGAAAAACCCGCATTCATCCGGTTGGTCTTGGGGTGTCTTAAGTCAATCTCCCGGTGCGCCACGTTCATGTCCCCGCAGATTACCACCGGTTTTTTTTCATCCAGCCGTTTCACATATCCCCGAAAGCCGTCTTCCCACTCCATGCGGTATGGCAGGCGCGCAAGCCCGTCTTTCGAATTGGGCGCGTATACGGTCACCAAATAAAAATTCTCAAATTCGAGGGTAATGGCCCGTCCCTCCCCGGTGTGCTCCTCGCGCCCGATGTCATACAGCACGTCCAGGGGTTCCACCCGGGAGAATACCGCGGTGCCCGAATATCCCTTCCGCTCGGCGCTGTTCCAGTACTGCTCATAGCCGTCAAACGCAACCTCAATCTGGCCCGCCTGCATTTTCGTCTCCTGAATGCAGAAAACATCCGCGTTTGAAGAACGGAGAAAGTCGCCGAACCCCTTTTGCAAAATTGCCCGAAACCCGTTCACATTCCAGGATACCAGCCTCATGCAGATTCCCTCACTTTCATAATCCCTCCGTGCCCGCGCCAGCCTTCTTATGCCGTCCGAACATGCGCAGGGCGGTCGCAATTGCGCCCGCCGCGCAGACCAGCGCGGCGGTGATATAGGCGAGGCGCATTCCGTAAACAAAAGCGTCGTCCGCCCCCGGCGCAAAGTTGTTCACGGCATATCCCAGGCGGCTGCTCATCCCGCCGTATAAAATCATTGTGGCCAGCGATATCCCCGCCACCATGCCGATGTTGCGCACCAGCGCGTTCACGCTCCCGCCGATCCCCAGATTCTTTTTTTCCAGAGAAGACATCACCAGCGAATTATTGGGCGACTGAAACAATCCGTTTCCTAAAGCCATCACCGCAATGAATATCCCCAGCGCCAAAAAAGACGGGTTTGCGGTAAGCGTGGACATCAGAAACAGTCCGGCAGAGGTGACCGAAAGCCCAAGCAGCGTCAGAAATTCGGAGCCGATCCTGTCGGACATATGGCCGCTGGCCGGGGACACGACGCCCAGCACCAGCGGAAAAATCGCGAGGATCAAGCCGGCCAGGGCGGGCGTGAGTTTTAAAAGATCCTGCAGGTAAAACGGCAGAATGATGGTGGAAATAAATATCGCGACAAACGATAAGAACGCGCAGAATACGCTTACGGTAAACCACCTGTTTTTAAATATCTCCAGCGGAAGCAGCGGCGTTTGAGCCTTTTTCTCCACCCAAAAAAACAGCACAAAACTCACCGCCGAGATCCCGATGAAAAGCAAAATCCAGAAATTAGCAAGCCCGTAATTGATGCTTTCCTGCAGCGCGATGAAAAGCGGCACAACGGCCGCGCCGAAAAGCAGCGCACCGGGCAAGTCCAGTTTCACCTTTCCGGGCAGCCTTTCGGTCTTGGGAAATACCCGAAGCCCGATCAGAAAAACAATGATGCCGATGGGCACGTTGATCCAGAACAGGTACTCCCAGGTGGTCACGGACACGATAAACCCGCCCAGCGGCGGCCCGGTCAGCGTTCCCAGCGCGACAAACGCGCCGTTGATCCCCAGCGCCCGCCCGCGGCTTTCGGCCGGAAAAGAGCGCGTAATGATGCCGTGGCTGTTGGCCATGGAAGCGCCCGCGCCCACCGCCTGTATCACCCGCGCGGCCAGCAGACCGCTAAAAGAATTCGTAAAGCCGCACAGGAAAGAACCTATGGTAAAAATCACCAGTCCGATCTGGAATATTTTCATCTGTCCCCAGATATCCCCCAGCTTCCCGAAAATCAAAATCGTCGCCGAAATCGTGATGAGATACGCGCTCACCACCCATGCGATGGCCGACGAAGTAGCGCCCAGCGCATCCGCCATCACGGGCAGGGCAACATTCACGATGCTTGAGTCCAGCGTGGACATAAAGGTAGCCATCACCATCACAAATAAAATTGTCCAGCGGCTTTTATACGTCTCAGTCTGATTTGCAACCATTTTACTTTTGCCTTTCTCTGCTCTTTTGCATCCATTTACCGATTAGATTTATTTTAACCAGTTATCCCCCCGATGTAAACACAATACGCGCAAATGCTTCATTTTCCACAAAAAAGCGAACCTTACCGTCTTCTCCCGAATACTATAACTCAAAAGAATAAAAAGGAGGAATGCGGCCATGTTTCTTCCGTTATTTGACTGGCCCACCGGCTGCGGCGGCTGGAATAAGGGTTTCGGATGCGGTCCGGGCGGTGTCGGGAGCAACTGGAACAGCTGCGGGGACGGCGGTTTTGGCTGTGGTTGGAACAGCTGCGGGGACGGGGGTCCTTACTGCGGCATCGGCGGCTGGCGGCCCGGCGGCTGCGGGCCGTGCGCAGGGTATTTGAGCGACCGCTTCGGAAACGGCTGGAACCCGGGATGCTGGCGCGGGCCCGCCTGCGGAGGCATCGGAAACGGACTGTTCGGCTTCTGGTAATCCTGCCCATCCATAGATATTTATCAAAACAAAAGGGGAATCCGAAGGGCTCCCCTTTTTCAAGCCTTCTTTATTCACCAATTATTTTTTAAAGCGGTCATAACAAACGATCTCTTCCGTTTTTTTCCTCTCACGCGGATCGGGCGATTCATCCGCATACCCAAGGGGCACCACCGCAACCACCCGCACTTCATCCGGAATGCCCAAAATGTCCTTTACCATGTCTTCGTGAAAGCGGCCCAGCCAGCAGGTGCCAAGTCCCTGCTCAACCGCTTCGAGTATCATATAAGCGGTCGCAATGGAAAGGTCGATGGAATGTTTGGGCTGCCCGCAGCTCATCACGCTTTTCGGGTCTGTCCCGCAGGCGACCAGAATGACCGGGGCCTGTCCCACAAACGGCTGGTTATATGCCGCCTCCAGCATCCTTCCCCTGATTGCCGGATCGCGCACAACAATGAATTTCCAGTTCTGCAGGTTGCTTGCAGACGGCGAAAGCCTCGCCGCCTCCAGTATCTTTTGCAGCTTTTCTTCCTCAACGGGCCGGCCGCTGTATTTCCGTATGCTTCTACGGTTTTGGATCGCGGTAAAAACATTCATAAATATCACTCCTCTGATCAAAGATAGTTCAATTATAGCAAATTTTTTATGCTGTTTTAACCTTTTTCCAAAAAAACAAACGGAGCATTTTAAAGCATGCCGGGGAATTCTGCCTCAATCATAACTGTGCTGTATGAGCGCAGCCGCTTTGGCGTTCAGGCCGTCCGGGGAAATCTTGCTTAGGCAATGGATCGCTTTCGGGCCGCATCCGGGAATGATCAAAAATTTTCTCCTGAACATCCCGTCCACCGCAACCCGCGCAACATAACGGCTGGTCTGGTATTTTAAATCGAATTTAACGCCGGCAACCTGATCGAAACGCGTATCCACCGGACCGGGGCATAAAAGGCATATATGGACGTTCGAACGAATGGAATTCAGTTCCTGCCAAATCGCCTGCGTCAGCCGGATTACATAGGATTTCGTCGCATAATAGGTTGCCATCTTCGGGCCGGGCATGAATCCCGTGAGCGAACCGACGTTCATAATGTATCCCCTGTTCTTTTCCACCATTTTCCTTAAAAACAGTTTGGTGAGTATATGGACTGCAGTTATATTGGTCCGGATCATATGCAGTTCCGTGTCCAGACCCGTTTCCCAAAAATCGCCGAATAGTCCAAAACCGGCGTTGTTGACCACAATATCAATATCGTCTTTGCCTACGCGTTCAAAAAGATCTTTGCAGTTTTGTTCATTCCCAAGGTCAACGCTGATAAGTTCCACATGAGACCCGGCCTCGGATCTCAATTTTTCCAATCGATCCATATTCCTTGCCACCGCTATGATATCATATCCGATTTCGCTTAAATACTTGGCTATTTCATATCCAATCCCGGACGAAGCGCCTGTGACCAAAGCTTTCATGTCTGTTCCTCCAGTGATCTTTTTAATATATATGTAGTATATGTATTTACGCACTAAGTTGCGGACGGTTTTTTAAATAAGGGCTCTCCATTTCTGAAAAGCCCCCATCATTGTTACCCATGATAGCCTATTGGCTATTTCAAGGGTCGTGCGAGGTATCAATGCTATTCCCCGGTATCCGAATAACTGTTGGGACAGTTGCGCTGAGAATTTTTTAAACGATTCTCGCTGGTTTCTTCCATATTGTCCTTGCAGTTTTCATTACTGTCACTCTGGTTTTCGTAACCGATATTCCTTTGACTGCTGCCGTGGCTGTTCTGGCTGTTTTGAAAGCTGTTGCCATACATTCCCTGGCTGCACGACTGGGAATTGCCCTGTTTGTTTTTCTGGTTGTTGTCCATTTTGTCCTTCTGACCATACTTTTTATTCTGCATTTCAATACCTCCCTGAAAAATCTTTGCAGCGGTTTTTTTGTTACCATACAACTGCGTTATTATTATTTGAAAAAATACAGATTTACTATCTTGTATTATTTTTATGAAAACGTATTTTTTTCCAGACAAAAACCTTTTGTTTTTGGAGCCTGCCGCTTATGTGACCATGTCACAAACCCAAAAAAACACAAGAGCATATTGTAGAGAAAAGCGCGAAAAAGAAATTGCAAAAGGAGGTGCCATCATGTTCGGAAACAATTCGTTTCTTCCCATACTCTTGCTGCTCTGTTTATGCGGAGGCAACTGCGGTTGCGGCTGCGGCTCCGGCTGCGGTTGCAATCCGGGTTACGATACCAAATGCTGCTAGCGCCGCATTTGGATTTTGATCATCAGATTAAGAATGCCAAAGACGGCATTCTTTTTTTAACGGCATGACAAAAAAACACGGATGATCGTGAGGTTTGTCAAACCTAAATCGTTAACATTCTTTATCCCCCTGCCCCTTTCTCTCTGCTGCCGCCGCAAAGAAGATTTTGGACGGCAGATTTGACCGCATTGAAATCGGCGGCGAAGACCCCGGGACGGACCCGTCCGGGGCCTTTCTTATCCAGTGTTAAAAAAGATTGTAATCAGGCGGATCCCATTATAGAATAATAGTAATATAGATTTTTTGTTATTGACCGCTGCGCATTTCGCTAAAAAGAATAAAGAATGGGGCTGCCATGGAAGAATACCGCTGTATGATCGAATATATGGGCCAATCGGAAGAAGGCCAACTGATTTTAACGGAAGACGAACTCAACTGCCTGCTGCCGCAGGACGAATACGCCGTCCCCTACGCGGATATTTATTCGTTCGAAGTCACAAATTACCGGCTGTTTGTCAATACGGAGCGGGGAACGCTCACCGCGTCGCTGCTGGGCGACCGGCTCACACCGCTGTATACGGAACTCTACGAAAAATACAACGGTAAAGTATTAAAATCGCTGTTTGTGGAAGGATCCCATGTCCTTGAAACAAAAGGCGAATACAAATACAGCGACGATGCCGGCTCGGCCCAAGGATCGGCCGTCATTAAACTGTTCGGCCGCTGCCTGTGCATCCTCCCGCCCGACGACCGCGCAAGGCGGATCCCCCTTTGCTTCGTGCAGTCAATCGAACAAGGCAGTTACAGCCATAAGCTGATTCTGGATACCGGGGAAACGTATGAAATGTACCGACTGGGATGGGATACCGAAGCCTTCATAACCAAACTGAACGAATGCATGAAGACGATCCGCCGGCACGCGGTCCGCGCCGCGCTTGCGCTGGACCCGGCCCTGGATACCCTTCAATCATCCAGAATAGCAAAACTGATGCCGGAAGGCGTCGCGGCCACGATGGGCGCCCTGTCCGCAATCAGCCCGTCCTTCACCTCGGCGGTCGAGGCCAGAATAAAAGACAGCCGCGCGAACGAAACCTATCTTCATTTCAGGGAAATCTGCGGTCTGGATGAAATACTGGTGGGCGCAAAGTCCCATCTTGCGGGTGAAAACCAGGAAGACGTCCTCTGGATCGTCGCTTCGAGGTCGAAAGGGGACGGCGGCGTTGCGGCGGTTGAAATGGCCCTGTCCGAAGAGACGGCAGCCGCGACCTTCCTCTACCGGTTTGCCGGCGGATGGGAACCTTTCGGCCGTAGGCTGAACCACGCCATGGAAGCGATCGACTTCCATCGCGAAGTAATCTCAATGTCGGATGGGGAACTTAAAAACCGGGAGAACGCGAATTACAGAATGGCTGTCCGGCGGACCGCGTCCCTCCAGTTTTTACGCAAGTGCTTTGCCGACAGGATCATCCATCGAACGGTGGATTCCTGGAAAAAGGAACTGGATGCAAAATTCGAACTGTAACCATTCTGTACCCTTCTGCCCTGTGCCGCCCGTCTTTGAGACTTATTCGTAACAATCAAGCAATACGCCGTAAACTTCCTGATCGTTTAAGTATGAACCTTCCGGCGATTGTGTGGCAGCCGCCGCCAGCCCGCTCAAATCATTTTTGGGTATTCCAACTTCTTTCAATGTCGCGGGCATTCCCCATTCAATAAACTTGTTTTTCAGCATTTCGATCCCCAAAAGCCCGGTCTCCATATCGGATTCTTGTTTGGCTTGGATATTAAAAACCCTTTTGGCAAACTGCGCGAACTTCCGCGGGTTTTTCCTGCACAAGAGTTTCAGCCAGGACGGCTGTACAATCGCCAGGCCGGCCCCGTGCGCGATATCGTATTTTGCGCTTACTTCAAGCTCAATCGTATGCGCGTCGTAATGGTTCCGCCCTCTTCCTGCGTCATTCAGGCCGTTCAGGGCCAATGTGGCGGCCCAACTTAAGTTTGCGCGCATATTGATATTCTCCGGCTCTTTTAATACATTCTCATTTTCAATGACCGTTAAAACGATCCCTTCCGCGATCCGGTCCTGCATCGGCGTATTTTCAGTGCCGTCAAAATATTTTTCAAGCACATGCGAAATCGTGTCCGTCATACCGCAGGCCGTCAGATAGCCGGGAACGGTCTTATGTAATTCGGGATCAATGACCGCTGCCTTCGGAAAGCTTACAGCAAAATGGGACGAATATTTTTGGCCCAGTTTTTCATTTGTAATCACGCAATTCGTATTCATTTCAGAACCGGTCCCGGATATTGTCAGCACGGTTATCACGGGCAGCGCTTTCCCGGCGGTTTTTTTGCCGATAAAGTACTCCCAAAGGTCTTTGTCGTCAAACGCGGCAAATGCTATCGCCTTCGCGCAGTCTATCACGCTCCCTCCTCCCAGGGCAACAATCACATCAATGTTTTCTTCCCTGCAGATTCCCGCGCCCGTATAAACGGTTGACAAACGCGGATTCGGATCCACGCCGGACAGTTCGAATACTGTAAGCCCTTCGCTCTCCAAAAGACCGCGCACCTTATCCAATATGCCCAATTTTTTGACCGCGTTTCTGGTTGTAACAATGAGCGCCCGTTTCCCGTATCGCGCGGCATATCTCCCGGTCTGGCTGATCTGGCCCGGTCCAAATAAAATTCGGGTCGGATTATAAAATTCAAAATTGTTCATAAATATTCCTCCTGGTATTTTATACTTCCAGCGCGGTTTTTTTAACGCAGTCAATAAACTGCGGCCCGTCAAAAAATGATTCCCTGTTTTTAATAAATTTTTTGGCTGCCCGTATCACCAACCTCTCGGCCCGGATCCGCTTGTTTAAATCCGCAATGCTCGTCAGATCCTTCACCTGCGCCAATCCTACGGACCTTCGAAGAAGTTCTACCCCCACTACCCCGGACGAATCACGCAATATCGTTTTCAAGAAATATTCCTTGTATCCCGGCGTCCTGGCCATCGGTTCGGTAACGTGCAAATCAAACGTCTCATCATACTTCTTTTTAAAAAGGTCAACAATATCCGTTATGGTATTTTCTACCCAGCCGACATATTCGTCTTTTTCCCGCCCTGTCTGCATGGCGGCGTCGGCGTTCACCCATGCGAATATCATATTCGCAATAATGTTGCCTATGTCGTACCCCATGGGCCCGTAAAAAGCAAACTCCGGGTCCATCACTTTGGTAGACCCCTTTTTAATAAAGATCGACCCGGTATGAAGGTCTCCGTGCACAAGCGACTGCGCGTTGTTCATAAAATCATATTTCAATTTGGCAATTTCCAAATGAAGCGCGCCGTCCTGATACAGCTCTTTTTTCACAAACTCCATGTTTTGCGGCAATACGATGTTCCTGTCAAGGTTATTGATGTAGGGTTCGGTATAAACGAGCGGTTCTGTTATATCCGCGCAAAGCTCGGGATTGATAAAGTTTTTTACAAGCTCTTTTTTTTCTTTTGAATCCAATATCCTGTCGGTGGTTAAAAGCAGCGTTTTCACAAGAAACGTGGAGATATCTTCGGCAAAATGGGGAAACATCTCATGCTTCAGCAAGGCGGTGCGCATGACCTGATGGTCAGAAAGATCTTCCATCGAATAGCATTTCATAACGGGATCATACAAAAAAATTCGCGGCACCAACCCGGGGCAAAGTTTTTCCTCCAGTCTCAGCATTTCCACTTCTATCCGGTTCCGGTCGGTGGAAATGTTGAAATCCTTTGATATCCTCAATTGCTCCCCCGCCTGTTTCACAATCACCGACCGGCCACGTCCCGCATCCAGAACCCGAAACACATAATTCAGATTACCGTCGCCGATCTCTTGGCAGGAAAGGATTCCGCTCTCGTTAAACAGATCCAGTTTTTCCCGCGCATACTCAATCACATCTCCCGTATTCATAAGAAAGTAGCTGTCAAAACGCGGCATTTTATCCCTCCTTCACCGCTCCGGGGATCCCGGCATCATATCAGTTCGTCCACTTTCATTCCATCTTCGGGCACCCATTTGCGCCAATAGTCAACCGTCTGCTTCAGTTTCGCAATGATTTCCCTCCCTGTCTCTATGTTGGAAGCAAATATTTCAAAACTCAGATAAATATCCTCAACCATCTCCTGCAGGGGATCTGCATGGTTCAGTTCATAAGACTTTTTGATGGATCCAAGCAGCCGGTCTCCCCTTATGATCCCTCTTGCGTTGTTTTCCGGCGTAAACGCGGCATGGCTGGAGGTCACGCCGTCTGTTTGCTGTAAATGCATGATGGGAGAATAGCAGGCGGCCGCATCCAGCCATTGATACACATCCGAATCTTCCGCACCGGAAAACAGATATTCGTGCGCGTGGATATCAGCTTCAATCCGGTCAACGGTTTTCGTTTTTTGCGCGTCGTTTTCCAAACCGGCCGCCTGCTCAAACATGATCTGCGCCGCATCGCTTCCCAGCCAGATCGCTTTTTTCATTTCAATTGCGTCCATTATTGCGTCTCTTGAAGGCCTTGTAAACTTTTTTTGGCCAACCATATGCCCCACGTCGATCGTAACATAGGACGGTTTATTGTTCTTCTCATATACGCGCTTTATAAATTCTTTTGTTCCTTTTATGGTAAAAGGCGGCTGGTGGGGCGCGTACATCTGCTCGTAACTGACCTGCACCCTGCCGTTATCGTAAGCAAACGCGGCGATATCCGCCATTTGCCGAATCAGCATCTCCATTACCCTCTTATATTCTGCCGGATCCTGCAAAACCGCATGCGGAATCGCAAAAAAAGAAAAACCCAGCCCCTTCGCATTCAAATCCGCAATTCTTACAATAAGTTTTTTAATCCATCCATCCGTTATTTTTTCCCGTATCCCGGCATCGTAATGCGCCAAACCCACCGTTCTGTATGTCTGATACCCGGTATAAAAATTAACAAGCTGCATATCAAGTTTTTTCTGCTGCGCCTTCACTTCTTCAAACCAGCCATCCATATACTCGTCCGTGCAAAAAAGCGGATCGATCTCGTTGTCCGTACTGGCCTGTACATATTTAAATCCCAAATCACGGGAAATTTCCATCCATTCCATCGGCTTTATCCATCTTTTTATGGCAAAGCAATTATCCAAAACCAAATAAATTCTCGGGTAATTCATTGATCCTCCTGCCGGCTTTTCAGCCGAACAAATTTTTATATCTGGAATAATTCTCGTTCCAATCCATCGGGTTTTCCGGGCTATACTCTTTTATCTTTGAAGAAGCGGCGGATATTCTTCTGCCTTCGTTCACGGTGGCGATATCACCCATCGCTTTCATTTGCATTAAAAGGTTCCCTACAGACGTCGTTTCAACAGGCCCGGCTTTCACCGTCTTCCCCAACGCATCTGCAATCCATTGGCACAGTTTGCCGTTTTGCACGCCGCCGCCGAACACATGGAAAAGCTCAATCTGGTGCCGCGTGATTTTTTCCATCTTATAAAGGCTGTCTTTAAACTTTAAAACCATGCTTTCATAAACAACGCGCGCAACCTCTCCCATGCTCTGAGGAACGTATTGCCCCGTCTCCCGGCAAAAATCACAAATCACTCCCGGCATGTCCGGATTGGCCAGCATAAAAGCAGGGTCCTGCACGTTTATAAAAGCCTTCCCTGACGGAGCCGACACAGCCGCGGCGGCAACTTCGTCCCAACACACCTGTTCGCCCCGTTCCCGGTTCCATCGCTCACGGCACTGCTGGATAATCCATAATCCCGTGATCATATTGATCAGGTTGTTCATTCCGTCCACCCCGCCCTGTGTTCCGAATCCGCTTTCAAACACATCCAACCCTGTTTTTATATCCTTCGTTTCCTGTCCGAAAAGCGCCCAGGTCCCCAGGCTGATGAATGCCCATTTCTTTTCTTCTTCCGTTAACGGAACGCCCGCAATGGCGCTTGCCGTATCATGCGAAGCGACGCTGACAACGGGAATCTGCGGGATGTTCAGTTCCGCGCACAATTCTTTTCTCAGTTTTCCAAGCACTGTCCCGGGCGCTTTCATCTTAAGGAACAAATTATCCGGAACGCCGATTCCGTCAATCAACCGCTTTTGCCACCTTTTATTTTCCTGATCGACAAGAAGGCTCATGGTGGCGTTGGTATATTCGTTCACCGCTTCGCCCGTAAGGTAATAGTTCAAAAGATCGGGGATCATCAAAAACTTATCGGCATATTCAAGTTCGGCAGCCCCCTCGCATTTGAGGGCATATAAATAGTAAGCAGCCATGATCGGGTTCGTATTTGCGCCGCCCAATTTATAGATCTCATATTCTCCGATCCACTTGTCTAAAACGGGTTTATACCGGTGCCGCAGTTCATCACGATAGTTTGCGGGGTTGGCAAGCAGCCTTCCCTGTTTATCTAAAAATCCAAAATCACATCCCCAGGTATCAATGCCCACGGACACAATATCCTTATATTTTTTAAATGCCTTTAAAAGCCCTATATCAAGTTCGGATGAAAGCCTTAAAATATCCCAGTAAAATGTTCCTCCATAACGCACCGGCCTGTTTTCAAATTCATGGACCTGTTCCATGGAAAACGACCTGCCGTTATAGTTCGCAACCAAACATCTGCCATGGCTGGCTCCATAATCAAATATCAAATATCTTTTTTCTTCCATCCAAAACAACACTCCCAACAAATCAAAAAAACATTACAAGGATTTTCGGCTCCTAAAATTGCTCCAATTTTCCGGCCAGCTGCTGATTTAGGTCAAATATCTTTTCACAGGTCGCTACATCTTCCGTCCCGTCAATACTGGGCGTAACCTTGTATGTTTTGGCGAGCCTCGCATTCCATCTGGCGCAGGCTTCGTTGGCGCCCCATAACCTGTACACTTCGTTCAGATTCTCGGCTTCCCAAAACAAAATGGAAAAATTCTTATAGTTATAAATCAGCAATTCTTTTGCGCCGGCTTCCTTGAGGCCATGCAGCAATTCGGGCCATGGATTTTTATGCATATACACATAATCCTCCACCTGATCTTCATTGATCTCAATTACAAAACAATACCGGTTCATAAAGCTACTCCTTGTTTCCTCCGCCAAACGCAAAGAGACATCTTTTGGGAAATCTCTTTCCCTGCAATCCTCTCACCTGAATACCGCTTCCCTTACGGCGGCCACCGTCTTGCACGGATCTCCCTCGCCGATCAGCTTACCCAACTGCTCAAAACCGATCCGGTCCACCGCCTCGTCAAACTTTTTCATATTCAGCACGCTTTGGCGGGTCGCTTCGTACTGATCCTCCCGGTAAGGAAAAATATCCACCGAAATAAACCCGTCGTACTGTACTTTGCGGAGCGAATAGAACATCTCCACATATTCCGTATAGCGGATCGATCCCACAATCATATCATCGTCCCACAGGTTGTAATTGTCGTTTGCGTGCATCATGAACAGTTTGCCGTACCTTGCAGCCACCTCAATGTTCTGCGCAACATTCTGCTGGGACTGGAACACATGCCCCACGTCTATGCATACGCCCACGTTGTCCCTGTCTATCTCCATACACATCAAAAGCGCGGTCATAGTGGTATCCACCAGGCTTCTGTTCCTGGGTTCGCGGATCTTGCCTTCCAGGGTCAGTTTGATCTTCGGATTGTAGTCCGCCAGCTCGCGGACGTTGTTTACAAACCAGTCCCACTGCTTTTTATAATCCGTTTGCAGCGGATAATCGAATCCGTCCTGCCCAAGCCAGAGACCCACGCTGGGGCTGCCCACAAGTTTTGCGTTAAAGTCTATGTTTTGTTTAATCTGCTCCATGGCCTGTTTGCGCACATCGGGGTCGGCGGCGGAAATGGAACCTTTCTGCCATTTTCGTTCGCCAAAAAGAAGCGGCAGAACGGAAGATGCCACAAAACCCGAATCCGTAAGGATCTTGTTCACGGTATCGGGATCAGAGAGCGGTCCGGTCGGCGCCTGGTACAGGTCGGCGCCCTTTAGCACCTGCATTCTCTCCAGATTTTTAATCACGTCCGGAAATTCCACTTTATCCAGTTCCGGATCTTTGTAACCGCATTTCATAAACCTGTCGCTTGTTTGTCCCAGCGAGCCTATGATCGCGCTGTATTTGATATTGCTCATTTTTTCCTCTCCTTGCACCTAAAAAATATGAATGGAACAATATAGTTTCAACATGAATGCCCGTGCAAAAATCTAAAGCCCTCTGTCAAAATAAAATCATCCCCGGCTGAAAATTGATTGGCTGTCCGCCGGCTAAAAGCCGGCGGACAGCCATATTGTCTGATCACATCTGTGCTGCTGCTGCAATTGCCCAGTTGGCGGGATCCATAGCGTTGGTGCTGTCAAGTACCTTGAACGGCTGTATCACGTTTTTCTCAACTGTCTCTCCGTTCATAATCTTCACAGCCAGATCAACAGCGTTCGCGCCCATACCTACGGGATCCTGCGCGATGGTCACGTCAATCTTGCCTTCCTCAATGGCAGTCAGAGCATCCATAATGCCGTCGATGCCTATGATGTAGATATGCCCGTCTTCCCCCGCCAGCTTCATTTTCCCGGCGGCCTCGATGGCTTTTGCGGCGCCCAGCGTGCAATCGTCGTTATGCCCGTACACCGCGTCGATTTCCGGATTAGCCTGCAAAATATTCGTCATAACATTCAGGGACGTTTCCTGGTTGAAATCGCCGGCCTGGCTGGCCACAATAGTGATGTCGGGATATTTCGCAGCTATCTGGTCATTGAAGCCCTGCCCCCTGTCTTTGGCGGCGGACGTCCCGAGCAGTCCCTGGATCTCCACCACATTGCCCTTGGGCTCACCGTACTTGGCCGTCAAAAATTCCGCAATCTTGTCTGCCGCAATGGCGCCCATCGCCACGTTGTCGGTAGCAATAAACGAAGTATAGTTTCCACCGCTGGATCCTCTGTCGCAGTAGATGACCGGAATATTCGCATCCACGGCTTTCTGCTCGGAAGGAACGATCGCGTCGCTGTCAATCGGGTTGGAAATGATCGCATCCACACCCTGGGAGATTAGGTCTTCCATCTGGGAAACCTGTGTTGCTATGTCTCCGTTCGCGTTGACTTCCACAATCTTAACGCCCATTTTCTCGGCCTCATCCAGAACACCGATGCGCATCCCTACAAAAAATGCGTTTGTCAGTGTAGACTGGCTGAATCCGATCGTAATCTCCTCATCCGCTGAGGATTCCGAAGCGGGCGCCTGCGTTTCCGCCTGGCTGGCCGGAGCTTCGGAAGATTCTGCCGGCGCCGCCGGGCTGCACGCAGCCAGCGAAACCACCATTGCGATCGCAAGAACGATCAATAATACTTTTTTCATCTCTTTTCCTCCTTAGATTTATCTTTTTTATTTAACGCTGCATCCCGCGGCGTTAAATTAGTATTTCATGGCAATATCCTCAGTCTTATTTGACTTCGGACCGCGTCCTTAAGGTGTCGATCAGCACGGCAACGATGATCACTATGCCCCGGACCGTGTCTGAGAAAAACGGATCGACATTTAAGATGTTCATGCCGTTGTTCAGCACGCCCAGTATCATCACGCCGATAAAGGTGCCCAGCATTGTTCCCCGGCCGCCCGAAAGGCTCGCGCCGCCGATGACTGCCGCGCCGATCGCGTCCAGTTCCAGCCCCTCCCCGGCGGTCGTGATAGCCGACCCGAGGCGAGAAATCAAAATGATGGCGCCAATGCCGCAGGCCATGCCGTTGAACGTATACGCCATCGTTTCAACGCGCTTAACGTTTATCCCGGACAGTTCGGTCGCCTCCCGGTTGCCGCCCAGAGAGTACAGCGCCCGTCCGAAGGAAGTGTATTTCAGTAAATAAAACCCAACGATGAAGACGGACAGAAGTATGACCACCGCCGTCGGAACGACTCCGCCGATATACCCGTTGCCCACAAACTGCATTTCTTTGGGCAGGCCGGCTATGGTCATGCCCTGCAGATAGACCATTGTCAGCCCTCGTGCGATGCCCATCATGCCCAGCGTCACAATAAAGGCCGGCATTTTCACCCTGCTGATTAAAAGGCCCTGTGAAAATCCTATCCCGATTCCAATGGCAACCATTCCTACAAATGCGAAGCCCCAGGGAAGCCCCCCGTGCTTAATCATCCCGGCTCCAAGCGCCGAACACAACGCAACCACCGATCCGACCGAAAGGTCAATGCCCGCTGTAATGATTACAAAAGTCATGCCAATGGCTACAATCCCAACGGTTGTGTTTTGAATGAGCACATTATATAAATTTGTCACCGTCAGAAACCTGCTGTTCAAAACCGCAAGCAAGGCGCATAATCCGATCAGGGCAATCAGCATCATGTTTCTGGCTAAAAAGTTAGAAACAAGAGTCTTTTTCCCCAGGTCGGCTGAATATGTTGCTGCCTTTTTCATTTTTTTACATCCTCCTCGATTGCGTACTTAATAATACTTTCTTGGGATAAATCTCCGCTGTTCAATATTGCCCGCATTTCCCCGTCGCGAATCACCGCAACGCGGTCGCTTAATTTAATGACCTCGGGCAACTCGGATGATATCAGGATGATCGTCGTGCCCCGGCAGGCGATCTCGTTGATCAGGTTGTATATTTCGGATTTCGTGCCCACATCAATGCCTCTGGTCGGATCGTCCAGTATCATGATCTCCGGTGCCGTTTGAAGGCACTTACCAATGACGACCTTCTGTTGGTTTCCGCCCGAAAGTGTAACCACTTTCTGCGCGCGGCTGGTGCATTTGATGTCCAGCCTCTTGACCTGTTTCTCCGCCATTTCTCTGCTGTTGCTTGTATCCACATACCCCAGAATCTTCTGAAGCTTATAGATCAGCGGCAGAACGATGTTCCACTCAATATCCTGCTGAAGCACCAGCCCCTGCAGTTTCCGGTCTTCCGGAACAAGAAATATGCCGTGTTTGATCGCGTCGCTCGGACTCTTTATATTTATTTTCTTCCCCTTCAGGAAAATCTCGCCGTAATCTTTTTTATCCGCTCCGAATATCAGCCGGACCAGTTCGCTCCGGCCCGCGCCCACCAGTCCCGCGATCCCGAACACTTCCCCTTTCCGGACGGAAAAAGACACGTTTTTTACCTTTCCGTCCCGGTTTAAACCCCTCACCTCCAGGATCGTCTCGCCCGGCACATTGGTTTTTTTGGGAAAAACATCGGTAATCTCGCGCCCGACCATCATTTTGACCAGTTCGTTTTCATTGGTTTCGCTCACATTGCGCGTCCCTACATCCTTGCCGTCCCTCAAAACCTGAACCCGGTCACAGCAACTGGCGATTTCATCCAGTTTGTGTGAAATAAAGACAACGCCTATCCCTTTTGTCTTTAAGTCTTTTATGATCTCAAAAAGGCGCTCCACTTCATGGCTCAACAGGGAGGATGTCGGTTCATCCATCAAAATCACCTTTGCATTCCGCGAAAGGGATTTTGCAATCTCAACCATCTGGCAATCGGCAATCGGAAGCATGGATAATTCTTTTTTAGCGTCAATATCAAACTGGTAGAAATCCAGCAATTCCTGCGCCTGCTTGAAAAGCTGCTTGTACTGTATCGTACCAAAACGGTTTTTGGGCAGGCGGCCCATGAATATATTTTCGGCCACGGTCAGGTTCGGATGCAGCTTCAGTTCCTGGTATACGATCGCAATCCCCATATCGAGTGCGTTCTGCTTGGTTTCAATGTTAATCTTTTCACCCTTAAGGAATATCTCGCCGTGATCCTGCTTATATGTGCCGCTGAGCACATTCAAAAGCGTTGATTTACCCGCGCCGTTCTCGCCCAGCAATCCCAACACTTCTCCGTCGCAAATGCGCATGGAAACATTGTCCAGCGCCTTAACGCCCGGAAAAATCTTTGTGATTCCCTGTGCATACAGTAATTCGCCCATAATCCACCTCATAAATGGTATTTTTTAACACAACATAGCTTAAAATACCCTATATTTCTTATTTGCGCAGTATTCTGATGTAAAATTAATTTCAGCCTGAATAATATATGTATAAATTATTTGTATATAATATATGTTAGCCGGGAGAAAACAAATCGTATTTTCCACCTGTTTTTCTATTGTTTTCCAAGAAGTCAGCGGATGGAATCATGTGGTAACGTTCCCATTCATCTTATAAAAACAAATCATGTGGTTCCTCTTTCAATCAATTCCCCTTCAAAGATCATGCATTCGTTTTTGTTTGGAATATCATTCAATTTGTTGAGCATCATTTTCGCTGCAATCGTTCAGAGTTTTTCAATCGGCTGCGCGATGGTGCTTAAATTCGGCTCAATCAGTTCGCAGACGTTGTTGTTATCGAATCCTATTACGCTGAGTTCCTGCGGGATCCTTACTTTTTGCTCTTTTAGATACTTCATTGCGCCGATGGCGAGCGGGTCGGCCGCCACCATGATCGCGTCCGGGACTACTCTTGCGCTCATCAGGGTCCGGGCGCCTGCATAGCCTAATGCAAGCACATTCAGGTCCTGTTCCGGTTCCGGGAAATAAACGAGTTCTTCCCTGAAAAGCAGTCCGCAGTCGGCGAGTCCCTTCCTGTATCCCTCAAACCGCGGGATGGTGATCTGTGTATCGCTCGGGAAGTTGATGTAGGCAATATTTCTTCTTCCCTTTTTATATAAGAATTTCAACGCTCTGCGCGTGCTTTCCAGGCCTTCGGTCGCAACCAAAGAAATATTTTCTTTTTTGGTGAATTTCGCAAACGCAAAATCCATAAAAACCATGGGCAGCCTTTTGGACAGATTGATGAAATATTTTTCGGAATCTTCGTTCATTTTATAAGTACAATATATCAATCCGTCTATTTTCCGGTCAAGCAGTTTGTGCGCATATTTGATTTCATACTCTGTACTGTTTTGCGTATCGCATATGATCACCATGTATTCCTGTTCAAATATGACCTTCTCGACCGCCTTGTACATTTCCGAATAAAACAGGTTTGACGCATCCGGAATCATCATTGCGATAGTCATCGATTTCTGTGTCCGGATATTCTTGGCAAAGCAGCTCGGTTTATACTTCAATTGCTCGATCGCGTCAAAAACGGCTTTTCTTGATTCTTCGCTTGCGAAACCGTTGTTCATTACCCTGGAAACTGTCGATTTTGAAACGCCCGCAAGTTTTGCAACATCCCAGATTGTCGTCATTTGCCTGTTGTTAAATTTGTCCTGGTTCAAGAATCAATCACTCCGATTTTCCGCCTTTTTTCTGAACGTCCCAACCCCTTTGACCGGTGGATAAACCTTAGGCAAATCCGGTTATGGGAACGTTCCCTGTTACGCTAAAAAAATATGACGTGTCTGGTCATTTATAATATGCTTCCGATTAAGTCCATAATATAACTTAAATCTGCACATGTCAATAAAAACATGTAAGAAATTCAATGCTGCAAAATGTTTCACCAAACAGTATGTATTTATTTAATGGTTTGAAATTTATTTCACGCATATTTGTTACAAAAATACGGCAAAGGAGAAACGCATCAGCTGCCGTTTCTCCTGTTTGACCGCGTTTTTTAATTTTTAAACAGGGCAGCCAGCCGGTCCCAAAAGGTTTCCTGCCCTGTTGTCTGTGCCGTTTTTTCCTCTTCTTTATCCTTGTCCGGCTTTTCGATCCCTTCCGTTTTCATTACGAACTGGACATAGCCGGTATCCGTATTCTTTGAGGATGTAAAGGATACCGGATCAAAATCGGCCGGCAAATATTCGTCCTTCATTTTATCGATTTCCGTCTGTATCTGGTCCGGAATATCCGCCGCTTCATCGTTGAATTCACTCGTGCCTTCATGCAGTTTGCCGATCCCGTCAGCAAACTGGCCCACGCCGCTCTCAAAGGAAGCCACGCCCGTATGGAACGCACCGTACTTGGACGCCAGTTTATGCACACCGTTCATATAGCCGGTTAGCCCCGAATGAAAATCGTTGTAACTGGATGCCAGCTGCGAAAGTCCTAAAACCAGGTCTCCAAGGTCTTCTGGGCCCTCCGTTCCCTGCAACATACCGTCCAGTTGCGCAGACATATCGCTTAAGGTTACGGCAATACCGCCTATCGAAGCGTTCAGGGTGTCGATCGTCCCGCCCACCGCGTCGAACGCGGCCTTAACGGACGCATAGGTCCCTTTGACGGTCTGCGCCGCCGCGTAGGTATCCGAAAGCTCGCCCAGCGCGCCCTGCAGGCTGGGATCCACCTGCCCGTACATGGCCCCGATCTGCTCGGGGGTGACCGTACCGTCCGGTATCGCCGCTATGGCCGAATCCAGCGCGGCATAGGCGGGCACAAATCCGTTTTTCAGTTCGGTCAGTCCGCCGGATACGCCGTTCAGCCCGCCCGAAAGCTGGGAAAGCGCCGGCGGGAGCTGCGCCAATTGGCTCAGGTCAATCTCATCCAGAGAGCCGCTGCCCAACAAATCGGATATCGCGGTCAACGCATCCCTAATCTGCGCGGACGCGCCCAGCAGCTGCCCGGAATTCCCGCTCAGTTGATTCAAGCCGCTTTGGATGGAAGCGGACCCTTTCGTCAGTTCATAAGCGCCGTCCTTCAATCCCTGCGCGCCGCCCGCAAGCGCGCCTGCCCCCTCGTTCAGTTCGGACACCGCGCCCGGCAGATTCTGCAGGTCCTCAAACTGAACATTCGTATCGGAAAACGCAAAGCCCATCGAAAAAGGAACCGCGGAAATTTCAATGCCGGCCATCGTAAAATCATTTACATTGGCCCGCAGGCTGTAATCGGCGTCCTTTCCCGGCAGAACGGTATAAACAATCGCCTTGTTTTGCCCCGCGTCGGCAATGGCCGCATCCGGCGCGTCGATGCCGCTGCACTTACCGGTATCCAGGGAAACGGTAATCTGCAGCATGTAATTGTCGTAAAAAGTCGGATCTATTTTCCCGTTCTTCGCGGATCTCATCTTTATTTCAAGCTCTCCGTTCTTTCCCGCCAGGTCATTTGCCGCTGTTTTTTGTTCGTTCAAATAATACGATACGTCAAAATCCCACGGCAGGTTGGTGGCGGTCATATTGCCCTGGTAGTAAAAATTGCCCGCCTCGGCCGAAAAGGAAACCCGGTCGCCCTCCATGTCGATCGGCTGGGTATCGGTCAGATTTTCTACCGAATTATACTCTCCATAATCCACAATGCTGCCGGCCCTGGCAACCTCAAACTGGTTGACGGCATAGATCGACCGGACGCCGCCGTCGTTTTTCATAGACGCGTAAATCACCTCGTCCTTGGTCTTCGTCCCCGCGTTTTGGGCAAAGGCTGGCTTTCCCCCGTCGTCCGGCGTTGCGTCGGGCGCGCCCAAGACTCCTAACGGCATGGTCAGGATGACCGCCGAAACCAGGCAGAATGCAATACTATACTTAAACTTCATTTCGTTTCTCCTTATGAATGGAATGCTTCGACATTTTAATTCCTTCGCTTTTTTCATATAAAAACCTCGCGCCGTAAGTGGTCTTTGCGATGGCTTTGTCAAATATCCTTAGTATCGCCGGCAGGAAGCACGCAACCATCGTAAAAGAAAGAAGCGTCCCGCGTCCTAGCAGCAGACCAATATCGGATATCGATGGGCTGGTGGAGGTCGCATACAGAGTAAACCCCGCCGTGGAAAGGATGGAGGCCGACACAAGCATAGACTTGAACGTCTGCGCGAACGATCTGCGTATCGCGTCCCGCTGGCACAAGCGTTTCCTGTTCTTCATGTAATAGGTCGTCAGCAATATGGCGTAATCCACCGTCGCGCCCAGCTGCACCGTGCTGACAACAAGATAACCCATGTAATTGATGGGCTCGCCCATAAAATACGGAATACCCAGGTTGATCCATATCCCCGCTTCGATCGTCAAAAGCAGCAGGAAGGGCAGTGTCGCCGAGCGGAAGGTGACCAGCAGCACAACGAATATCGCGAGGACGGCAATCATGTTCACCATGGAATTATCATGTTGTATCACGTTTTTCATGTCATACAGGTTCGCGCTCTGCCCCAGGGAATAGACCGTATCCCCGTAATAGGACTGTGCCTTCTGCGTAATAGCCTGAACGGTGCCAAAGGCCACGTCTCCCTCTTCGGGGGTATCCGTATATACCACAAGACGCGCGTAATGGTCGGAATAAAACTGGCCCGTTATACCGTCGCCCAAAAACCCCGCCGGGATCGTGGTGCCCACCTGCTCCGCATAGGACACGACGCCCGTCACATGGTCCATCCGCTCCAGTTCGCCGCCCAACGCCTTTTCCTTGGCTATATCGCCGCGCGGCACCAGCAGGGCCATGACCGTCGATTTTCCGAACGTGTCTTCGATCTCGGCCTTGCCCACCACGTTGGGGTTACCCGTGTTGATGTTCCCGCCCCCGTATAAAAATTCCGTTTGCCCCTGCCCCAAAAAACTTGGGACGACAATCAGCGCAACCAGCACCAAAACCGGAATGGCGAACTTGGATAAAACGCGGTTCACGTTTTTAAAACCGGGCATCAGGGGCCGGTGCCTGGTCTTATCGATGATCTTATAGGTCAGCAGCGTCAGCGCGGGCAAAAAGACCATGGTGGAGAGAAAACTGAACGCAATGCCCTTCACCAGGTTGAGCCCCAGATCCAACCCGATACCGAAATCCATGAACATCAGGGCCAGAAAACCGAAAAGGGTGGTCGCCGCGCTGGCCGCCACCGTGGAAAACGACGCCTTGATGGCATGGCGCATGGCCTCGTTCACATCGGCGTATTTCTTCCGGTTATCGGCAAAGCTGTGCATCAGAAAGATGGCGTAGTCCAGGGAAACGGCCAGCTGCAGGATCGGGCTTACGGCATTGGTCATAAAAGAAACCTCGCCCAAAAAGAAGTTGGTCCCCATGTTGATCAGAATGGAAACGCCGATGGCCGCAAAGAAAAACAGCGGTTCCGCCCAGGATGCGGTCGAAATGATCAGAATGACCACAATAATGGGCAGCAATATCGCAAACGCGTTGGCCGCTTCCGCACCTGTCGTTTGCTGCAGATCGGCCAAGTCGGGCGCTTCGCCCGCAAGGGCGTTGCCCTCCCCTATGTACTCCCGAATGGCCTTGGAGGTTTCCAGTTCCTTCCCCTTTTCGATCGTAACCGTGAACAGGGCGTTCCCGTCCATGTAAAAACTCTCCACAGTATCCGTATCCGCCATTTCAAGCGGCTGCCTCAAATCCACCGCATCGTCCAGCCATAAGACCCCGCTCACCCCGCCAATGGTGGCAAGCCCCTTCTTATAGTCAAGTGCCTGCTGTATGGAAACGTTTTTCACCATTACGCCGGCATTTGGCATCGCCCCGCCGAATTCGTCTGTCATGATGCCGATCGCCCGGGTGGACTGCGCATCGGCCGGCAGGTAATCCACCATGTTGTAGTTTACGCCAACAAACATCTGAAGAATAATACAGACCGCCGCTATCACGATAAATGCGGCGACGATCGTTTTTTTCCTGAAAACAATAAAGTTTGCAAATCTGTCCATAGACTCCCTCATGCTCAACGCACTGTTGTAAAATTATATATTTTGTATTATAATCAACACAATGTCGGGTTACAACCGACAGATGATGTGCGAATGTTTTTTCCCCGACAATCGGTTTAAAAGTGTTGGATATTCAAAAAATATTCATAATTGGAGGAAGGATATGAAGCAAGCCAAAACCGACCGGCGCGTTAAATACACCAATATGCTGCTTCGGGACGCGTTGGTCGTTTCCCTTCAAAAGGAGCATATTTCAAATATAACGGTCAAATCCCTTTGCGAAATGGCGGACGTCAACCGCAGCACGTTTTATGCGCATTACAAAGACCCGTACGACCTCCTTCACCACATCGAGCGCGAAGTGCTGGATAACATCAGGCGCTACCTGGAAAAGCAGGACTATGAGAGCGACAAACGCCCGATCTCCTTTCAGGTCTTAAACCGCATCTTGGAATATGTCCGGGACAAGGCGGACCTCTTCCGTGCCCTTATGAGCGAAAACAGCGACGCAAGCTTTCAGATGGAAGTCATGAAACTGGCGCAGCTCGACCTCTTTCATCCGGATAACAAACTCAGCAAACAGATGCAGGGGTATCTCACTGTTTTCGGAATCACCGGCTGTATCAGCATCCTGCACAAATGGCTCATGAACGGCATGGCGGAATCCACCACCGAAATATCGGAATTCATACTGAACATCCTGTATCATGGAACGGCCAGCTTTGAATAAAATATTGCAACAAAAAAACGCATTTCAATGCGGTTTATTACGGATACTGCCTCTAGGGCCCGGGCCCATCTGCTCCTGTGTCGCCCATCCTTTCAATCGGCATCCCGGATCGTTGAAAATTCTTCCTGTTTGCCAATAAATGATTGACACATACACATTTTTTCAATATATTAAGAATAAGTAAAAACAAAAGTGGGATACGGCATGGTAAGCTTAAAAGACATCGCTCAAATTGTCGGCTGCGATACATCAACGGTCTCAAGGGCATTGAATGACAGTAAAGAAGTCAGCGACGAAACGAAAATGGCCATTAAAAAAATAGCAAAAGAACTGAACTATACCCCCAATTATTCGGCGCGGGCTCTCGTCGGCAAAGGCATGAATACCATCGGGGTGGTCGTTCCGGAATTTTCGTCTAACCACTTTGCCCAGCTCATCGGCTATATCGAGATGATCTTAAAACAAAACAATTTCTTTCTCTTTGTGGGTATTTCCCACCATCAGCTCGCAAACGAGATTGAATGTATCAACAACATGCTGAGCCGGGGCGTGGACGGTATATTGCTTGCTTTCCCCATATACAGCAAGCTCCAGGAATTTTTAATGAAGATCAGGGAAAAAAGCAATATCCCCATTGTAACCACCCAGCCCCAGGCCTCCCTGTCCGAGATCGATTGCGTTATGGTGGACGACGATTACGGATACGACCTTTTAATGAAGCATATCGCCAACCGCGGGCATAAAGACCTTGGCTTTGTCGGGGACAGGATCTCAACCAACCTTCGTCTCGGTCCCTGCCTTCGTGCGGCCGAAAAATACGGGATGAAATTAGACAAAAAGCACATCGTGATCGAAAAACCCATGTACGAGAAGGGCGGTTATGTTGCCATGTCCAAATTGTTGGAACAACCCGGCCCTCTTCCCACCGCCGTCATCGCGTCTTATGACGACATCGCCATCGGAGCGGCAAAGGCTATTCTGGACCATAACCTCCGCATACCCGAAGACATATCAATTTGCGGCTATGATAATATCAAGGAAAGCGCATACCTTGCCTGCCCGCTTACCACCATCGCGCCGCCGTATTTTGAAATGGCGCAGCTCTCCACAAAAATGCTGCTCGAACAAATCCGTACAAAAGAACAAAAACCAAGGCAGCACATACAGCTCAATCCAAGCCTGGTCATACGGGATTCCATCGCAAAAATAAAATAAAAAATGCGGCCTGGAGGAAATGAAGTTCTTACAGGCCGCATATTATGAAGCTGTTATTCTGTTGGCGGTATATTGCCCTAATCCAGGATGCAGCCGATCTCTTTTAAAACATCGTCGCTCAAAACAATATCAACTGCTTTCACATTCTGCTCAACCTGCTCGGGCTTGGATGCGCCTATGATCACGCTGGTCATTTCCTTTTTCGCAAGGATCCATGCCAGCGCCAAATCAACCATCATTATTCCCATCCGGTCTGCAATTATTTTCAGCTCGGCCACTTTATCCAGATTTTCATCCGTCATATACTCTTCCATAAGCGGATTCATTGCCATCGGATCGTTAATCCTGCTTTCCTTGGGGAACATCTTGCCTTTCTCGTATTTGCCTGTCAGCACGCCCTGCGCGATCGGGCTCCATACCGCAATGCCGATCCCTTCGTTGTAGCATACGGGAATCACATCGCTTTCAATACACCGGTTCAGCATATTGTAGCAGGGCTGGTTAATAATGATGGGGTTTAGTCTGCGTTCTTTTGTGATTTTAACAGCCCGTACGATCTGTTCTGCCGGCCACTCGCTTACGCCGATATAAAGCACTTTGCCCTGCTTTACAAGGTCATCCAAGGCCATCAGCGTCTCCTCAAGCGGCGTCTCGGGATCGTAGCGGTGGCAATAGAAAATATCCACATACTCCGTTCCCATTCGTTTCAGGCTGGCGTTGCAGGATTCAATCACATGTTTTCTGGAAAGCCCTTTGTCGTTTACGCCTTCGCCCACCGGCCAGAAAGCCTTGGTCGAAAGCACAAAAGAATGCCGCGGGTATTCATTTAAAATCTTGGCAAGGGCTTCTTCGGCCGCGCCGGCGTATGTCTGTCCGTATCCGTAAACATCCGCGGTATCAAAGCTGTTTATACCCAAATCATAGGCTTTGCGCACGCAGGCTGCGGTCCTTTCCATATCGATGGCAGAGCCGAATGTCTGCCAGCTTCCCAAAGATATCTCGCTGATCTTTACGCCTGCGTTTCCAATTCTGCGATACTTCATAATTGTATTCCTCCATGATTTATATAATTTAATTGTTTAAAAAAAGCATTACTCCAAGTCCAGCTGCGACATGGTCGCCGGCATTTCATGCTTGGTATTCACTTTGTCCAGCCCGGTCACCAGATCGAAACAGGAGACAACAATTTTACCCTGCCAAATGCAAGGCTCTCCCGGCTGGTCAAGTTCCCCGCCTAACCCGTCGGCATCCGGGCTTTGCGCATACCGCGTGACCGTTCCTTCGGGCGACACTTTGCCGATGGCGTTGGCTGAAAAATCCGCTATGTACAGGTTCCCCTTCTCGTCAAAGATCATCCCGTCCGTCGTCTGTAGCTGCGCGGGGTTTTGAGCCCATACAAAATTCGCGCGCACGCTGCCATTCTCGTTAAAGGTGATTTTATGCACAGCGCCATCCCCAAAATTGCCCACATACAGATTCCCGTCCTTGTCAAATACAATGCCGTCCGCCCCGTACTGGCATTCCGGATTGTGTGTAATGAATGTTGTCAGAATGTTTTTGTCAGCCAGCGTATTGGTTACATGAATGTTTTCATCGTCCAGATGAAACCTGTAAACACAGCTCATCAGCAACCCGGTCGGATCTTTAACCTTTGAAAGCAGGCTTTGTGTCACATACATGTACTCTCCCCATATCCTGATGCCGTTTGGATGTTCCATCCCGTCCGCAACAACATTCCACCTGACCACCTTATTGTCCTGTACGCGCACGCGCAAAACGCGGCCTTTGAACAGCAGCGCCTCCTCGCCCGACCAGCCCTGGTTGTCGCAGATATACAAATCCCAGTCGGGGCCGAACGCAATGCCCATGTTCCGCGCGCATCCCGTCTCGGGATGCACCGGCACATCGAACCACTTCGTTATGTTTTTATCCTTATCAATCTTAACCACGCAGCCCGGCATATTGGTGTCCGCATAATTGGGACAGGACAATATAAGATCTCCATCCGCATCAATGGCCATCCCGTCGGGGGTGCTCACATAATCGGGCAAAAGTGCAAACAATTTAGGTTCTTGCATATTTTTATCCTCCGCTTTCATATAATTTTTCCAGCCCCCGTGCAGGGAGAATCAAAGCTGCCCGTTTCCGATCACACTGAAAGTTCCGGAAAGAGCGCTTCCAAGGCGTAGTACGATTTTTTAAACAACGCATACTGTTTACTGTAAAACTGCTGGGGCCCGGCGTCCGGCTTAATAACGTCCCTGGTTTTGACGATTTTTTTGGTAACGGAAAAATCCCTGAACACGCCTGCGCCCACGCCGCCTGCGATTGCGGCTCCAAGAGAGGTGGCTTCTTCCAGAACTTCGGGGCGTATGACGTCCACGTCATATATATCCGCAATCAGTTTGCATATAAAATCGCTCTTGATCGCCGCGCCGATCAGCGTAAGCTGCTTAGGGCAGAACCCTTCGCCGCGGAAGATATCCAGAATGATCCTCAGATTGTACAACGCTCCCTCAAAAACGGCCCGAACAATGTCCTCGTGCGTATGGTTCATCCGCAGACCAAGCAAAGCCCCTTTCGCGTCCGGATTCCAGTACGGGCAGCGCTCGCCCAGCAGATAGGGCAAAAACAAAACGCCGTTCGCACCGGGCACGGATTTCTCCGCGGCTTCGTTCATAATGGCATAAACGTTTTTTCCGCAGCTTTGCGATTCCGATATTTCGGAAGCGCACAGGTTCTTTTTCATCCATTCATACGAACCTCCGGCCGACTGCATGGCTCCGACCGACATATACAACCCGTCTTCCAAATGGGCGAGCGTAAAAGTCCGCTGCTGCGGGTCAAGGTAAGGTTCGTCTCCCGCAACCGCTATCCATGCGGACGACCCGAAGTAATTGTACATATCCCCGCAGTTCACGGCGCCCGCGCCCACGGTGGCGCAGGGGCCGTCTCCGCCGCCCAGGACCACCGGCGTTCCTTCCGCCAGCCCGGAGCATTCCGCGGCCTCACGGGTCACTTTGCCCACAATATGGGTGGAAGGATACGCGTCGGGCAGTTTGTTCATTTCGACTTCCCCGGCCCGCACAATATCTTCCGACCATTTTTTATTCACAATATCAAAAGCATTGGTTCCGGAAGCATCGGAATAATCGGTCGCAAATTTTCCCGTCAGTTTATAAACGATATAGTCTTTCGCATTTAAAAAAACATGCGTGTTTTTATAAACATCCGGCTCATTGTCCTTTACCCACATGATCTTTTCAAGGGAGTAAGTCGGCGCGACACTGGTACCGGTTATGGCATACAAGGCGTCTTTGCCTACTTCTTTCGCCAGCTTGTCAGCCTGTTTCTGCGCGCGCATATCCGCCCAAATGATGCTTTTGCGCAAAGGATTTCCTTCCCTGTCCACCGGCAGGCAGCCCATCATTTGCCCGCTGAAAGAAACGCAGGCTATCAGCCTGCAGTCTATGGATTGCGTAACCTGCCTGGTCGCGTCGCAAACGGCTTTCCACCAGAAATCAGCGTCCTGTTCGGCCCAGCCGTTGCCAAAGAAATCCGCATCATACGAATGCGTCGCGGAAGCAACCAAAGCGCCATCCTCGGAATACAGGCTGGCTTTGTTGCCGCTGGTACCCAGATCGTGCGCCAACAAATAAGTTTTCGACATAGCGTATCCTCCAATAAATTTCTGCTTACAGTTGTTTGATCAGATCAACCGCCGAACTCAATCCCAGTCTGGTTACGCCCGCATCCAGAAACTCAAAAGCGGCCCGAACCGTCTTAATGCCGCCGGCGGCTTTGATTTTACACTTTTTGTTAACGGCGGCTTTCATGATGGATACGTCCTCCAGGCTTGCTCCCCGGCTGCCCATGCCCGTCGTCGTTTTCACATAATCGATCCCGTGGCCGGCAGCCATTTCACAGGCTAAAATAATTTCCTTTTTATCCAAATAGCAGGTTTCGAGTATGATCTTTGTAATGACATCCCTGCCGTTCTCGGCAAAGGCACGGATCTCCTCCTCCACCACGTCGTACATTTGGGATTTCATTGCGGACACGTTGATCACCATGTCCACGGCGTCGGCGCCCAATCGGATGCATTCTTCCAGTTCTTTCATCTTGGCGCCCACGGTGGTGGAGCCGAACGGAAAGGCGACCGTAGTGCACACTTCGGTTTTACCCTTCACCATTTCGACGACCCTTTGTAAAAATACGGGGTTCACTACAACGGCGGCAAACCCGTACTTAAGTGTTTCCCTGCAGATTCTTTCCGCGTTTTGAAGGGTGTCCGTTGATTTCACGCAAGTATATTCCGTCGCATCAATCAGTGCTCTTTTATTATCCATTCACCTATACTACCTGTTCTCTAAAATTTCAGCGCAACCTTCAGGCAGTCGCCGTTCTTTATGATATCAAATCCTTTTTCAAAATCATCAATGTCAAATACGTCCGAAACGAATCTGTCCAGATTCAGACGTCCTTCCCGTACGAATTTCACAACTTCGTCATGTGCCGCGGCTTCTTCCTCAAAGGTGGGCCACTGCACAAAATGGATATCCCAGTTGTAGGGCGCCTTCTCCCAGTCGATCTCTGCGCTGCATTTCGGGGATATTCCGTACACGGCGACTTTGCCGTTGAATTTTATCAGATTGAGCCCTAAGTTCATCAGTTCATTGCGGCCGACCGCGTCAACAAAGACGTCCAGGCCTTTGGGCACGATCTGTTTGACCTTCGCTTCCACATCGCCTTTTGCGGCGTTGATCAGGTCATCCGCTCCCATTTCCTTCGCAATGGCCAGCCGTTTTTCGTTAATATCCGAAGCGACGATTCGGCCCACGCCCATTGCCTTCATAAGATTGACCATGGTCAGCCCAACCGGCCCGCAGCCGTTGACCATGACCTCCATACCGCTCGCAATACCGAAACGTTTCAGGGCGGAAAACACTTCCTTGAACGTGATCAGCATCACTGCTTTTTCCGGGTCAATATCGCCCGGCACAATCTGCTGCGCCATATGCCCGGTAAAGATATTCTTAATCCCGTCCGCATCCATGGCCCAGTAATCGGTGACAAAGCCGTATTCCGCAAATGAGCCCCAGCCGCTGTAATATTTTTCGGTATCAACAAGCATGCTTCTGAGAACACGGTCTCCAACCTTATAGTTTCTGACCTTGCTCCCAATCTTGACGACTTCGCCGCAGGATTCATGTCCCAGCACGCAGGGATACCCGGCGTACCCTTTGAAGTGTTTTTGAATGATTTTGGTATCCGTTCCCGCACAGATGCCGCAGGCGATCGTCTTCACCAGACAGTCATAGTCCCCGGTCTCGGGCATTGGAACATCGTTCACAATAAACAATTTTCCCGTTTCATCAACAATTAAACCTTTCATAGCATTTTCCTCATTTCCTAGTCCAATTAGTCTTCCTTCTTGATACTGTCGATAATAACGGCAATAATGATCAACGACCCGGTGAATATCTGCTGGTAATAAGGTGAAACCTGCAGAAGGTTGAGGCCGTTCTGGATCACACCCAAGAACAGAGCGCCCACCAGCGTGCCCAGCATGCTGCCTCTGCCGCCGTACATGCTCGTTCCGCCGATAACCACCGCGGCAATCGCGTCCAGCTCGGCGCCTTGCGAGGCGACCGGCTGCCCGGAACTCACGCGGGACGCCAGCAGGATGCCTGCCATTGCCGCGCAAAAACTGGAAATCATAAAGTTCGTTATCCGCACCTTATCCACATTGATGCCGGCCAGCCTGGTGGCGGTCAAATTGCCGCCTACGGCATAAACGTTTCGCCCAAAGGGCGTCTTGGTCAAAACAATGTACCCTATAATAATAGCCGCAGCAAGGTAAAAAACAAGATTCGGGACGCCCGCAACGTTTCCCCCGCCAATTTTTACAAAGGACTCGCTTACGCCGCTGATCGGATATCCGTTGGTCAGCAGAAAGCAGATCCCTCTCACAATAGTCATCATGCCCAGGCTGACCACAAATGCGTGGACTTTTGTCTTGGTGATAATGAGTCCCATGGAAGCGCCGATTCCGACACTGATCGCAAGCGCGATGATGATCGCAAGCGCAAGCGGCATGCCCATATTGACTTCAAAACCTGCGGTGAGCACGCCGGCCAGCGCCGCGACCGAACCGACCGAAAGGTCAATATCCGCCGCGATGATCACGAACGTCATACCGGTCGCCATGATGCCGACAAGTGAAACCTGTTTGAAAACGTTCAGCAGGTTCGCAGGCTTGACGAAATTCGGGGCCGTTATGGCCAAAAGGACGCAAACGATGATAAAAACGAACAGTATGCCGTATTTGCCGAACAACGAAGAAGCTGTGACCTTGCCTCTCTTGGTTTCATCCTGAGCAATCATATAGATTACCCCCTTTCAATGCGTTACATTTTCGAAATTTTATCCACCGGGCGGCAACCCGCCCGGCGGACATTTTGTGATTATTTGGAAAGTTCGGGGTAGAAATCACCTGTGTCTACGTTGTCTTTCGTAATCAGCCAGGAATCGATAACGACCGCATTGTTCGCAACAGCGCCTGTCTTTAAGTACTCAATCAGGGTTTCCACGCCCACTTTGCCCAAAGCCACGGGGAACTGGGCGGTAGCGTCCAGCTTGCCAGCCTGCAACGATCTCAGCGCATCCGGAATACCGTCGATAGACATTGTAACAATCTTGTCCTGGTCATAGCCGGCTTCGTCCATGGCCTGCAGCGCGCCCATCATCATGTCGTCGTTGTGTGCAAACACGGCGTCGAATTCGCCAATCGTCGTGATGGCATCTTCCATAACGGACATGCCTTTTTCACGCATGAAATCGCCGGTCTGGCTGTACACGACTTTGATGTCGGGGTATTTTTCTTCCAGCACGGAATGGAAACCGTTTCCTCTGTCGATGGTGGGGGAAGCGCCGGTCTGGCCGACCAGTTCAATCACGGTGCCTTTTCCGCCCAGTTTCTCAGCAATATACTCGGCAGCCAGTCTTCCGGTTGCCACATCGTCCGATCCGATATGCGCGATCGTTTTTCCGCCGTCGGCCCTTCTGTCAAAGGTAACTACGGGAATACCCGCATCCGCCGCCGCGATCAAAGCGGGGGTCAGGGAGTCAACATTCAGAGGGTTCGTAACAATCCCGTCCACGCCGGCCGCGATCGCATCTTCGATATTCGCGGTCTGTTTCGCAACGTCGTTCTCAGAGTCGTACAGTTTAAACTCCACGCCGGCATCTTCGGCAGCTTTTTGCGCGCCGGCAATGGCATACTGCATCCATGTCATGGTCGTGTTCATGACAACGAAACCAATGGTGTACGTTTCACCTTCCGGTGCAGCCGCTTCCGAGCTTGCCGCCTCGGCGGGCTGCTCAGCCGGAGCGCTTTCCTGCGGGGCAGCCGTGCAGCCCGCAAACAGTGCGGCAATCATTGCAACCGCAAGCACCATAACTACAATCTTTTTCAAATTTTTCATTTTTTCTCTCCTTTTATTTTTTTTTGGTTTTTCCTTAACCAAAATGATTAACATATCAGTCGCAGGTTCCAGTAAGCGCATATTTGAGAATATTGTTCTGCGAATAGTCCTCTTTGTTCAGTTCAGCGACAATTTTTCCGCTTTTCATCACGTAAAGGCGGTTGCACATGTTCATGACCTCGGGCATTTCGGAAGATACCATTATGATTCCCGCCCCCTGCTTGATGATCTCGTCCATAAGTCCGTAGATCTCGCTCTTGGCCTTCACGTCGATGCCCCGTGTGGGTTCGTCAAACAGGAATATCTTGCATTCGGACGTCAGCCAGCGCGCGACGACCACCTTTTGCTGGTTTCCGCCCGAAAGGTTCTCCACCTTTTGTTTCAGGGAAGGCGTTTTGATGCTGATCCTCTCGGATACCTCGGATGCCACCCGCACCGCTTCCGCTTTTTTAATAAAATTGTATTTCGAGAACCTTTTAAACGAGGGTAAAATGATGTTGTCCAGCACGTCCCGTATCAAAACCAGTCCCTGATTCTTCCTGTCTTCGGGAAGAAGCGCAATTTTGGATTGCACCGCCCGGGTAGGCGAATCGATTTTCACCTTTTTTCCTTCCACGTAAATCGTGCCCGCGTCTATTTTATCCGCGCCGTAAATACCGCGCAGCACTTCCGTCCTCTTGGCCCCCACCAGTCCGGTGATGCCGACGATCTCGCCTTCCCGGAGCGTTAAATTGATATCCGAAAACACCTTGTCCCGGCCCATGTTTTCCACCTTCAGCAGTTCTTTTCCGGGAGAAATATGCAGCTCGGGGAAAGTTTCGTCGAACTTCCGGCCCACCATCATTTCGATCAGGCTGTTAAGTTCGGTCGAAGCGGGTACGGTGGATATCCATTCGCCGTCCCGAAGAACGGTGATCCGGTCCCCGACCTGGCAGATTTCCTCCAGCCTGTGAGAAATATAGATGATCCCGCATCCTTTTTCTTTAAGCGTCTCGATCACCTGGAAAAGCTCCTCGATCTCTCGGCTGGACAAAACGGCTGTCGGTTCGTCCAGTATATAAATCCTTGCGTTCATAGCCAGCGACTTTGCGATTTCGACCATCTGCTGCTGTGCGACGCCGAGTTCCGATATCTTTTTGCGCACATTGATGTCGATGCCGATCTGTTTCATAATATCCTGCGCTTCGTCGAACATTTTCTTTTTGTCAATAAAGGGCGAATTCGTCAGCTTGGGCATCCTTCCTAAGTAAATGTTCTCGGCTACGGTCAGATGGTCGATCAGATTGAACTCCTGGTAGCAAGTCGCGATGCCGCAATCGATCGCCTGTTGGGGCGATTCTATCTTGGAAGGTTTGTCATACAGGGACCAATCACCCATATCCAGGGAATAGGCGCCCGAAAAGATCTTTATCAGCGTGGATTTGCCCGCGCCGTTTTCTCCCATCAGAACATGAACTTCACCGGGTTTCAGGTCAAAATCCACCTCGTGGAGCGCCCGAACGCCCGGAAATGACTTGCATATCTTTCTTGCTTTGAGTAAAAATTCAACCGACTCGCTCATAAACCGTACCTCCGTTTATATATTTTTATGCCCGTTTTTCGTTTACGCAAATGTTTGCGTAAACGGTTAAATGAACCCCGGGAATCAGAAAACAAAAACAATCAAAAAGTAACTTGAATATATGCCTCCTACTGTTTCCCCGGCTGTCTTCTATGCCTTCCCGGATTCAAGAATCCTGTTCAGTTCATCTACCGCAATGGAATCGGCGATAAGCGTATCAATATGTCCGCCTCTCAGCGCACCGATCAGAGGTACGCTCTTGGTTGTCCCGCTGCAAATGATCACCTTGTTTTTTATTTTTTTAAACTGCTCCACAGATATACCGATCAGGTGGTCTTCATACAGGCTGACCCATTCGCCTTTTCCGTTATAAAAGTTTGTATTGATAAACCCTGTCACCCCCGCATCCAGTATCTGCTTGCGTATGCTTTCGGGAAAGAGATTAAAGAAATTGGAGTTCTTAACGGTACCCAGCCCCATAATCGCTACGTCGATCCCGTTCCACAACTCCAGCACCTGGCTGATGCTTTCCTCTTTAAGCAGGCTTTCTCTCAGGTTTTCCTGGGTAATAATCGCCGGGCAGTTCACATAACTCGCCTCGCAGCCCAGTACTTTCCCGAGTTTCAGCGCAATGCCGTTGGGTTCGGAAAACACGTTGAAATTGCTCGAATTGAATCCGCCCATGATCTGGATGACTCTTCGGTCGGCCCGGGGCGCTATCGTCTGCGTAGACAGACAATTGACGGCCCGCTCGACCGATAATCCCGGATTGATGCCGATCATCGAAGCTTCGGAGATCATTTCCGCAATATACGGCGCCGCAAACTTGCCTATATTCGCCGCCGTAAACTCTTCATTTTCAGACTGCATGATATAAACGCGCTTTAAAGAGGGCCATTTGGCCTTGAATTCCATCTCTTCGCGGATCAGCCTCAGGCTGTATTCGTCCACGTCCACATGGAAACGTACGATCTTCGTTTCCCTGGCCAAATTCAGAAGCTGGGAAACATAGGAACGCGATATTTTCATTTCATCGGCAATTTCGTTTTGCGTCATATTGCGCTCATAATACATAATCGCGGCTTCGACTATCATGCTTTTTTTATCTATGGCCATTCCGTTCCCTCCGATAGGGCTTGCAAGATCGCAAAACCGCTATCCATCAGAATATTGTTCATGCTTATGCGCCAAGATCAGATACTCTTCGCATTTTCAAGAAGATATTGTTCCGCCTCGGCATTCCAGAGCATCGAATGCTTTTTGCAGATTTCATGCAACCCGGCGAACAGGGGATCGTTTTTTCCCTTTTGCTCAAAATCTCCTATCGCCGTCAGTTCCAAAGATATATTCGAATAGGTCAGTTTCTTCCCGCCGGGTAACTTTGGAAGGTTTATAAGCAGTTCGGGCACGCTGTCCAGGCCTCCAATATGCGTCACCATCACAGCGGGATTTAAGTCAGTCCCCTCAATAATCCTGAGCGACTCGATCATATCGGCGGTATCCCCGCCGCTCGTGCCTATGATGTGCTTTGCGTTATAATGCACATCGTAGAAGTTCACGGGGGCCGAGAATCCAATGTCCGTCGGGCCGGAAAAAAAGTTGATGCATCCGTCTTTGCCCGCAATCGCGTCCGCCTGAGCGATCACCGATTCCACCGGCGCCATGACCATCACATCGTCAAAACCGTTTCCGCCCGTGAAAGCCCTTAGATGTTCCGCAGCGTTTTCCATGCCGTACGTATTCACATAATGCAGCGCGACGCCTTGTTTTGCCGCAGCCTCGGGCGGAAGAACTTTCTTCGCCGTATCGATCCTTGCCTGGTCGATGTCGGTCGCGAGTATCATGGCGGGTCTTGGCTGCATATGCAGCAGCAGGTCTATCGTCCCGAGCCCCATGGCGCCGCATCCGGCCAGCAACGCGAAATTACCGTTTTTCTTGACGCCCATACTATGGGCCTTCCCGCCCTTGTCGGTATGGTACGCGGCCTTCAGAGCGGCTATGATGCAGGAAAGCGGTTCGGCCAGGGACGCCTTAAAATACGCGTCTCCCGAATACTCCAGAAAAAATCCTTTGCGCATCACTTCCGCGGGAATGATGATCCGGGTTGCGTTCCCGCCGAAATCGGGGAAAGAATACCCAGGCGCATATCCCAGGCCCTTGTGGTTGATATTGGGCTGGAGTGTGAATTTCTGGCCCGGCCTGTATTTGTCTTTCAGTTTTTCACCGACCTGCTCGATGACGCCCGCAAATTCGTGCCCGGTTACGATCGGGTTTGTCGCGATATCCCCGGGAATGCGTTTGTGGCCGCTCCCCAGTATCACGCCTTTATAGGTGGACATGCACGCGCTGTCCGAAATCACGGTTCCCAGTATCTCGTCGTCCCTTATTTCCCTCAGCGTAAACGTATCCAGTCTTAAATCATTCTTTCCGTGTAGCCTCACTGCTTTTGTCTGCATGCCATCCTCCGGTTTTATGCCTTTATATATCCGTACTTTAAAAGGATACGGATAACGAATGTTGAAATCATGGCGATCACGCCGGTGCATTTGACCGTATGCGCTCCCGCCTCCTCGAACGCGTCCCGGACCGGTTTGGTCCTCAGGCAGTAATCCTGGCCGAATATCTTTTGGTGGATGCTCTTGCATACCACATCCCCGTACGTTTCTTTAATCAGGTCGTGCAGCTCCTGCGACATATCATACGAGCGGTACTGCTCTTCCTTGTCGCCGTCGATCATCATTTGCTCCCGGCGTCTGCCCGCATACTTGCCCATGAACAATATGCCGCATATATATCCGCCGCAGGCTCCGTCGCCGCACAGCCCCATGCCGCCCGACATGGCGCTCGAATACTGGAACAGCGCGTCATCGTAATTGCCGGTTACTTCGTACAAACCGAGCAGCGTGCACTGGCCGCAGCCCCGGTAGGCCTTTTCCATATTAAAACCGGCCGTATATGCCTTTTTAATCAAATCCACCGTTTTCGGGTCACTTTCAAACAGCTTGCCGTTCAGGATCTCATTGCATTCCTCACAGATCATCTGGACCAGTTCGGGTTCACGGTCAAGGCCGCAGTATTTTACGACCGTTTTCCGTATACCTTCTTTTTTAACATTGTCCGCTATCTCCATGCTTTTTTTATCCCGCTTGTTGCAGTACAAAATTCCGGCAGCGATCGCCTTTGTAAGATAGTAGGGCATCATCCCGTTGTTTATGCACAAAAGCGCGGCTCCGGTGAGCCGGTCGTTTCTCGCAAGCTTGCGCACGGGATCCGCCCCAACCCTTTCAAGCTCGTCATAAAGCAACGGGTTCTCCATGTTTTTCAGTACGTTTTCTCTCCAGTTTTCAATGTCCCGTTCATCCGCCTGGTACTGCGCCGAAACCGCCTCCAGCACTTCGTCCAGCGCGTGTTCCGCAATGCCCTGCACCTTAGTGTCCTTTGTGCAATCAAACACATATTTCAGGCCTTTTGTCTGTCCCACATAGGAATACAGCGCGTGCAGCATGTTGTATGTAAAAAACTTCCTTGCTTCAAACGCTTCAATATCATCCGTCATCCTAATGCCCTTAATATCGGGCAGCGCGCCTTTCCACGGTTTTTTATCAACAATCAGTTCGGGATATCCATTGGTCGCGATCACCAATTCGTCTTCCTTCAGCATTTCCTCGGGAGGCGGAACCACCATCCGTATGACGATGCATTCCGCGATACCCACAGTTTCCTCATAATACCGAACGCATCCTTCATCAAGGAATGAACGGAGCGCAGTATCCATTTTCCTGCCCGGCTCAAATATATTTGCGCACAGCAGCACGTTCAGGGGCTGCCTGACCCCGGCTTTCATCCTGCCGCAAATCAAAACTGCCAGATCCCTTGCAACATTCTCAAAATGCTGCGGGAATACCGAAACCGACATTACCTTCGCTTTATTCATCCGTCGGCTCAACTCTTCGGTACTGGAAATGTGCAGCACGTCAAAGCCTTTTATAACCGAACATTTCTTTGTTCCGTCGCTGTACATATGGCATAAGGAATATTTCCCTTTGTTTTTTAATTTTTCAACCAGATCTGCGTCAGCGTCAACAAATGTGATTTGATATCCCGCATTCGAATATAAGTCGGCAATAAAGCCTCTCCCGATTTTTCCTGCGCCCCAGATGACAATATCTTCCGTGCTGTGATTCATAAATTCCTCCGCGTAAACCCATGGAATAAAAACTGATATTTATAACTTGCAGTGTATTTATACATTAACATATTACATAAGTTGTGTCAATTGTTATTAATACAATTATTTTGTGTTATTTTGTATATTTTGATACTGTAAGTTATTATTGTCATCTTAATTTAATATTTGTTACACGCGCCCAACATTCATGGCCGGCTTCGGTCATTTATAAATCGGCGCTCCATTAAGAATCGCGCTGATATTGTGGTTTATATCTTTCAATGCGGCGTACAGCTTTGCATATACTTCCAAAAACCGGCTGTACATCAGGCTGTTTTCAGGGGAAGGCTCCTGCGGCTCGCAACAGACGTCCACCCTGCCGATCGCGTCCCGTGCGCCCGCATACATGCCGCAGCCTATCCCGGCCAGCATGGCGGCCCCCCTCGCTGAATCCTCGGACATTTTCGAAACAAAGACGTTTCTCCCCAGCACATCGGCCTTGATCTTCATCCATTCCTTGTTGCGTGTTCCTCCGCCGGTCACGGAAATCGTATCCAGCCGGCTGCCGATGATGTTTTCGCATTCACTGACTACCTGCGCGGACATATACGTAAGGCCCTCGATGACTGCCCTTGAGAAATCTTCCCTTTTCGTCTGTTCGGATATACCGGCAAAAGCCCCCATGGAACACGGGTCAACGTTCGGGAAATTACCGCCGGCAATATGGGGCAGAAAGATCACTCCCCCCGCGCCCGCCGGTGACTTTCGGATATCTTCCAAAAAAGAACTGTAGTCCCTTTTCGCTTCGCCATCCCTCGGGTAATTGTTCTGCAAATACCATTCGACGATCCCGGAAGAAAGCAGAAACACCGGAAAAGTGTACAAACCCTCTGCAACATGCGCGCATACATTGAATCCCTTGCGGTAAAACTCGCTTGTCAGCACCGGTTTGTCCTGTATGATGTTCACCGTTTCCCAGGTGCCCATTGTATCCACAACCGCATTCTTCGAAACGGCGCCCATCGCCAGGGCCGCGCATTGGATGTCCCAGCCTCCCTGCACCACCGGAACGCCCTGCTTCAGATTCGTCTCGCCGGCCGCATGCCTGTTCACCCGTCCGACCATCTCCCCTCCCCCGGCCAGGGGAGGCAGTTTTGCGGTGTCCAGCCCTGCATAGGAAGCAATCTCTTCGGACCACCTGCCGTTTGCGATATCATAAAGCCCCGATATGGAAGCGATTGAACGGTCGGTACAGGCGCTGCCGCAAAGCCTGTAGACGATATAATCCTCAATAAAAAGCCATCGATCGGACTTGCTGTATATTTCCGGCTCGTTTTCCCGCATCCACATCATTTTGAAAACGGTGTCCATGGGCCTTGCCTGCAGCCCCGATACCAGAAAATATCTTTCAAATCCCATCCGGGAGCCAAGTTCCCGGTAAGCGTCCATCGTCCGCCTTGATTTCCAGGAAATAAACGGATACAAGAAATCCCCGTTTTTATCCAGCGGAAGCGCGTCGCCCCCCATTCCGGTAACCGAGACCGCGGCCACTTCATACCGGCCTGCCGCCGCATCCGCGATATCCCGTATCATTTGGGCAATGTCCGAATAAAGAACCTCAGGATCGCAGAAAACATTCCTTTTCGCCTCATCGTCGGTATAAAAATCTTTCATGGGTACGGACTTTGAAAACGCTTCCCTTCCGCCTTCATCGAACAATAGGGTCTTGATGTTGGTGGAGCCGATGTCGACCGCGAGCAGCGCGTCTTTCATGCGTCAGGCTCCCCGTCCGGCACAATAATGATCTCCATGCCCTTTCCGGTCCGGAGAAGGTCCACACCCTCCAAAAACCGACCCAGAGGGAGCGTATGCGTGATCAGCGGCTTTAAATCGATCAGTCCTTTTTCCAGAATGTCCACCGCCGTGTGGAAGGTCGCGTCGTCCACATAGGTCCCCTTCACATCAATCTCCCTTAAGGTGATATCGCTTTGGCGTACAGCCGCCTCGGCGTTCAGATTCAGCCCGAAAAGCAGAACGGTTCCCCGTCGGCGCACGCAGGCCAAGGCAGCGCCCAGCTGGGATCCCACCACGTCGACGGCCATGTCCGCTCCCCGGGGCAGGTATTTTTTAACTGCGGAAGCCAAATCCTGTTCAGCGGGATTCACAACGATGTCCGCGCCCAATTCTTTCGCCACCGTAAGGCGGTTTTTACTTAATTCGGATACGATGACCGGCCCGATCCCCGCGCGTTTAAGCATCAGCAGATAAATCAGCGCGATGGGCCCTCCGCCTATGATCACCGCGCTGCTCGAAGGCATAAGGTCAAGCTTTTTAAGGCCGCCCAGCACGCAGGCCAGCGGCTCCGCGAATACCGCGGTCGGGGCGGGCAGTTTCGGATCGATTTTATAGCAGACCTTTTCGGGCGCCTTGCAGTATTCCGCGAAACCGCCGCCGATGTGCACCCCGATCGAAACCATGTTTTCGCAGTGGTTGTTCATGTCGTTCAGGCAATACCAGCAGGTCCCGCAGTAAATATTCGGCTTGACGACCACCCGGTCTCCGGGTTTCAGGTTTTTCACGCCCGCTCCCGTCTTTACCACCCTGGCCGCCAGTTCGTGTCCCAGCGCGATGCCCCTGTCAGCCTCGAACGCCGGCGGCACATTCAAGATGTGTACGTCCGTGCCGCAAATGCTGCACGCTTCCACCTTTAGGATAACGTCGTCCGCTTTTTCAACAACAGGGCGTGGAACAACTTCCATATCCACGCGTCCGCCTCCCTTGAATATCGCGGCTCTCATGGTCTTCCCGTTCATTGCAGGTTCCTCCTGTTCAATCGCCTTCAATCAGCACTTTCACGCCGGCTTCCCTGCCGATACCGCTCAGGTGCTCAATCGCGGTTTTTTTAACGGGTAAAAATTCCTCAAAACTGTACACGCCGCCCAGCCCCTTGTATTTGACGGCTCCAAACCGGTGGAAAGGCATGATCTCGATATGGTCTATCTTCCCGAAAGTTTTTAAAAATTCATACATTTCCCTTTGGATGTCGTTCGAGTCGTTCACCCCGGGTATATACGGGATCCTTATGATCAGTTTCCCATTGAAACCGGCTTTGTCCAGTTTTCTCAGGTTGTCGATTATGGTCCCGTTGTCCGCTCCCGTCCACAGAATATGCGCCATTGGATCAAGCAGCTTGATATCATAATACAAATAGTCGATGACCGGCAGACTGCGCTCCATATGTTCCCATTTGATATGGCCGCTGGTCTCCACCGCCGTGCCGATGCCTTCTTCCTTGCACTTTTTTAGCAGTTCGAATACAAAGTCGGGCTGCAAAAACGGTTCGCCTCCGGATATCGTGATCCCTCCGTTTGAATTCGCGTAATAGCTTTTGTCTTTCCGGACGGTCTCCATCACCTGCTCGACCGTCAGTTCCCGACCCATTAATTTTCGGGCCGAATAGACGCAAACGTCCTCGCACAAACCGCATCCCTTGCAGTCGCTTGTGGTTAAAAGCCCGTAAATATCATCCGCGCGTATGGCGTTTTGCGGGCATTCGTCAATGCATTTTCCGCATCCGGCGCATTTTTTGGCGTAATACATCACCTCGCTGCCCATCAAATGCGATTCCGGGTTCGCACACCACCTGCAGCGCAGGTCGCATCCCTTTAAAAAAATCAGGGTGCGGATCCCCGGCCCGTCGTTTGTCGCGAAGCGTTTGATATCGAAAACTGTGCCTTTAACCATATTCCCTCTTGCCTTTATAGAAATGAATGTTTTTATCCTGCCGGCCGGCAACAACGCCGGCCGGCAGGTGTTTAGGCCTTTTGCTACTGAAGTTCCGCCCTTTTAATAATGTCCTCCTGCAGGCTTTCGTTCAGCGGCGTGAAAAACGCGCTGTATCCGGCGATCCTCACGATCAGGTCCTTGTATTTTTCCGGATGCACCTGCGCGTCGAGCAGCGTTTCGTTTGAGTGCACGTTGAACTGAATATGATACTGGTAATGCTCAAAATAAGTCTTGACAGCCGCCGCGATCAGATCCCTTCCTTTTTGGGAGGTCAGCTGGTCGGGCATAAGCCGCACATTGAATATCGCGCCTTTCTGGAACCAGATGCTGGGCAGCTTGCATCCCGAATTGATGTTGGCCGTCAGGCCGTTCTTTTCAGCGCCGGTCGCGGGTGAAACGCCGTTGTTGACCGGCGTTCCTGCCTTCCGGCCGTCGGGCAGCGCGGAAATCAGCTGGCCGAACGCAATGCAGGCCGTCACCGAACTCTGGCTGAAGGTGTAGCACGCCGGGATCGGGCCCTTGCCGTACCGCGAATTCTTAAAGTCCTTCATATAGGTGGAGCCGATATAATCGGTCACGGCCACCGCCCATTTGTCCGCGCGGTCGTCGTCGTTCCCGAATTTAGGCGCCTTGTTGTTCAGGTACTGGTAGATCTCCTCGCCGGTAGGCTGGGTTGTGTTGTCTTCATAATTGGTCAGCAGCGCGTGGTAAAGCTGGTCCATGGTGATCCATTCTTCCCTGAACACCGCATAATCGATAGCGGAAAGCGCGTCGCTCGCGCTGATCGCGCCCACCGTCGGGCCACCGTCGGCCGAATAAATGGAGCCGCCTTCAATCAGGTCTTTGCCCCTTCCGATGCAGTCTTCGATCAGAGAAGAGTGGAACGGGCAGATATCGTGCTGAATATGCATTTCGTCGTTCATGTGTTCGGTGATCACCTGCAGGTCCATATAGTAATGAAGCTGGCGTTTGAACTCGGCCAAAACCTCCTCCGTGCTGTTGAACACCGTCATGTCGCCTTTGCCGGGCAGCAGCTGCACGCCCGTCTTAGGGTCACGGCCGTTGTGCAGGGCGAATTCAAATATTTTCGCAATATTCAGCCGCGGGCCCTTGCACGCGAAATCCCATTTACCGGGAATGGAGGCTTCAATACAGCCCACCGGCGCCCAGTTCCACGCGTCGTCGTCAGATACGCCCATGTTCTTCAATATCCGCATCACGCAAAGGTCGTTGTACAAAGCGGGCTGTCCGCCCTTGTGCTCCTGAATCACCTGCAGGCACCTGTCCAAAAACTTGTCTGAAGTTCCGGGGAACCATTTTGCAGACACCGACGGCTTGGGCAGCTTCATGTTCGCGGTCGCGTCCAGGACGATATAACTCAAATCGTTCACCGCGTCTTTCCCGTCCCGCGTCTGGCCTCCAATGCAAAGATTGATAGCCATATGGTATCCCGGAAATATTTTGGCGCCGTACCAGGAGCGCAGGATATTGATTTCGTTTACTTTTATAAGGAAGTTCTCCACCAGTTCAAGCGCGAACGCGCGGGTCAATTTTCCCTTTTTGATGTCATCCGTATAATATGGATATAAGAACTGGTCAAACCGCCCGAAGGAGACCGCGAGCCCGTTGGTTTCAACCTGTATCGCGGCATGGATAAAGAATACGAACTGCAGCGCTTCCCAGAAAGTGCGTGGTTTGTTTTCGGGCACCCATTTGCAGTTTTCCGCCATGATTTTCAGTTCCTTTTTCCGGTCGGGGTTCTCTTCTTTTTTCGCTAGCGATTCCAAAAAATCCGCGTAACGGTGAGCAAAACGGATCACCGCCTCGTTGCTCCGCACGACCGAATCCAAAAAGAATTTCTTTTTAGCCGCGCCCGGCTCCCGCAGGTCAAGCTTCGCAATCTCGGCCTTTGTCCGGTCGATCTGTCCCCTGATTCCCGTCTCCATAAGCGTTTCATAGTTGGGCATCAGGTTCCCAAGGCCGTTCGCGGAAACCCAGTCGTCGTCAATCGCAACAATATCCCATGCGGTCTTCGCATCCCCGGGCAAAATCTGCCGCAGGGAGGCATGCAGCGTCTTGTCCCTCCAGAAATCCATGATGCCGACGATCTCTTTTTGCGTGACTTCGTCAATCTCGTAGATATCGTTCGGGCGCTCGTTTAAATAATAAGGGTTTCCTTCCAGTTCCTCGTATATCCATTCCACCGAATATTCCGGATATACGCCGGCCGCGCGCGGCGTCCGGACGGTATTCCCCGCCAGCAGTTGTCCGTCCCTTACGTACAGGGACATGTTATCCATAATGTTCTCGAAAGCCATAGACCTTCTGATTGCTATGGGCAGGCCTTGGGTTTTCTTCATGGATTCGGTAAAATATCTCGCCCGCTCCGGGCATATTTGCGGCACCGTATCTATGATTTCATCTCTCAGCCTTTTCGTTCGATCCGTCATCTTTCAACCCTCCTGGTCAATATTATTATTCATTTTACGCAATCGTTTGCGTTGTTTTGAAAAAAAATTGTTTTTCTTGTTGAAACCGGTTTTTCTCTGTTTTTTCTGTAGAAACCTTCCGCCCGGGCCACAGGTGTCATAAAGCTCGTTTTTTATTTAAATGGTTTATCCTGCGTATCTTTCTTTTCGCAATCGTTTGCGTTAGAAATCAAAAAAAATGATTGCGTATTTTTCCGAAAATTAAATCTATGTTATAATTTTATTATAGCGCAGATAAATTGTCAATGGGTTTTTAAATGTTCTGCCGTACCCTCTCCCATAAACGCCTTTTCAATCACAGCCAGGGTTTTTTCTCTTCCCATTTCGATCACTTCTTCCACCGGCATCTCCCAGTATTTCGGATGAAAAAGTTCAATGGAAACCATCTGATCAAAGCCCTTTTCAAACAGCAGCGTAAAAAACCGCCCCATATCGATGATACCGTCCCCGGGCATCAGACGGTGGCAGTGGTCCAGTTCCTCAATCGGCCGGTTCTCGCAATCGTCTATATGCACCAGGAATATCTTGTCTTTGCCGATTAAAGATAGATCCTCAATGTCCTTAAACCCGTCGTACACATACAGGTTGAAAACATCCAGCGCAAGGCCCACATTCTCCCGGTCCACATCCCTTACGATCTCCCAGCCCTGGCGAATGCTGCGGACCGCGCAGTCCCGAAGTCCGATCGGTTCAAACGCGATGCCCACGCCAAAGCTTTGGGCAACCCCGCCCAATATGTCAAGCGCCCGCGCCGTATCTTCCCTGATTTCTTCCCAGGAGTAGCGCTCCGGTTCATTCATCCCGAATGTCGGCACGGCAACGATATACGGCGCGCCTATCTCCCGCGCGATCTCACAAAGCGCCGCCGTTTCTTTCCGAAGGTCTTCAAGTCCCGCCTCGTCACGGAAGTTTATATACTCAATGGCGTTGATCGAAAAGGGCTGCACATGGCTGGACGCAAAAAAATCTTTCAGGTCCCCAAGGCTGTGCGATTTCAGATATTCTTCCAGCATGGACAGCCTGATTTCGATATAGTCGTACCCGAACCGTTCGGTCAGCTCAAGATCCTTCTCGAGTGACGAATACTTCATGGCAGTCGCACCATTGTACCCTGTCTTCATCATCTTCTCTCACCTCCCCATGATTTGATAGTAAAATGTGCTCTTAAATAACCCGGCATTTGTCCGGAACGCTTTTTCCGCATACAATATTTTCGCAAACGTTTTCGTTAAAATAATAATATTTTATGCCTGGCATGTCAAGAAATATATCTAAATTTCCCACGCCGCCTTCCGATAAAAAAACCGGCTCCCCTTTTCGGTTCGCCGGCTCATTGTGGTGCGATCGATGGGACTTGAACCCATACGGTTTCCCACACGCCCCTCAAACGTGCGCGTCTGCCTGTTCCGCCACGATCGCATGGATACCCGTCTATGATCATTCATAAGGGGTTATTACAGAAAATCATAGAGGCTTTTTTTCGTTCTTCCGTTTTTGCAGCAAAATTTATTATATACAGTATTATTTTAAAAGTCAATGGTTTTGTACCACGCTCCAATCGGCAATATTGGCGTAAATATGGTTTTCATAAGCCGCCGCTATCCCCATCACGGACGTGTCCGCGATGATGCTGTTCATCCTGAAATAAAGGCCTATCTGGGGGACCTTGTCCATAAAATACTTCTCCAGCGTGTCATAGGCGCTCATCATTTCGCTCTCGGATACGGCCCCGTTGCAGGCCGCAATATTGTCCATCAGCTCCTGGCTGGCAATGTGCCCGAAGTTCGACGGTCCGTCCGGCTGGAACAAAAAGCTTATGTCCAGGCTCTGGTCCAGGTAATAGCTCACATAGGCAAGGGTAAAGTTCCCGCTTTGGAGGCGCGCGGCATACTCGTTTGGCGCAAGTTCCTCCAGGTTGCATATTATCCCGACGTCGGTAAGCTGGCCCGCGATCGCCCTGGCCGCTTCCACCCTGTATTCCTCCCCCACTTTATCGGGAACGATCATGGTCAGGCTGAGCACATTCCCGGTTCCGTTTGCCTGCGTGCCGTACCCCGCTTCGTTCAGGTGTTTTTTCGCCATGTTTTTGTCGTACTCATACAAGTTGTATTTCGTATTGAATGCAAAAAACGAGGGCGATATCGGCATCTCCGCCGCCACCGCATGGTTTAAAAGCACGGTGGAAATAATATTGCGGCGGTTGATCGCGTAGGAAACCGCTTTGCGCACATTGTCGTTTTTCATGGATTCGTCAAAAAGATTGGGAACCAGGCAGTCGTAATAATTCGTCAGGTAATCCACGGTCTGCGTCTTGCCCGCGGCTTTAAGCTTTCCCGCCGCGATGCTGTCGGTAGTGATCAAATCCAGCAGGCCGGATTCGTAATCGGAAATCTTGCCGCTCTGGTCTTGCACCGGCCTCGCGACAATGCTTTCAATATAGGGCGATACTTTCCACCAGTCGTCGTTTACCGAAAGCTGTATCTCCTCCCCCACGCTGTCCGCCTTGTACGGTCCGCTGCCCATCGGCTGGCCGAAATCCGTCATGCCCTTCTGACGTACCGGAAAAGTCATAAAATACAGCGCCGCCCGCCCGGGGCTCTTCATTTTCAGCCGGATCGTATAGTCGTCCACCTGCGTAACGCTTTCAATGCCGCTGTTATAGATGGTGTAGCGGTTGATTCCCTCCGCCGCGGCATTGTCGGCCGGCGTCCCGCCGTCGTTCGTTTCGTTGCCGCCGTCGTTCGTTTCGTTGCCGCCGTCGTTCGTTTCGTTGCCGCCGGCGGCGGTATCGCCGCCCACGGTGGTCCACATTTCAATATAGGTCGGCGCGCCGATGTTGGCCCCGGCGTTGCCCGCAGCGTCCGGGCTTGCGGCCGGTTCGTCCGCGGGGTTCCCCTCCGCGTTGTCGGCCGCGGACGTATCGATGGAATTCACCACATGCCCCTTAAGCCCCGTTCCGTCCAGATCCAGTATGTCCAGTATGGTGGCATACATATCGGCGGCGGTCAGCGGCTGTCCGTCATGGAAAGTCACGCCCTTGCGCACAGAAAAGGTGAACGCGGTATCCGTGTCGTCCACCTGCCAGTTTTCAACCAGATTCGGCCCTATTTTTCCGCTCGCGTCCACCGCCAGCGGCGTCTCGTACACCAGAGAGAGCAGATTGATCAGATCTTCGTTCCGGGCGGCAAGCGGGTCTAATGACTCTGTGTCGCCCGGATACGCAATAAACATCTCCCCGCCCCGGACGGGCTGGACCGTGCTCTGCGGCGCCTGCGATTCCCGGGCGGCCGTGTCGTCGATCAGCATGGTCTGTATGCTGGAGCAGGAGGTCAGCATGAGCGCCGCACAGACAACAAAAGAGATCAATATTTTAACCGATTTGGTATAGTTTCTGATATTCTTCATAAGCCATGGTTACCTTGTCAACATATTTTTTCGTTTCCGCATAGGGAATCTCGTCCAGCGTGGTCCCGTCCTTGGAATAGCCTTCGGCCAGCCACTCTTCCACCTTGTTGTGGCCCGCGTTGTAGGCGGCGATCATCAGCTGTTCCTCCCCCGAAAACCTGTCTTTCAGAAAATTTAAATACCAGCACCCGAACATGATGTTGGTCTCCGGATCGAATATGTCATACGCCGATATCTTCAGTTTTTCCGCGATCCAGCCGGATGTCTCGGGCATGATTTGCATCAGACCCTGCGCGCCGTCCTCGGAAACCGCGTTCACCCTGAAATTGCTTTCCGTATCGATCACCGCGCAAACAAAATAAGGATCCAATTCGTATTTGTCCGCATATTTTACGATCGTACTCTCGTATTTCAACGGATATCGCTGCCGGAGAAACGCATTCCGCAGATATACGGTGCCCGCGATCGCCGCAACGGCCGCCAGCGTAATCAGTACGATCAGCAGAATTCTTTTAGCCATATAAAACCTCGTCAATTTGTTTATGCAGGTCTTCAAGAGACCCGCCGTTTTTCAGCACCACGTCCGCCTTCTCTTCCATCTCACCGGGCGAAAGTTGGCTTCCAAGCCTTGCGCGCGCTTCTTCTTCGGTAATCCCATCCCGCGCAAGTATCCTCTCTATACGCGTTTCAGGGAGCGCGCACACCACCCAAACCTCGCCGCACAGCGCATCGAGGCCCGCTTTGTAAAGCAGCGGCGCGTCTATCACCACCGTTCCCTCCGCCCGCTCAAGTTCGTCCTTCATCCGCCGTATGATCAGCGGATGCAATATTCCCTCCAGGCGCATAAGGCTTCCCGGGTCGGCAAAAACGGATTTTCCCAGGGCGCGGCGGTCCAGACCGCCGTCATCGCTTAAGAATTCGCGCCCGAATTCCCGGACGATCGCCTCATAGTCCGGCTGGCCGGTCCGCGTCAGGTCCCTGGAAATCTCGTCGGCGTCGATCACCCGCACGCCCTTTTCGCGCAGGTACGCGCTCACCGTGCTTTTTCCGGAACCCATCGCGCCCGTCAGGCCGATCACCCGCTTCATTTCGCCTCCGCCCAGGTATGCCCCCGGGACACATGCACGGCCAGCGGAACGGATATCTTAACGGCATGCTCCATGCAGTCTTTCAGAATACCCCGCACAATGTCTTCCTCGCCCTTCCTGGCGTAAACGATCAGTTCGTCATGCACCTGCAAAACCATCCTGGAAGACGTGCTTTTCAACTTTTCAGCCGCCTTGATCATGGCGATCTTGATGATGTCGGCGGCGCTCCCCTGTATGGGCGAATTGAGAGCAGCCCTCTCGCCGAAGGAGCGGATATTGTAATTGTGGGAGGATAGTTCCTTCAGATAGCGGATGCGCCCCCAGAGCGACCGTACAAAGCCGTCCTCGTGCGCCTGGAGGATGATGTTGTCCATGTACCGCTTCACGCCCGAAAACTCCGCAAAATACCTGTTGATGTATTCCCCCGCGCGCTTCCGGGTGATCCCGATGTTGCGCGCCAGCCCAAAATCGCTGATTCCGTATACGATCCCGAAGTTCACGGCCTTCGCGTTGTTTCGCTCCTCGCCCGTCACATCCGCTATCTCCTTGCCCAGGATCTCGGCCGCCGTGCGCGCATGGATGTCCTGCCCCTTTTTGAAGGCGTCCATCAAATGTTCGTCCTGCGCGATATGCGCCAGGATCCGCAGCTCGATCTGCGAATAATCGGCGGATACGATGCTGCAGCCTTCCGGCGCGATAAAGGCCCGCCGGATGTCCTGCGCCATATCGGTTTTGATGGGGATGTTCTGCAAATTGGGCTCCACGCTGGAAAGCCTTCCCGTCGCCGCGGCCGTCTGCAGGAATGTCGTATGCACATACCCGTTTTTCACCAGGGCCAGCAGGCCGTCCACATAGGTGTTTTTCAGCTTGGACACCTGCCGGAAATCAATAATCATATTGACGATCTCATGCGAATCCGCAAGATTTTCCAGCACTTCGATGTCGGTGGAATACCCGGTCTTTTTCTTTTTCCCCGCCGCAAGCCCCAGGTCCTCAAACAAAACCTTCCCCAGCTGCTTGGGGGAATTGATATTGAATTCTCTCCCCGCGGCGGCGTATATTTTTTGCGTCAGCGCGTCGATCTCGGATTCGTATTTTCCCTTCAACTCGCGCAGCGCCTCTTCGCTCACATAAAAACCGGCCTTTTCCATCTCAAACAGCACGCCGGCCAGCGGCATTTCAACCTCTCCGTATATAAAGGCAAGGCCGTTCTTGTATAGCGTCTCCCGCTGCGCCTTTGCGAGTTTCAGCAGGGAGGCGGCTCCGGCCGGCAGCCTTTCGCGGGTCAAAAGGGATTCAATATCATATTTGGAAAAAGAAGGGTCAATCACCCAGGCGGCGATCATCACATCGAACGCGT
>Ga0351907_1013_pt1 | contig 60770 bp, 52 predicted proteins | sample BONcelHT113001E6_FD_206861 | JGI IMG/M metagenome (GOLD analysis project Ga0351907, IMG submission 206861) | Enriched cells from coal bed in the Powder River Basin, Montana, United States - BONCAT cells T11 rep1 HSBNCT.T11.300.1.E6 ... | reverse complement strand
GCAGGCCGTATAGCACCAGCGCCAGCAGCGTAAAACCCACGATGCTTGCTACGGCGCGCGTTTTGCTTTGCCCTGCGCGCCGGTAGGAGAGCGGGTTCCACGCCGCAAGGCGCTGGCGCAGCAGCAGTTTCAGGTAGGGAAACATGCTTTACGCCTCCTTCTCGGTGAGGTTCAGGAACAGATCCTCCAGTGTTTCGGCGCTGTCGTTCTTCATGAGGGCTTCGGGCGCGCCGTTGGCGATCAGCCTGCCGTGGCGGATGATGCCGATATCGTCGCACAAGCGCTCGGCCACGTCCAAAACGTGGGTGGAAAAGAATACCGTCTTGCCGCTTGCGCAGTAGTCGCGCATCTCGCGCTTGAGCACGTGCATGGCGGCGGGGTCAAGCCCCACCATGGGTTCGTCCAATATCCACACACGCGGCTGGTGTATGGTTGAGCCGATCAGCTGAAGCTTCTGCTTCATGCCGTGGGAAAAGCTCCTGATCTGCTGGCTGATCGCCCCTTCCAGATCGTAGAGCGGCAGGTACTTGTCCATATGCACCTTGCGCTCTTTTTCCCCAACGCGGTACAGGTCTGCCAAGAATTTCAGGTACTCCATACCGGTCAGGCGCTCGAACATCTCAAAGCTGTCCGGCACGAAGCCGAACATGCGCTTGGCCGCGATCGGGTCGCGTACCAGCTCCACATCCTCCAGCCACACATGGCCCTCGTCCGGGTGCAGGATGCCGGTCATCATCTTGATGGTCGTGGTCTTGCCCGCACCGTTAGGCCCCAGAAAACCGAACACTTTGCCGCCCTCGATGGTCAGGCACAGGTCGTCCACCGCTTTGACGGAACCGCCCGCGTACGTTTTGGTCACATGCTCAAACCGAATCATAACTGCCTCCACACTGCTACATCATCATGGGTCACAGCGGCTTATCACCGCCGATGCAAAGGATAGCACGGCCTTATGCAAAAGGGAAGCGGATTTGCTCCACTTCCCCATTTTGCAGGTTGAAATCAACCGTTTTCCGCCCGTTCCTGAATCATGGCCTTAACCTTCATCAAGCGTGTGAGGCTGCCGCGCTCATTCTCGTCCAGCTTCATGGCAATAAAGCGGATGGTCTCCACGAACTGCGGTATCATTACATATTCCAGCGCATTCACGCGGCGGCGGGTCTTCTCGATCTCATCCGCCAGCAGCTCGCAGGTTTTCTCAACCTCAGCCAGGCGGATCAGCTTGGGCAGCAATGCAGCCAGCCCTTCGATGGCCCCGTCCAACTGCGCGGTGGTTTCCGCGAGCCCGTAGCTGAGCGTGGTGCCCTCGTCCTCGCCGCCGATGGTCAGCGTGGGTACGCGCACGCTCAGCACGCTTCGCACACCCATATCCACGCGCAGGCTGCGCGCGGGGTACAGGAGCGCTTCCTCCATCAGTTCCGGCTCGGCCACGGCGCGGGCAAGCGCGAAATTGCCCAGCGCGGCGGCGAGCGCCGCCTCCACCTCCATGCGCAGGCGGTGGTTTTCACGGATCAGCACGATGAACTGGCGTACCATCTCGTCCCGCTTGTCTTTGAGAAGCTTGTGCCCTCGCTGAGCGGTCACAAGCCTGCGCTTGATGCGGGTCAACTCCATGCGGGTCGGGTTTATGCGCAGGGCGGTAGCCATCAGGCATCCCCCTCGCCATCGGCGACTTCATCCAGCGTATTGTCATGCAGGTATTTGTCAAGCATATCATCGCGGATACGTTTGAGCTCGTTGCGGGGCAGCATGGCAAGCAAACCCCAGCCCAGGTTGAGCGTCTCCTCGATGGTGCGGTTTGCCTGATAGCCCTGCGAAACATACTGCCTCTCAAACGCCTCAGCAAACGCCGCGTATTTCTTGTCCACGTCGGTCAGCGCCGCTTCGCCCAAAATCACGGCCAGTTCCTTGGCATCCTTACCGCGCGAATAGGCGGCGAACAGCTGGTTCATGGTGGCCGCGTGGTCCTCGCGGGTCTTGCCCTTGCCGATGCCCTTGTCTTTCAGGCGGCTCAGGGAAGGCATTACGTCGATGGGTGGCTGCACGCCCTTGCGGTACAGCTCACGGCTCAGGATGATCTGCCCCTCGGTGATGTAGCCGGTCAGGTCGGGGATGGGGTGGGTTTTGTCGTCCTCCGGCATGGTGAGAATGGGAATCTGCGTGATGGAACCCTTGCGGCCGATTACGCGGCCAGCCCGCTCGTACATGCTGGCCAGATCGGTATACAGGTAGCCCGGATAGCCGCGGCGGCCGGGCACTTCCTTGCGCGCGGCGGATACCTCGCGCAGGGCCTCGGCGTAGTTGGTGATGTCCGTCAGAATCACCAGCACGTGCATGTCCTTTTCATACGCAAGGTACTCTGCGGCTGTCAGCGCCATACGCGGCGTAGCGATACGCTCGATAGCGGGGTCGTTGGCCAGGTTCATGAACAGCACCGCGCGCTCAATGGCACCCGTACGGCGGAAGTCGCTGATGAAGTACTCCGCCTCTTCAAACGTGATGCCGATAGCGCCAAACACCACGGCAAACTTCTCCTGAGCGCCCAGCACCTTCGCCTGACGCGCGATCTGCGTAGCCAGCTGCGCGTGGGGCAGGCCGCTGCCGCTGAACACGGGCAGTTTTTGCCCGCGCACCAGTGTGTTGAGGCCGTCGATGGCGCTCACGCCCGTCTGGATAAACTCGTTGGGGTAGTCGCGCGCGGCGGGGTTGAGCGGCTCGCCGTTGATATCCATGCGCTTTTCGGGAATCAATTGCGGCCCGCCGTCGCGCGGGTTGCCCATGCCGTCAAACACGCGGCCCAGCATGTCGATGCTCACGTTCAGCTCAATGCCGTGCCCCAGAAAGCGGGCGCTGGCCGTTTCGATCTGCAAACCGTTGCTGCTTTCAAACAGCTGCACCAGCGCCCGGCTGCCGTTTACCTCCAGCACCTTGCCACGGCGCAGCTCGCCGTTCGCCTGCCGTATCTCCACCAGCTCGTTGTAGGTCACGCCTTCGACCTGATCCACCAGCATCAGGGGGCCGACGACTTCCCGTATGGTGCGGTATTCCTTGCGCATCGCTTACAGCTCCCCCTTCTCGGAAATCGCGGCGATCTGCGCCGCCAGCTCGCCTTCGATTTCCGTAAACTGCGCCTTACGGTCCTCGGGTATGTATTTGCCGCGCCCGATGCGTTCGCGCACCGGTAAAGTCAATACATCGGAAAGGTTCGCGCCCGCGTCCAGCGCCTGCCTGCCCTTGTCAAAGTAGTTCAGGATCAGCCGCATCATCAAATACTGTTTGTCAAGCGACGTGAAGGTGTCCACATCGTCAAACGCATTCTGGTGCAGGTAGTCCTCGCGGATAGAGCGCGCCACTTCCATGGTGAGGCGGTCCTTCCAGCTGAGCGCGTCCATGCCCACCAGTTGCACGATCTCCTGCAGCTCGCTCTCCTCTTGCAGAATGCGCATCACCTTGGCGCGCAACTCGCTCCATTCGGGCGACACATGGTCGTTGAACCAGCCTTCCAGATGGTCGATGTAGAGCGAGTAGCTCTGTAGCCAGTCGATGGCCGGAAAATGCCGCTTGTAGGCCAGCTGCGCGCTGAGCCCCCAAAACACCTTAACGATGCGCAGCGTAGACTGGCTGACCGGCTCGGAAATATCGCCGCCCGGGGGCGACACGGCCCCGATAGCGCTGATACTGCCCTCGCGCCCGTCCTGCCCCAGACACTTGACAACGCCCGCGCGCTCGTAAAACTCTGCGATGCGGCTGGCCAGGTAGGCGGGGTAGCCCTCGTCGCCGGGCATTTCCTCCAGGCGTCCGCTCATCTCACGCAGCGCCTCGGCCCAGCGGCTGGTGCTGTCCGCCATGATGGCGACCTTGTAGCCCATATCGCGAAAGTACTCCGCGATGGTGATGCCCGTATAGATGGAGGCTTCGCGCGCCGCCACCGGCATGTCGGACGTGTTCGCGATCAGCACGGTGCGCTTCATCAGGCTTTCGCCGGAGCGCGGGTCGTGCAGCTCGGGGAACTCCATCAGCACGTCCGTCATCTCGTTGCCGCGCTCGCCGCAGCCCACATACACGATAATGTCCGCATCCGCCCACTTGGCAAGCTGGTGCTGCACAACGGTCTTGCCCGAGCCAAACGGCCCCGGCACCGCGGCCACACCACCGCTGGCAATGGGGAACAGCGTGTCGATCACGCGCTGCCCCGTTACCATGGGCACGGTGGGCGATTTTTTCTCCAGATAGGGGCGGCCCTTGCGCACGGGCCACTTCTGCATCATGCTGAGCTTGTGTGTCTGGCCGTCCTCCGCCTTGACCACGCATACCGTGTCGGTGATGGTGTGCTCACCCGCGCGAATCTCGCTCACCGTGCCGCTGACGCCCACGGGCACCATGACGCGGTGCTCAACCACGGGCGTTTCCTGCACGATGCCAATCACCGCGCCTGCCACCACACGGTCGCCCACGTTCACGCGCGGTTCAAACGTCCATATGCGCTCGCGGTCCAGCGAGGGCACCTCAATGCCGCGCGTGATTCGGTCGCCCACCAGCTCGCGGATGCGGTTGAGCGGCCGTTGGATGCCGTCGAATATGGACTCGATCAGCCCCGGCCCAAGCTCAACGGACAGCGGCGCGCCTGTAGACGTAACGGGTTCGCCCGGCCCAAGGCCGCTGGTTTCTTCATAGACTTGTATGCTGGCACGGTCGCCGCGCAGTTCGATGATCTCGCCCACCAGGCGGCGGTCGCTCACGCGCACCACGTCGTACATGCGCGCGTCGCCCATGTTTTCCGCCACAATCAGCGGGCCGGCCACCTTGACGATGGTTCCTTGTGCCATGCATTACCCTTCTTTCTGACTGTTGCTTTGCCCAAACAGGATATCAGCGCCGATGGCTTTCTCCACATTGGCGTGCACGCGCGACATGGCGTAGCCATTGGCGCCCGCGCTGCCCGGGATCAAAATGATCGCCACCTGCGGGTCGGTCTTGTAGCGTTCCAGCGCCTCGGCTGCTTCTTTGGCTGCGCGCTCGGTGATGAAGATCACCCGCGCGCCCTGCCGCACCAGCGTGAATAACGCGCGCGTCGTCTCCTCGGCGGTTTCGGTCGCGATGGCCACCATGCCGACCGCCTTGAAGCAAAGCACCGCGTCGCGCTCGCCCACGGCTCCCATGCTCACCCTAGACACTCAGCTCACGCACCCTTTCCAGCACGGCTTCCGGCGAGAAACCGTTCTGCTTGCCGGCCATGATCAGACGGATATCCGTCGCCTCGCGCTGCCGGTTCAGCAGGTAGGCAATCAGCATTTCCATCGAGGCCGTGTCATAGCGGCTGTCGCGGAACAACCCGCCAAGATAGTCGTCCGCAACCTTTTCCAGATACGGCAGTTTACCCGCGTCCGCCGATGCTGCCAGCACCGCCTGGTACAGCGCCGTGCCGTAGGGGCGCAGCAGGCGCGCAAGCCGCTCGGTTTCAGTGAATAAACCTTGCATGACACGGATGGCCGTATTGCCGCCCGGCAGCGCCACATCGCCGAATTGGGTGGCTTCCTTGCCCATTGCCTTGAGGCGCAGCATCATGATAACGTTGGTGATATCGGCCTTCGCCTGAAAATACCGCACGCATACATGCGCGTTGCGGCTTTGCGAAAGATTGTCAAACGCCTGACGGTACATAGCCTTGTCCAGTTCGGTATCGACCAACATCGGGTCAAAGCGCACAGCGGAGCGTTTTTCCAGCAGCTCCATGGCGGCTTTCAAGTGCGCGGGAAGGCGGCCGTAACTGCGCTCCGCAACGGAGTGCCGCAGCATCTCCACATCCAGCGTGCCGCACTGCGAAAGAAATTGCGGTTTCTGCGCCAGATAACGCGATTTGTACAGCATTTTCAAGTTGTGCACATCATAGCGAAGCAGAAAGCTGTCGGTTACCAGCTTTTCGGGCGTGACGGCTTTGAGCAGCTGGCAGGCTTTGCGTACATGTTGGTCCGCAGCCTGTTGAAAGTCGGCCGAGTCCACGGAGGCAAACCCGATATCTATCAGCGCCCGGCTCGCATCCGCATAATCGCGCGCCGAGGTCAGGCGCTCAAGCTGCGCCGTGCGCAACGCTGCCCTGCGCAGCACGCCCACGCGGCCGCAGGCAAAGGAAAGGCTCTGTTGGGGCATCGTTACGCCCCCTTTCTGATGTTGTTGGCCATAACGTTCATGATGCGAAGAGATCGGCGGCCACCTGCTGCTCCCACTGCGCGCGCGCGTCGTTCAGCAGCACGGCAAACGTGCAGTGCACCTCCGCACCACCCTGGCGCAGGATAACGCCCTCGTCCACCTGCGGGCGCTCCGGCGCGAGGGTCAGGTCAGCAGGCTTTTTCAATGCGGCCATTGCAGCGTTCACATCGGCAAGGAAAGCCTCGTCAAACCAAGGCGCGTTCAGGCTGACCGCCAGTACTTCGCCGCCACGCGCATAGCGGACGACCTCGCGCACGAAGAACGCCCGCTTTTCCGGCGGCGGCATGTCGGCCATCAGCGCGCCTGCGCGCGCAAACGCCTCGTCGATAAGCGACCGTTTCTGCGCCAGCATCGCCTTGCGCTGCTCCAGTTCCGCCATGCGCAGCGTGCGCTGTTCCAGCTCGACGCTGTCACGTTGCGCCTGCGCGACGGTGGCCGCGTGCATCGATTCGATTTTCGCGCGTGACGCGCTTTTAAGCACCGCAACTTTGGCCGTTGCCTCGCCTGCCATGCGCAGCGCCGCTTCCTGTGCGTCCTGCCCGATTTTGTCAAGGATTGCCTGTGCGTTCATGCGCGGCTCCTTACAGTTTGATAGCGTTCACAATCAGGAAGGAGAGCAGCAACGAAAGCACTGCGTAGGTTTCCACCATAACGGCCATCGTGATTGCCTTGCCGCTCATCTCGGGGCGCTGACCGGTCATCACCATGCCCGCCGCGGATACCTTGCCCTGCCTGACGGCGGAATAAAAGCCAACGATGGCAATCGGCAGGCAGCCGATCAAAATGCCAAGCCCCTGATAGATTTCCACCGGTTTCATTACGCCGCCCAATACGTTGGTGTTGATCAACACGATCACGCCGATCAGGAATCCGTAAATACCCTGCGTACCGGGCAAGAGTTGCAACAGCAGCAGCTTGCTGTTTACCTCGGGGTTCTCCGCGGACACACCGGCGGATGTTTCGCCCGCAAGGCCCACGCCCCGGCTGGAGCCAATACCAGCGCCGATGGCCGCCGCTGCTGCACCAAGCAGTGCAAGAATCTGACCGATAGACATAATGTTACCCTCCTGTATGATGTGTTTTCTGGGTCTGAGTAAATACCATCAGGGTTGCGCGTTCGCATCCCTGATATAGACGTACCTCGCGGTTTCCGTGAGCGGTTTGAACGGCCTGCCGCCATCTTCAAAGAACTTGCCGAAAAACTCAATGTACTGCAAGCGGCAACTGTGCACATAGGCACCGAAGACGTTGATGCCCGCGTTGAACAGGTGCCCGCCCACAAACACCAGCGCGCCCATGATGATACCAAATACACCGCCGCCGCCCGCAACCATGCCCACCAGAATATTGATGACCATGCCAATCACGCCGGTGGCCAGCCCCATACCGAACAGGCGGATGTAGCTGAGCAGGTCGCTGACCCAGCTCGTAACGCCATACAGTGCGCCCAACCCGCTGATCAGACGTTTGAGGGGGTTTTTCGACTTCGCACGCCCGGCGGTGAGCACGATGATGCCCGCGCCCGCGATGGCCAGCCATTGACCCACCGACGGTACAACCGCCAGCAGCCCAAGGCCAACCATCAGCATGAACCAGCTCAGCTGGTCAAACACCACATCGAGGTATTGGCGCCGCCGGATATTGAGGTACGCGGCCATCCCCAAGCCCGCAAACAGGTGCAGCGCACCCAGCCCGATGCAAAGGGCCATCACAGGCAGCGCGTTGTTCATCGGGTCCAAAAACAGCGGCCACGGAGCATAGCCGAACCACGAGTTATACATCGCCCCCCAGAAGACCGTCATGACGCCCCCGCCGAAGATGATCCACAGCATACGCTGCATTCCCTTGGCGGGTTTGAATATCCTGATCAGTATAGGCGACAGAATGGCCATCACGAGCCCGTAACCGGCATCGCTCACCATCATGCCCATAAAGTTTATGAAGAACGGCATCATGACCGCAGTGGGATCTATACTGTAGGGCGCAGGCATGGAGAAGCTGGATACGACATTTTCAAACGGGCTCACCGCCGTAGCGTTGTGCAGCATCACTGGCGGTTCCTCGCCCTCCGCCGCATCGTAGAACGTAAGCGCCACCGATGGGGAGACAGCCTTCAGGCGACGTTGGATGCGCTCGGTCATATGCGCAGGCACCCAACCCTGTAAAAAGAATGTGCGCTCGGACACAGAAACGCTGCGCGCCGCCAGAAGCCGCTCCCGCCGTGAGGTCAGGATGTCGTGGAGCATGCGCAGGTCGTTGAGCCGGTCGGCATATGCGGCTACCTTGGCCAACACGGTCTGCTGGCTTTCGTCAACCGCGCGGCGCTCGTCGGCAAGGGCCGCCAGCATTTCATCCGCCGTCTGGGGCTGGCGGGGCAGCAGCACAGGCGTGTAGCCACCTTCTTTGAGCAGCGCCTGCAGGGGTGCCCATGCGTCGCGGTGGCAAAGAATATACACATAGGCCAACTCGCGCTGTGTGGAAACCGTCTCCACGCTGCACAGTTCGCCAATTCTGCTGTTGGTCTGCCATTGTTCAAGCGCGGCCTTCTGCACGGTGCCCAGCGTCGTAACGGTGTTGCGCGTGCTGTGCACCTCGTCCAGCGGCAGGGGCAGCCCGCGCCACGGCAGCATTTGCTCGCGCTGCGCGTCCAAGCGCGCCGCCAGCCCGCGCAGGTCGCCCGTTTCGCGCTCCAGCGCTTCCAGGGCTTCCACTGCCTGCATCAGCGTCGGCTGCGCCGCCAGCAACGCGGCGGCCTGCTCGCTGTCGATGGCGGGCTTGTCAGCCATCAGCGGCTTCTTTTCGGTATCAAAACGGTTCAGTTTGGCAATCGCCCAACCCACGCGCGTAATCGTATCGTCCAGCGATGTTAGCTCCGCCATGGCGGGCGGTTTATTGAAGGTAACATCCTCCGTATCAGCGGGCGTCAGCTGGAAGCACCCCATCTTTTGGATGGCCGCCAGCAACGCCTGCCGGTCCCCCTCCAGCGCAAGCATGTCCACATGCTTCATTTCAACGATTGCCATCGTTCCATACCCTTTCGAATATACCTTTGGCTACCGTATCCAGCCTGCCGCGCGCGGCTGCGAGGCTTTCGTCCTGCTCCTTGCGCACGCGCGGCGCATCAGCTGCAATGCGCGCTTCAACGCTGTTGCGGCGTTCCTCCAGTATACTCTGGTACAGCGCGCGGTGTTCCAGCGATACCGCGCGCTCTTGCGCGACAATCTCCGCCTCGGCGGTTTTAACCAGTTCGCGCGCGGCCCTTTGCGCATCTTGCAGGATCAGATCGGCGTTTTCTTCGGCGGTCTGTACCGCCCGAAACAGTTCTCTGGCCACGGTTTGCACCTTCCTTTGCGACAGCTGTGTTTACTTGGTGCCAAACAGGCGGTCGCCGGCATCGCCCAGCCCCGGCACGATGTAGCCGTGCTCATTGAGGCGTTCGTCACACGCGGCCACGTAGATGTCCACATCGGGATGGTCATGCTGCACCTGCCGTATGCCCTCCGGCGCGGCGATCAGGTTCACCAGCCGGATGTTCTTACAGTTGCGCTGCTTGATGAAGCTGATGGCGGCGGATGCGCTCCCGCCTGTCGCTAGCATCGGATCCAGTACGATCAGCTCACGGTTTTCACTATCGGCGGGCAGTTTGCAGTAGTACTCCACCGGCTTGAGCGTAACCGGGTCGCGGTACAGGCCGATGTGCCCGATGCGCGCCGCGGGGATCAGCTTGGTTACACCGTCCACCATGCCAAGGCCCGCGCGCAAAATGGGCACGATGCCAATCTTTTTGCCGCTGAGCATCCTGGTCTTGGTACGGCAGATGGGGGTTTCCACCTCTACTACCTCAGTGGGCAGGTCACGGGTAACTTCGTAGACCATCAGCATGGAAATTTCTTCGAGGAGTTCCCGGAATTCCTTGGCGCCGGTCTCCTTGTTGCGCATGATACTCAGTTTGTGCTGGATCAGCGGATGCTCCAGCAGATGAACTTTGCTCAATGACAAACCTCCTCAGAAAGTAGAAGAACCGTTGCCATGAAACGAGTTGCCCTCACGTTCATGAGCCTTCTCTTGTCTGGATCTCATTCTTATCCATTTTATACTAGATGCTCAAGCTTGGCAAGCGTCATTTCCGCCGCCTTTCCATAACACCCCGACGCGCGCATTAGGGCTGCCGCCCTGCTACGGCGGCAGGAAACGCTCGTTATTGGTCGAATGTTCTCCATATAAAAAGCGGGTGAAGCATAAGTTTACAGAATGACGGACAGGCAGCGCGTACCCCGACGGGTGCGCCGCGCTGATTCAAACCCCACCGCGCAGGGTAGAAAAGAAGGGACAGCGGCCCGTTTGGGCGTGCTGTTGCCCAAACCGACCCGCCGACAATCGCGCGAAAGGAAGCACCATGAAAACCATCGCCTTTTTTGACGCCAAGCCCTATGACCGGACGTGGTTTGACCAAGCCAACCCCGGCTACGCCATACGCTATCTGGAAAGCCGCCTCACCCCCGCCACCGTGCAGCTGGCAGCGGGCGCGGACGCGGTGTGCGCCTTTGTGAATGACGACATCAGCGGCGAAGTGATCGACGCGTTGCACGCGCTGGGCGTCAAGGTGATCGCCATGCGCTGCGCGGGATACAGCAATGTGGATTTTGTGCGCGCCTACGGCAAGGTGAACGTGGTGCGCGTGCCGGCCTACTCGCCCTACGCGGTTGCGGAACATGCCATCGCGCTGCTGCTGGATGTTAACCGAAAGCTGCACCGCGCCTACAACCGCACGCGTGATTTCAACTTCAGCCTGAACGGCCTGACCGGCGTGGATCTGCACGGCAAAACCGTAGGCGTGATCGGCACGGGCAAGATTGGGCGGGTGTTTATGGACATCTGCAAGGGCTTCGGCATGGAGGTGATCGCCTATGACCTCTTCCCTGCTAAGGATACGGACATCCGCTATGTGACGCTTGACGAGCTGCTCACCCGCAGCGACGTGATCTCGCTGCACTGCCCCCTGACCGAGCAAACGCGCTACATCCTCAACGCGGACGCATTCGCCAAAATGAAGGACGGCGTTTTCATCATCAACACGTCGCGCGGCGCGCTGATCGATACCGAAGCGCTGCTGGCGGCGCTCAACAGCGGCAAAGTGCGCGGTGCTGGGCTGGACGTGTATGAGGAGGAGGCTGATCTGTTCTTTGAGGACAACAGCGGCAGCATCATCCGCGATGATGTACTTGCGCTGCTGGTTTCCCGCCCCAATGTGGTGCTCACCGCCCATCAGGCGTTTTTGACCGAGGAAGCGCTGGAGAACATCGCAAAAACCACCTTTGAAAACCTGGACATGTTCTTTGGCGGCGACACCTTGCAAAACGAGGTCTGCTACCGCTGCGACATCGGCAAGGTTGTGGAGGACTGCCGCAAGTGGCGCAAGGAGCGCTGCTTTTGAACCCGCTGGCCAGAACCACTGCTTACAACCAAAAGGAGGATGAACCATGGATGTGACCGTACGGACCCCGTGGCGCAAAATCGGCGTGCTGATTGCCTTCGCCGTGATGGTGACCGTGAACGCACTGGCCAACACCCTGCCGCTTAACGGCGTCGAAACGGGGCAGGTAGCCGATGCCTACCGCAACCTCTTCACCCCCGCGCCGCTCACCTTCGCCATCTGGGGCGCGATTTACCTGTTCCTGTTCGTGTACGTCATCTATCAGCTGATGCCGGTGCGCGGCGAGAGCGTCATCGCGCGGCAGGCGATGCTGCGCGATCTGAGTTTCAGCTTCATCGGCACCTCGCTGCTGAACGCGGGTTGGATATTCGCTTGGCATTACAAGCGCATCGGGCTGTCGATGGTTCTGATGGCGCTGCTGCTGCTGGGGCTGATACGCGCCGGTTGGCTGCTGCGCGAGCCGCACTGCAACCCCCGCGAGGAGCTTGCATTACGCGTACCCTTCGGTCTGTACTTCGGCTGGATTACCGTGGCGACCATCGCCAATGCGGTCACGCTCCTCAAAAGTCTTTCATGGAACGGCTTCGGCATTGCGGACCCGGTCTGGACGGCGGTCATCCTCACAGTAGGCGCGGCCATCGCTGCTGTAACCATGTACCGCATCCGTAGCGTCGCCTACGGGCTTGCCGTGCTGTGGGCCTATGCGGGCATCCTGAACCGCCATCTCTCGCCTGCCGCCGCGGGCGGTTTTGCGGGGGAGCACACGCTCGTGATTGCGTTCACCATCGCGATGCTTGCCGTGCTGCTAGCCGCGCTGGTCATGACGGGCATCCATATGCGCAAGGTGGCGGCGTGCGCCGTGCCCAAAGCGTAAAAACGACGGCAACAAAAACCCCGCATGGAACGCATCGCGCGCCATGCGGGGTTTTCAAGTATACAGGCAACCCGCGTCAGTAGGCTGTATCGGCTATCCAGGACTGGACAAGCGTGATGAGCGCCTGCTCGTCCGCATCGCTGAAGGCAATGTAACATACGGGCTCGGACCTAACCGGCGCGCTGGTGCCGTCGTACTCGAACCAATTGAGCCGCAGGAACAGGCCGGTGGGGTCGTCCGTGAGGGTGCCGCGCTGCAGAATATCGGCAAAACGCGTCATGTACTGGCAGTATAGATTATACCTTTCATCGTTTTCACGTGTGTATCCGCTGATGTAGATGTTGACCGACCAACTGACCGGTTCGCCTTCGTCCACCGGCAAGTTGAAGAGGTTCAAATCAAGGCTCAGGCTGTCGTTCTCCATCGCCAGCGGGGATACGATGTGCTTTACCCCCTGCTTGAGGCGGGTAAGCGTATCCGGCTTTGCATAGGTGTTGTACGTCCCCATCAGCAGGCTTGCCGTTTGGGGCGTTTCCATCCGGATTGCGCCGTTGTCGCTGAAGCGCTGCGTGCCCACATGGCCCACCGTAGTGATGCGCCCCATCGTCTGCTGGCCACCGCGCTCCACGTTGTAACCCGTGTCTTTGAGGGTTTCGCTGCGCTTACGGTAGTAGTCGTTGCTGATTAGCCCCAGCTTCTGCGATTCGCTCGTATAGCTGTTCCAGAGGGCATCGATCTGCGCGGCGGTGAAGTCGTAATCCACCATGCGGTACTGCGCCGCAGAAGCGGTGGGAAACGCGCGAATTGCCGCCTGATAGAAGCCGTCCTGCGCGCGCAGCGCGTTGAGCGTCTCCACATTCTTGAACTCAATGGTGCGCTTGAAGCTGCGCCCGTCATGAAGCCGGATCAGGATGGGCTCGATCACCTGCTGCTGGCTGTAGACGTTGTAGCCATATGTGTAGGGGTCGTTGATGCGGTCCACAGCATCAGCAAGGGTTTCGGCCACATACTTCTTCATGTCGTCCGTCGTATAAGCGATATCGTCCAGCAGCAGCGTCGTATATTCGGGCGCGTCCGACTTCTCGTCATGCCCGCGGAAGGTGACGGAGGCGATTTCCTCCGGTTTGGGCGCGGTATTCAGCATCGCCTTGGCCGCTGCGTCAATGCCCAGCGACAGGCCGAACGCCACCAGCGCGCTGAGCAGGAAAAACGGCATCGAAAGCGCAACCTGTTTGACACTGCGCGCCGCCACGAACTGGTACACCACGAACACCAGAAACGCGATGGCCGTTACAGCCGCGCCGTAGACCGAGATGAGCCGGTGGTTGTCAATGGTGATCAGCAGCAGCGCCGCCAGCGACAGCATGGAAGCCGTAGCCACCGCCCAGCACTTGCGCCCCGCACCGCGCTCGGCCGTTTCACTGGGGCGGCGGTTGTGCAGCCACGCGGCCAGCAAAAGCAGCAGCGCCATGGGTACAAGCGAGTACAGGATGGCAGGAAGCGCTACGATGCGCGCCATGTAGACCTGCCGCGAGTGCATCACAATCAGACCGGTGGCCACGTTGGTTACGGGGCTGAGCAAGGCCGGCATGTCAAGCCAGCCGATGATGGGCACTCTGGCTGCCACTCCGCGTGCAAATATGAACTGGATGAAGCGCGGCAACAACAGCACGACGCCTGTGGAAGCCAGCGCCGTGACGAGTGTGCCCGACAGCGCACAGCCGATGGCGGCGGCGGCATACACCATCATGGCTGCAACGAAGTAGAACGCAATGATCAGCGGGATATACGCAGGCACGAACGGGCAGCCGCTGATCAAGAGCATCAGCAGCGTCAGCAACACGTTGATCAGGATGGTGCCGCCCATCCATGTGGCGGTTGCAAGCGTGACCGACAGGTACAGGCTCGTGCGCGACACAGGCAGGCTGTGGTACAGGTCGCTCGCCGCGCGCTTGAACTGGTAGGAAAACCCGTACAACGCGAACAACAACGCTGAAAACACATAATACACCAATACAGGCGTCAGACCGATGGCACTCTGCGGGGTGGATAGGGTATACGCGCCAAAGTAGTTCTGCCCGCCCACGATGATCGTGTAAATCAGCGTTGCCAGCGCAAGCGGAAGCCCTATTGGCATCAGTTTGCGCAATGTTTCCCGGTACATCTTCATTGCTTGTCCCCTCCCTGCCCCAGTTCAAACGCGTAACCCAACGCTTCCATCTCGTAGAGGAAGACCTCCTCCAGCGTGACGGGCAGCACCTCCATCAGGAGGGGGTTTTGCGCCGTCATCAGCGCGCGGCAACTTTCGCGGTCGCCGCGCACCACGGCGGTACCCACGCTGCCCTGCCGCGTGAAGCTCAGTAAATCGATGCCGTCGAAAACCGTTTTATCAAACGCATGGTCAAACGCAACCTGCAGCTTGAACAGCGAGGTTTTCAGCTCGCTGACATCGCTTTCCAGCACAATGCCGCCCTTATAGAGCAGCGCCAGCTGGTCGCAGGTGTCCTCCAGCTCGCGCAGGGAATGGCTGGCAATGATCACCGTCGCACCGCGATCCAGCACTTCATTGTAGAGCTTCTGTTTGACCACGCCTCGCATCACGGGGTCAAGGCCGTCAAACGTCTCATCGAAGAAGTAATAATCCGCGCCGGTAGACAGCGCCAGTATCGTGGCGGCCTGCCTGCGCATCCCTTTGCTGAAGGCGGAGAGGGGTTTGTCGACGGGTAGGCCGAACTCGCCTGCCAGCCGCGCGAAGCGCACCATGTCGAACGAATCGTATGCGCTGCGGTACAGCGCGGCCATACGGCTCATGGTGCTTTGCGGCAGCGTCCAAAACTCGTCGGAGACAAACACGAAGCGCTTTTTAACGGCGAAGTTCTCAAAGATTGGCTGGCCGTCCATGGTGATACCGCCTCCGTCCGGGCGGTACACACCGCTGGCGAGCCGCAGAAACGTGGATTTGCCCGCCCCGTTCGCCCCCACCAGCCCGTATACGCAGCCATCCGGGATGTGGCAGTTGAGCCTGTCCAGCGCTGCGATGTCCGAAAACCGTTTGGTCAGATTCGTGGCTGTGATCACTGCATTACGTCCTTTCTTCACACGCGGGTTGCGTGTGGTTCATTCCTGCGCGGCGGTCACAGACGCTTGCGCGTGTGTGCCGCCGTTGGCTTCCGCGTGCTTTGCGTAAGCTGTGCGCACGGCGTCCATTGTGCGTTCAGCGGGCACGCCCGCCGCGCACAGTCTGTTGCTGAGCAGTGTGACCTCGTGAAGCACCGCGTCCATGCCCTCAGCCACGATTCGCCTGGCATCTGCGGTGATGAAGCGCCCGTTGCCCGGCGCGCTCATCGTGATGCCTCGGCGTTCCAACTCCGTATACGCCTTTTGAAGCGTGTTGGGGTTGGCGGCCAGTACCTGCGAAAGGGCTCGCACGCTGGGCATCTGATCGCCCTGCTTGAGTACGCCGGAGGCGATCAGCTGCTCTGTCTGCTCGATGATCTGCTCGTAGATTGGCTTTCTGCCGAAACGATCGATCTGGAACATGATGTTTTCCTTTCTGCATATCCGTACTATTTGTTGTAGTACACCTATATTATATAGCACAGATCGGAAAAGTCAACCCCCGTAGAAACGTTTACAACCATGACCCTCGGCAATTGCCAGCCGACGCACGCACTTTACGTTCGCACGACGCTCTGCTACAATAGACGAACCAGCCGCGGCTGTTTGTCCGCCGATGGGCAAAAATGGTCGAGAAAACGGGCAGATGCTTTTGCTATACTGCGCTTGAAAGGGGTTGAACGGTATGCGGGAACAGGTTCTGGCGGTTCGCAGGATGCAGGAATACATCGAAAGCAACCTGACGGACGACATCACGCTTGGCGATCTGTCCAAGGCGTGCCACTACTCGCCCTGGTACTGTTACCGGCTCTTCACGCAATGGCTTGGACGCACGCCCGCGCAATACATCCGCCGCCTGCGGCTTGCGCAATCCGCCTGGCAGCTGCGTGATGGCGGCGCAAAGGTGGCGGACATCGCCTTTGCGGTGGGCTTTGGCAGCGTGGACGGCTACCAGCGTGCGTTCCATCGTGAGTTCGGCTGCAACCCCCGCGAATATGCCGCGCACCCCAGGCCGCTGTACCTCTTTACCCCTTTCAAGATGATAGACGCTACGGCGAAGGAGGAACGGATGATGGAACCCGTGAAAACAGTATTTGTGAAGGCGGTTGAGAAGCCTGCACGCAAGGCGCTGATCAAGCGTGGCCGCACCGCGGAGGACTACTATCAGTACTGCGGCGAGGTCGGGTGCGACATCTGGGGTTTACTGCTGAGCATCCGGCAGGCGGTGGGAGAGCCGGTGGGCCTTTGGTTGCCGGAAGCTATGAAGCCCGCGGGCACCAGCACCTATGTGCAGGGCGTGGAGCTGGCCGCAGACGAAACGATGGAAGCGCCGGATGGGTATGAAATCATCGACCTGCCGGCCGCCACCTACCTGTGCTTTCAGGGCGAACCGTTTGCGGAGGAGCTTTTTGAGCAGGCCATCGACGAGGTTTGGGAAGCCGTGCGCAAATTCGATCCCGCGCATTACGGCTTCGCCTGGGATGACAAGAACCCCCGTATCCAGCTGGAACCGCGGGGCGAGCGCGGCTACATCGAGATGCTGCCCGCCATCGCAAAACTGCCCTGACGTCTATCCACGCCCACGGCAAAGGCCCGCGCCCGTATGGGATGCGGGCCTTTGCCGTGCTGAATATTCACCCGAAGTGGAGCCGGTCAAAAGCGAAGCCATGATGGAGTGCAGTTGTATGGAGCTTGCCCGCAGAAGGCCTTGTGCCTGAGCATTTTCAGCGCAGGCACCGCGAGCGCAAAGGGCGCAAGGCGGTGCATCATCTGGCAACAGTGCGGCATGTCACCAACCGAGGCCAGTGCCAAACGGGACGCCGGTTTCTGCACGTTCTGACGCGGGCGCCCTCCGCAATGGTTGTCTTTGTTGGCGCAGGGTGTTTATGATGTTTTTTGATACACTTGTGACAGCATATGCTGTATCGACGCAAAATGGCTTTCCAGTCCTGCGCGCGCAACGCCGTGCGGCGCATAGGCAACGTACAGTACGTTTTTCGTATCCCCGGTGACCGCCGTGCGCTGATCGGGCCCGCGCAAGATGCTGGACACCACGCCCGCCGCGTCGGCCAGCAGGTAGTCGCTGCGCGTGGCGTGCACCTCCCTGCCGTTGAGCGCTATATAACACTCCGTGCCATCAGCCTGCCGAAAATCAAGCGGCAACCGCAAAGCATCGTGATCATGCGCGGCAGTCAGCACGCCGTTTTGCAGCTCGGCGATGAACATGACCGCCACCGGCGGCAGCGCCACTGGTATGCTTTTGCCGCCCGCCACCGATGCCACCTGCGACGCCACATGGTACGTGCTGCCAAACTGGCGGTAGTACGCGGCATATGCGTCAAAAGGGGGCACTTGCCGCAGCGCCGCGCTTGTGCAGCCGCCATGCGCAGCCCGTAAAGCCGCTTCCGCCGCAAGCCGCAGTGCGTCCAGCGCAGGCTGATGCGCATCGTGCATCTCTTTGACCAGCATCATGCCCAGCGCACAACCCTTCGTGTTAACGATCTGTAAAGGTTCGCATTTCATCACAGCACACCAGTCCCTTCCAACGTTGAATGCTTGGCAACCTGCGCCTGCAGCCGTGCGCCGCCCGCGCCGGTCAGCACCATACCCACGGCGACCGCCAGCCCGCCAAGCCATTGACTGGCTGCGACCGCCTCCCCCAGCGCCCAAACCGACAGCGCAAGGCCCGTAAAGGGCATCATGCCGGAAAACGCCGCCACCGATACCGCGCCCGCGTGCCGTATGCCCGCATACATCAGCACAAACGCCACCGCTGTGACCATGCACCCATACCAGCCTAGTGCCAGCCAATCCACAGGACGCAACGCAGCAAGGGCCCGCGCGGGTTGTTCCCATGCGGCGGGCACAAGGCACAGCAGAAACGCTGCCAGCGTGACCAGCGCCGTATGGGTGACCGGGTCGGCCTGCGCTGTGGGTCGCGCTTTGCCGTATGCCCCGCGCGAGAGCACGTTGAAAGCGGCTTCGCTGAGCGCCGCGCCCAGCGCAAGCAGGTTGCCGGTCAGATGCGCCGCGCTGAGCCCGACGGATGCCGAAAACAACCCCTGCACCAGCAAAACGCCCAGCAGCGTGCAGGCTGCGCCCAGCGCCCCGCGCGTGCCCAGCCGCTCACCCAGAAACACCCGCGCCAGTGCCACGGTAAACAATGGCGTAGCGCCCGTGAGCAACCCGGCTTCCGCGGCGCTGGTGTGCGTAAGAGACGCCATCAGCAGCGCTCGATATAGCACGATGCCAAACACGGCTTGCAGCACGACCATCGCCGCCTGCTGCAACCCAATTGTGCGTATGGAAGCCACCAAGCGCCCGCGCCGCACCGCCGCAAGCAGCGCAAATGCCAGCCCAAGGCTGGCGGCCGTGACCGTAAACGGTTTAATACTGCTTAACAGTAGTTTGGCGGTTACCGCGCCCGTGCCCGCCAGTGTAAATGCCGCAAGCAGGCAAAGCGCACCCTTCGTATGAACCATGCCAGTTCCCCCCATGGCGCTGGCTTTTTTGCCGCGCCATGGTATAATCATATGGCAACAGTGGTATGGCGCAATAACCAGTAACCGATAAATTTCTACATACCAGTCGGAGGTTATATGCATGGCATTCTATTGAACAAAAACGGCGGAACACCGCTAAAACGGCAGCTCTATGAAGCGCTTCGGCAGCGTATCCTGATGGGGCAACTTGAAGGCGGGGAAGCAATGCCCTCGACGCGCGCGCTGGCGGCGTCGCTCGGCCTCTCGCGCAGCACGGTGCTGGAAGCCTATGAGATGCTCTCAGCCGAAGGCTATCTGGTCAGCAAAATGAGCGCGCCTACCAGGGTGGAGCACGGCCTGGCCCTCCCCACGCAAGACATGCGGCCCGCACGACCTTCAGCCGAGCCGGAGATGCCCGTCCGCATCAGCTTTCAAACGGGCAGGCCGGAGCTGCGGGCGTTTCCGCGCCGCCAGTGGCAGGCGATGCTCACACGCACCGCCGACACATTGCCGCTGGAAGCGCTGGGATATGGCGACCCGCAGGGTATGCCCGCATTGCGGCAGGAGATTGCCGCATGGCTTTTGCGCAGCCGCGGCCTTGCCGTATCTGCGGACGATCTCTATATAACGGCCGGCACCACGCACGCGCTGCACCTGTTAAGCCTGCTGATGTGCACAGGCGGCAGGCGGCTGGCCGTAGAGGACCCCTGCAACAGCGTCATGCTGGCCAGCTTTCGGCAGGGCGGCGCGGGCATCGTGCCCGTAGCGGTGGATGCACACGGCCTGCAAACCGACCGTCTGCCGCTGTTCGAGGGCATCGCCGCCGTGTATACGACGCCCTCGCACCAATTTCCACTGGGCGGCATACTGCCTGCGTCGCGGCGTGCAGCGCTCGTGCGCTACGCACGGGCCGCCGATTGCTACATAGTGGAGGACGATTACGACAGCGAGTTCCGCTTCGCGGGCGAGCCCGTAGCACCCCTGTGGAGCATGGAGCCGCAGCGCGTGGTGTACGTGGGCACATTCAGCAAGTCGCTCTTCCCCGCGCTGCGCATCGGTTTTGCAGTGCTTCCGCGGGCGTTGCGGGCGGGCTGGCTGACGCTGCGCACCCATACCGATGTGCAAAACCCGCCGTTTGCGCAGGTTGCGCTTGCGGAATTTCTGCGCACGCGTAAGATGGACCGGCACGTACATGCGATGCGCAGGCTCTATGGCCGCCGCCGCGCCGCCCTGCTGGGCGCGCTTGCGGCCACGTTCGGCAGTCGCGCTATTCCCTTTGGCGACGCGTCGGGGTTGCATATCGCGGTGGCGTTTCCAAAAGACATTATCGACGCGCGCTTCCTGTGCCTGTGTAAGCAGCGTGGGCTGTTTCTGTTGCCGCTGGAGTCGCATTGCCTCACAAAGGGGCGGTACGCTCAAATGCTGTTGCTTGGCTACAGTCATTTGGATGAGACGGAGATCAATGAGGGCGTGCGCCTGCTGGCGGATGTTCTGCGTGAGCGTGAGGCGGCAGAAGACATGTAAAGCGCTCGCCTGCACAGCGGGCGCTTTACAGTCACGGCCCCTGACTTCATTCGCGCAAGCGGCGTGGCGAATGTATTGACCGAAAGACGGAATCTGCTACCATCGTGGCAGGGGTGCGGCAATAGACGCGAACGCCACGCGCGGGGGCTTGCAGTATCAGCCTTTGCCGGTGTCCGCCCGGTTGCGCTTTACAAAGTTGGCAACCTCGGCCTCCGGCATCGGTTTGCTGATCAGGTAGCCCTGCAGGCGGTCACACCGGAGCTCTCCAACGGCATCGCGCTGCTCAACCGTTTCTATTCCTTCGGCAACCAGCTGCATACCCAGCGCATGGCCGATGGATATGATCGTATACACCATCGAGCGGCTCTTTTTGCTGGCGATACTGTCCACAAAATACTGGTCAACTTTGATCACATGCACGGGTAAATCCTTCAGGTAGCGCAGCGAGGAGTATCCGATGCCAAAATCATCCAGCGCTATGCGCACGCCCGCGTCGCTGAGCTGGCGCAGCTTGCCGATGACCAGTTCCGTCTCTACCAGCAAACACGATTCGGTGATCTCCAGTTCCAACAGGTTCGCCGCCAATTGCGTCTCCCGCAGTGTGCGCAGCACAGACTCGACATAGTCCTCCCGCAATAGCTGGATGACGGACACGTTAACTGCCACCGTATAGCGCGTGCCGAAGGTTTCGTTAACCTGCCGGACAAAGCTGCACGCGTTTTCCAGCACCCATGCCCCAATGGGCACAATCAGGCGGCTATCTTCCGCCACCTTGATAAACGTGCCGGGTGCGGTAAGCCCGACGTAAGGGCGCTCCCAGCGAATCAAGGCTTCAAAGCCATACAGGTTGTTGTCTTTCGCTCCCACCTGCGGCTGGTAGTACAGGCGAAACTCGTTGTTCGCCAGCGCCTGGCGCAGGCTGTTTTGCAGCTTTGTGCGCTCTAGCACAGCGTTACCGATGGTGTCGTCGAAAAAAACATACATGCTGCACCCGTTGGCCTTGGCGTGGTACATGGCCGCATCCGCGTTCTTCAGCAGCACTTCGTAGGTTTGCCCGTGCTTGGGATAGCACGCTATGCCCATGCTTGCCGTGATGTGAAATTCACTGCCGTCAATGTAGACGGGCTTTTCAACCGCCTGGAGAATCGCGCGCACGCGCGTCTCGTCACGTGAGGGCGGCACATCCGTCATCAGAATGGCAAACTCATCGGCGCTCATGTTGTACAGGCTGCCCGCCGGTATCTGACAGCTGGCCAATGTGGCGGCCACAGCGCGCAGCACCTTGTCGCCGATATCGTGGCCGAAGGTGTCGTTCACATCATTGAAGTTGACCAGATCAAGGTAGAGGATGCCAAACCGCTCCGCCTGACCGGCCTCGATCAGCCGCCGCACCGCTTCGCGGAAGGCGTTTTTGTTGGGCAGGCCGGTGACGGCGTTCGTGAAGGCCAGCGTGTGGATTTCATTATAATTCGTCAGCAATTCTGCATTGGCGCGCGCAAGTCCGGCGCTGGCTGTCTCCGTGCGCTCGATGCTGGCGTGAAGGTTGCGACGCAGCCTGCGGATCACCAGTTGCATCAGCGTCATCAGCGCCAGAATCAGCCCAACCCCGACCAGCACAAAAAATAGCGTGCGCCGGTTCTGTTCGCTCACGTAGCCGTCGGAGTGGGTGTAGAAGTACTTGATGTATATTTCCTCAAAAAAGCCGCTCTGCTTTAGCTTGCGGATGCGCTCGTTGATGTAGGTGACCAACTCCGGCTTTTACATGCTGACGGCATAGGCATGCGGACGCGGAAACAGGTTCGTGACCTGTGCCACGACGGAGCCCTTGATGGCACGGTGGATCAGGATGTTGTCCATGTATTGCTGGTTTTCAAAAATCATGTCGATGCGCCCTGCTCTGAGGTCATCCAGCGCCTCGCTGATATCCGCATAGGCAACATAGTCAGTGATATTCAGCGTGTTGCGCAGGATGCTCTCGGTATAGTAACCACGCCCCACACCGATGCGCAGGCTTTGAATGTCGTCAAATTCCACACTGCGAAAATCCCGCATGGTGTAAAGGGCCGCATAGGAGTTAAACAGCGGCTCAGAAAACAGCACTTGCTGCCTGCGCTCATCGGTAACCGCAATGATGCCCGCCAGGTCGATCTCTCCCGCGACCAAGCGGCGGTACACGTTCTCCCAGGCATCGGTGGAATATACTAGCCTATACTTGTCGGATGTGAAGATGATGTTTGTCAGATAGGGGTCAAAGCCAAAGAGAAATTTGTCGTTCTCAAACGTAAAAGGCGGATAGTATGCATCTACCTGATAGCGGACAGGCTCCAGCGTTGGCGTCGCCAGCGACGTTGCCTCGTTGCTCGCAACCGCCTGCCCCAGCCCCATTAGTAACAGGCACAGCGCCAAAATGCCGCGTGCGCCCCCTTGATTTCGGCCTTTCATACGCACCCGTCGCATAAGCGCCCCTCCCCTGCGGGTGTAGCGGCCTCTTGCCTTCGGGCGACTGTTCATACGCCTGCCGAAGGCGGTATTCGGGAATCTCTCGTACTTCCGCGAGAAACGGTCTTTCGTTCTGCTTTTCGCGCTTGCCTTCTGTCGATATCACATACCAGATGGTATTATTACTATAATCTGTTAACTTCCTATTGTCAAGAAGGTATGCCTGAAAGGTGGCCGCCCCTCTTGCATCGGTATGGTATACTGTAACAAATACTGCGGGAGGTGTCGTCATGGTCGCACATTGGGTGCCGCCAGTCAGCGTCAATGCGCTCGGGTTAGCCGTGCTGCTGGTGCTGCTGGTGAATATCAAGGCACGCGGCAGCCGCTTTCTGGTTAGCGACCAGCGACTATTCATGTGGATGTTGGTGGTCAACATCGCCATGCTGGTGCTGGACGCGGGCACCTGGCTGCTCAACGGACAAAGGTTTGCAGGCGCGCGTGCGCTCAACCTGGCCGTTACCGCAGCCTATTACGCGCTGGACCCGCTGATGTCGCTTCTGTATCTGATCTACTGCGATAACAAGCTCGGCGTGCCTAGAACGGCGAGGCGCAAGTTGCTGCCACTCTACCTGCTTCCCATCGCGGTCAACCTCGTGCTCACGGTATTGAGCATTCAGGGTTCCTACCTGTTCCACATCGGCGCGGACAACCGCTACGCGCGGGGCTCGCTGCTGGCGCTGTCCTTTGTGCTGTCTTCCGTGCTGATGGGCGTTGCTTTCATCCGCGTGGCGCGCTTCACGCGCCGCAGGCTTTGGGGGGATGTATTGAGCAACAGCCGCGTTACGCCAAACGGCGTCAACTCCCTGCTATTGTTTGCGCTGCCTCCGCTGGTTGGCGTGGTGGTGCAGGTGTGGTTCAACCAGATCACCGTGGTGTGGATCGGCACGGTACTATCGCTGCTGGTCGTATTCATCAACATCCAGAATGTAGAGATCGCCACCGATTCGCTCACGGGCCTGATGAACCGCAGGCAGACCGACACCTATCTGCCGAGCCTGATGCAGGTACGGGACAGAGTGTTCACGCTGATCGTGATGGATCTGAACCATTTCAAGCAGATCAACGACCACCACGGCCACATCGCGGGCGACAACGCGCTCAAGGCCATGGGCGCGGTGCTACGCGCTGTGTGCCGCAGGGACGAGTTCTTCAGCCGGTATGGGGGCGACGAGTTTGTGGTCATAACCCAAGACGGGAACGAGGCGTATGCCGAAGACCTCATCAATCGCCTCAACGACGGATTGGCCGTGCATTGCCGCCGCAACCGTCTGCCCTTCCGGCTTTCGCTGTGCGCCGGTTTCGCGGTGCGCATCCCTGCCATTGAAAGCTCGGACGCGCTGTTCGCCCTCGCCGACGCTCGGCTCTACGAGCAGAAAACTGCTTTGCGACGCCGTGCGACCGACCGTTGAGACAAGGCGCGCTCCCTCAGCCATTACATGCTTCGCACCACACGCGCAACGGCACAACCGGCACGATCCCCCGACAATACTGACAACCCAAGAGGCGACATAATGAAACCGCCGAACCCGCCTGTCCGCGGGCGCGGCGGTTTTTCACCGTCAGGGTATACGTGCAGCCCCCGCCTTGCCCGTCTGCTGCGCACAGTGGTACGCAAAGCGGTTGAGGATTGCCTTCCAGCCCTGCCGTTGCAGGTCGCGCGGGTTTTCGCCGTCGGGGTCGAAGGTTTCCGTAACAGTCACTTCGCCGCCCCGCGCCGCAAACGTTACGCGCACGGCACGGCCGTCGTCCATCGTATAGGCGATCAACGCATGGGGCGCAACCTTTGTATATGTGCCTTCAAAGTCGAAGGCAGCGCTGCCGTCGCGGGCGGCCATGCGGTAACGGTAACGCGCGCCCACGCGCAGGTCGTTCTCCGCTTCGGGGCATTGCCAATCCTCACTTGCGCTGTTCCATTGCAGAATGTCCGCCGGGGTGGTGAAACGTTGCCATACCGTGGGCAGGTCTCCCTGGACGACCACCCGCACGGTAATGGGCTTAAGCTTTGCGGGCGAGGTCTTGCGGGCAGGTGCGCCCTGCGTGGCAGCGGTCTGTGCCGTGGGCGGATCCGCCCGAAAAGCAAGGTGTGCTGCCTCCATAGCCGCCTTCAGGGTGCGTATGCCTTTGGGTCCCATGCCGTGCAAGGCAAGTACGGCGCGCTCTCCCGCATCGGCCACCGCCGCGAGCGTGGAAAGCCCAGCCGCCTCCAGCGCGCTTCGCGCCGGTTTGGAAAGCCCGTCGGGCAGCGGAAATGCTCCCCGGTGGTTGCTATATTGCTCCATCGTTTACTCCTTTGGTATCAGCGATTCGTCCATGAAGGATATCTCCCACTGGTGGCCGTCCGGGTCGGCGAAACGGTCGTAGTACATCCAGCCGTGATCTTCGCCGGGCAGGTAGCGCGTCGCACCGTTTTGCAGCGCGGTGTTGACGATCTCGTCCACACGGGCGCGGCTTTCCACCTGCACGGCCAGCAGCACCTGCGTCGTGGTGCCGTCCGCAAGGGGCCGGGTGGTGAATTGCTCGAAAAACGCTGGCTGGTGCAGCATCGCGTAAATCATGCCCTCCCGTAGGATCAGGCATAGCGCGTTGCAGTCCGAGAACTGCTCGTTGAACCCAAAGCCGAGCTTCTCCCAGAACACTTTTGTTTTCGTCAGGTCTTTCACCGGCAGGTTGATGTATACGCTTCCAATCTGTTGCTTATTCATGGTGTTCCTTTCCAAAGCCGCGTCAACGGCCATCAAACGCCTTTTGCAGGGCCCGTATATCCAGTTTTTTCATGCCCAAAACCGCTTCGGTCACGCGCGCGTTCTGCTCCGGCGTACCCTGCCAGATCATATCAATCAAAACGCGCGGCACAATCTGCCACGACAGCCCGAACTGATCCTTGAGCCAACCGCAGGCTTCGGCTTCCGGCACGCGAGACAGTTTGGCCCAGTACTCGTCAATCTCCTGCTGCGTATCGCAGTAGACAATGAGTGAAAACGCCTCGTTGAACTGCGCGTCCACCGCAAAGCCGTGGTCCATCGCGGACAGCCGATGCCCCAGGAGGCGGAAGCCCACGTAGTTTGCCTTTGCGGTTGCCACATCGGCCTCGCCCGCCTTATAGTGGCTGGCCATATCGACCGTGCTACGCGGGAACACATCCGCCCAGAAGCGCGCGGCCTCCTCCGCCTTGCCGTTGACATCGCCGCAGAATAGCAGGTTCACATTGATTTTCTGCGCGGACACTGGCTCGCCGGTATAGCTCAACTGCCACTGGAGGCCGTAACGATCCGCAAGCCAGCCGTACCGCTTGCTGAAAGGGTACTCGCCCAGCGGCATCAGCACTTCGCCGCCTTCGGAAAGCGCCGCCCACAGGCGGTTCGCTTCGGCGGGGCTTTCACAGGCTACAAACAGCGACACCGTTTCGTTGAACCGGAACAGCGGCCCGCCGTTGAGGGCTTCAAACGGCTGGCCCGCCAGCTCGAAATGCACCATCTCCGCGTCGCCGGAAGGCGTGTCTTTGAGCACATGTGTGCCCACGATGCGGCTATCGTCAAACAAGTTCACATACCATTTTGCGGCTTCGTGTGCCTGTGTGTCGTACCAAAGATGGGGTACAATGGTATTCATACGAATTTATCCTTCCTGTTGCGCAAGGCGGGCTTAGCCCGCCGCCGCATCCTCGTGGTTCAGCTGCCAGCCGACACCGAACCTGTCGATCACATATCCGTATCGTTTGCTCCAGAACGTTTGCTGAAGTGCCATGACCACCTCGCCGCCCACCTGGAGCTTGTTAAAGGCGGCATCGATCTTGCCCTCATCGTCCGTTACGATCATAAGGGTCACATTGTTGCCTACCGTCAGAGGCATGTCGTAGGGCATATCGGCCAGCATCAACGTGCTATCAAACATGTCAAGCGTTGTGTGCATCACCAGATTGTTCATGTTCTCGGGCATGGGCATGGCTTGGTCTGCCTCGCCGTAGGTCATGATCGGCTGTTTTGCCGCGCCGAACGCGTCGGCATAAAAATCCACCGCTTCGCGGCAGTTGCCGCCAAAGTTCAAATATGCCTGAATTGCCATCGCTCATCGCTCCTTATCACTGTTGAATGGTTGAGGCCGTATCATCGTTGCGGGGCTTTCCGGCTTTCGTCTTTGTTTTAACCTGCCGCGCCGCCATCGCATGCTCAACGGCTGCCATATATCTATCCACGCTGACTCTGCCGCACAGTTCCTTGATCAGCTCGTAGGGGATTTTGGCGGGATGATGGAACCGTATGCAGCTTTTACCGACGTCCAGACTGCCGATGCCCAGCGCTGCATAGGCGGCGGTAAACCAGTCCAACAAGCCGTCGATAGCATACAACCCCATATGGTACAGCGCGATGTGGTTCTTCTGGGCAGCAACGCTCACAAAGGGAAGCGGGTCGGCGGGTTTTACATGGTATCCGGCAGGGTAGCGCTCATGCGGTACCACATAGGTAATCATGTCATACTGCATGGTTTCGGCAAACCCTTCGGGCAGGCCCGAGCGCACCGCGTCGCGCAACAGCGCCACGGGTTGCCTGCGCTCCAGCGGCAGCGCTTCGATGTAGGTATCGGGGTCCGTTGCGATGATTCTCAAAGTTGACCGCCTCCTGCGCATAGCATACACAGGAAGGTTCCGGTTGAAACAGTGTGCCATTTCCATTGGAACACTGCGCCGACATCGCCGCAGACGTTATGAACGTAGGTTTACAGGCAAACAAACGCTGGTTTCACGCACGCAGGGCACCGCGACCTGCCGCTGTGCGCTATGATGCCAACATCAACCCGTAAGGAGCGATGCCCATGACGCGTGCCGAAGCTTTTTCACGTCTGACCGATGCCGTTGCATGCCTGAACCACGTCGCCGCCATCGGGCAAAGTGGAAGCGGAACGCTGCCCGTCGCATCGGAGTGTGATGTGGATGTGTTTGTGTTTTGCGAGCAAATACCTTCCGAACCCCAACGCGAAGCCATGCTGCGCTCGCTGGGCTACGAGGCCTGCGATATCGCGGTAGGCACGCTGCATAGCGCGCACTGGGGCGAGGGCGACAGCCTACGCCTGTGCGGGATGGAAGTATGGCTTATGTATTTCCAGCGGGAAGCGCAGGAAACCTATATGCGGCAAGTGCTGGACGGGATGCACCCACAGCGTGTGGAACTGTATTTCTATCCCACAGGGCGGCTTGCGACGCTGTTGGGCATGACGGCGCTGCATGACCCGCGCGGCTTACTGGCAGGCTACCGCGCGCTGCTAGCGACCTACCCCGACACATTGCGGCACGCGCTGCTCGCCTGCCATGTGCCCGCCCTGGCCGACACCGAGGACATGTGCCGTGCCGTATCGCGCGGGGATGTGCTGTTCTTTCACTTTGCGCTGGAACTGGCGCTGGATCACTTTCTGCAAGCGCTGTTTGCACTCAACCGATGCTACTTTCCCAGCCGCAAGCGCACGATGTCGCACGCGGCCCGCTTCGCGTTGCGGCCGGAAGGGCTGGAAGCACGGCTGGCGGACGTGCTGCGCCTCGGCGGCGATGCCGCGATGCTTGGCGAGGCCTGGCTGCGCTGGCAGGCGCTTACCGATGAGCTGCGCGCGCTGGCGCAGGCGCACGGGTGCTGACCCGAGGCGTGATCGGTTAGTCATGCAAGTGGGGCGTCGTTTCTACGATGCCCTATTTGTTATGCATATATCCGTCAACATATTTATCGCATGCAAGCCTGCACCGCACCGGCTCATGCGCCGCGCTCGCGTGCCGTTGCGCCCACGATGTCAGCCATCTGCTGCCAGTGCCGTTCCATCTCCGCCACCAGCTTGAACTGCGTCCGCGCGCGGTCCAGGTTCTGCCCCGGCCTGACCGTGTGAAAGTACACGTCGCCACACAGGTAATCCGTCAGGAAGCGTACGCCGCACTCCAGCGTCATCAGCTTTGCGGCCAGCGGTAGCGTGTCGATTTCCGCCGGGATGAGCCGCTCGCCGCACGCACCTAAAAACCCCTTTGCATACGCCTCGTACAGCGGCAGCGACAAGCGTACCAAAGCCAGATCCGGCTCGTCCTCGGCGGCGGTGGTCGCCCCAAAACGGATGGAATCACCAAAGTCGTTGCCCGCCAGCCCCGGCATCACCGTGTCCAGATCAATCACGCACAGGGCCTCGCGGGTGGCCGCATCCAGCATGACGTTGTTGAGCTTGGTATCGTTGTGCGTCACACGCAGGGGCAGCGCGCCGCTGCGCTGCATGGCGACCATTCTGCCCGCCTCCGTCTCGCGGGCCAGCGCGAAATCGACCTCGCGCCGCGCCTGCGCCGCGCGCCCTGCCGCCTCGTTCGCCAAAGCGCTGTGGAACGCGGTGTAGCGATGGAGCGTATCGTGAAAGCGCGGAATGGTTTCTGCCAGCGTTTCGGCGGGAAAATCGGCCAGCATGGTTTGAAACATGCCAAATGCGCAGCCGCTCTGGTAGAAGTCCGCGGCGCTTTGCGCCTGTTGCAGGCAGATGCTTCCGGTGATGAACGTATATACGCGCCAGAATTCTCCCATATCATCAGCATGAAAGAGTTCGCCCGTCAGCGTTGGGCAGAGTGCAAGCACGTGGCGCGGGTCGGCATCGGCCCGGGCAAGGTGTTGCGTTACGGCGGCGATGTTGCCTATCAGCGCGGGCACGTCGTTAAACACCCTGCGGTTGATCTTTTGCAGGATGTACACATGACCCTCGTCGGTCGTGAGCAGGTACGTCTCGTTGATGTGGCCAAAGCCGTAGCGCGTGCACGACGCGGGCTTGCCTAGCAGGGCAAAGGCGTTCGCCTGATCGATCATGGCTCAACCCTCCCAAAGGTTGCGGGGGTACAGCCCCGCCTCGCGCAGGCGGCGCACCGCCTCGCGCACGCGCGCCATATCCTCGCGGTAGGTGATGCCGTGCCAGCGCTCCGCCGTGGGCAGCACGGCCACGCTGGCTGCTCGCTCCAGCAACAGCGTGTTGACTACATACGGCAGAAAATACTCGGCCCCATGCAGGTCAAGGGGCAGGCTGTCACGAAGCCAGTCCGTGAAGTGCGTTTCCACATCGGCCATAAAGTCCGGCTGAAAGCCCCACAGGTTCATGCTCACAGTGGTGCCGTCCGGCAGGAACGTGTCCGGCTTCCCCTCCTCGGCAAAGGCAGCGCCGCCCTCGCGCGGCGCGATGCGCAGCCGCTCAACAATCCCGTTGAGCTGCCCGTTTTCCTTTACGTCGCACACGCCGCGCGCCACGGTGCCGTGCTTGGTCAGCGTGTTTTCGATGCGGTAGCCGACCATCGCATGTTCAGCCTTTGTCCTCGGTTGGCAAAGGAACGCGTAGAGCGACAGAAACGCTGTGCGACCGTAGAGATCGTCGGCATTAATGACCGCAAACGGCCCGCTTATGAACGGCTTGGCGCACAGCACCGCGTGGCCCGTGCCCCATGGCTTCGTGCGGCCCGCCGGCACGGCAAAGCCCGGCGGCAGCATTTCCTGTGTCTGGAGGGCATAGCGCAGGTTTACGCTTTTAGCGATGCGGCGGCCAATCACCGCGTCAAAATCCGCTTCCATCTCCGGCTTGATGACGCAGATCACGTCTTCAAACCCGGCCTGCCTAGCGTCGTAGATAGCGTAGTCAATCAGAATTTGCCCGCAGTCGTCCACCGGGTCGATCTGCTTTAGGCCGCCGTAGCGGCTCCCCAGCCCCGCTGCCATGACCACCAGTATGGGTTTCATGCGTTTCTCCCTCCCTGTTTTGCGCGCGCGAAAATCAGCCCTGCCAGCGCGGGCTTTTTCGCGGCTGTTTGTCTGTATGGGTTGTGATGGCAATCCGTGTCCGTTGCTGCATGCGGTTCGCAGTAGCGGGTGCGGTGCCGTGGCATGGATTACGTACCGGGGCTCTCCATCCGGAAATCCAGATGAGCCGGAAGCAGTGCGGTTTCGCGCACCGTTTGCACCAGCGCTTCGGTCACGGGCTCGCCGGTTTGGGCTGCGAGCCGCCTGGCTTCGGTCTGAAACCAGATTTCGCTCAGCAGCCCTTCGCCCTCGCGCACCACGGAGAAGCGTTCATGCAGCTGCCGGGCCACAAATTCGTCCTCGCCGCACATCAGCGCGCTTTGCAGCACGCACAGGCGCAAGCGCTCCTCGGTGCGCAACCCGTCCGGCAAGCCAAGGTAAAAGGCAAACGCCTCGGCGTGGCGGTCGGTATTGGCCAGCAAAGCGATGTACTCTTCGGCATAGGGTCGCAGCGTGTCCGGCGGCATGGGTACGGTGATCGCCCGCTTCATATGCCGTACGGCTTCTTCGGCCTGCCCGCCGCGCAGCGCCAGCCACGCGAGGTTGCGGTGTGCCATGGGCGCGTCGGCCATGGCCAGCGCTGCCTCAAGCGCATTGCGAGCCGCCTCCGCATTCCCCCGCTCAATGTGCGCCGTACCTAGGCAAATGAGCATTGCGGCGGTTTTGCTAGGCGCGGCCGCAAGCAGCGCCACCCATGGGGCGGCGGTCATGAACGTGTTGCAAGTCTTGAACGGCTTGCCGTTGAGCAGCGCAAGCCACGGGGCTTGCGTTTCGCCCAGTGTGCTCTCAGGGAATGAAAGGTGTGCGGGCAGCGCCTTCGGGTCGCGCCGCGCCTCCAGCGCGCCCCAGCCCAGCCCTGCATAGAGCACGTCGCCAACGGACTTTTCGGCCAGCGCCCGGCAACGCGCATGCATGCGCCTGAGCGCGCCGGTGGGCAACACGCGCCGCACCTGCGCCTCTGCCTGCGCACGCGCGACAGCGTAGGGGCCGTCCATGCGCGGGGCCTGAAACGCTGTAAACTGTTGCGTCACATGCAGCGCCCGCTTCCCGCCAAGGAATGACGGATGTACCTGCGTGCGCGACAGGCCCGCTTGCACCTCCACATAGTCGCCGCTGCCCGCACCTGCCAGAAAGCGCTGCCATTGCGCGCCGCCCGCATGGATGCCCCAGCAGAACAGCTTGCGGTAGGGCATGTTGCCGGTACTGCGCTCCGCAAAAACATGCCCGTCGGCATACTGCACGGCTTCAAACGCTTTGCCCGCACGCCGCGCATTCTGAAAGAAGTACTCCGTGGAGAACGGCAGGTTGGTGGGGTCGCTGGCGTCCTGCCCCGCGCGGTAGAGATGCGGCAGTTTGCTGTGCAGGTATTCATACGAGGCGGGCGCGTCCCGCAGGCGCGCTGCAACGGTGTGCGCCGTACCGGAGAACACCCGCATACCCGCCTCCTGCGGCAGGGCGGTGTTCGTCCAGTAGAAGACGGGCGCCGCCTCACGTCGCAGGTTCCAGAAACTCAAGTGCGCCGTGAGCGTGCGCGCACCGCGCGGCAGGTGAAAATCCGCCTGAAAGGTGACCTGCTTGCAGCGCTCAAACTCGTACATGCGCAGAAAGGGCTCACCGTTCTCATCCTGGCAGGCGGCGAAATGCACAGGCTGGCAGGTGAGAAACGTGTGTCCGTAGTGCCCGAAGTTCCACTCGATGCCGCCTGAAAACCATGCGTCGCGCAGCGCTAAGTTGCGCAGGATGATTTCGCTGTTCGTATATAGCAGGTCGCGGTTTTTCGCATAATCCCACAGGGAGTACAGCCGCCCGCCGTATGCGGGCAGGAACGTGGCGCGCAGCACGCCGTTGTCCAGCGTAATCGTGTCAACAGTTTGCAGGGTCGCCTGAGGCGCATAACGGTCCTGCATGTGATAGGGAAGCACGCGGTGGCCCGTGTTGCGGCCCAGCCCGCATTTTTCCCATAGGCGCAGGCCCGCGTCTGTGAAGCGTTTGTCCTGCTGCTGGGCAAAGCGCGGCAGCGGGTTTTCGGCAAGCAGTTCGGTCACCGGCAGGCGAAGCGCCGCGCGCTCGATGCGTGTTTCTTTCATGACGTGATGCCCTCCGTATCGGCCTTCGCCGGGTCTGCGTCCGCTTCGTAGGATGCGGCATTGCGATGCCTTGCGCTTTGCGCCAGTATCCGCACATCCCGCCCACGGTCAAATCATACGGGATCCGTGACCGTTTCGCAACAGAGGATTTCCCCGATAATTCGTACAATCTTCCGTACTTCGCCGATTTGTGCTATACTGAGCCTGCAAGCCAACGCAGACGGGAGGCTCAACCATGCTGACGGCAGACGACTACCAGCGGCTGGGCAGACTTTTGAACGCCCTGCACCAGTGCCTTGACATCAAGTTTGCCCTGATGAACCGCGAGGCGCGCGAGGTGTATACCGCCAGCTACCAGACAGCGTTTTGCCGCGCCATCGCCGCCACGCAGGGAGGTTGCGAGCGCTGCGTGCAGTGCGACTGCGTCGCGCTGCGCGACATCCGCAGTACGCAGAAAATGAAGAAATACTACTGCCACGCGGGCCTGATCGAGATCGCGCTGCCTGTAACGGAGAGCGGCGAGATCATCGCAACCATCCTGTTCGGGCAGGTGCTGGACGACAGCCCGCGCGAGGCGCAGTGGGAGCGCGTGCGCCGCGCGTGCGGCTGGTATCCGGACATGGAAGCGCTTTACCAGTACTTTCTGCGGCTCAAGCGCGTATCAAGCCAGCAGATCAGCGCCATCACCGAGATCGTGCACGCCTGCGTGAGCGAGGTGCGGCTATCCGGCATCGCGGCCACCAGCAACCAGGACGACATGCAGCGCCTGCTCAATTATCTGGACACGCACTACAGCGCGCAGGTGAGCGTAGACGACGTTTGCCAAGCCATGTCCATGGGCAAAACGCGCCTGTACCAGCTTTGCAAAACGCGGCTGAGCAAGCCCGTCGTGCAGCTGCTCAACGAGCGCAGGCTGGAAGCTGCGAAGGAACTGCTGACCACGACCGGCCATACGATACAGTTCATCGCCGACACGGTGGGCATTCCGGATTTCAACTACTTTGCCAAGCTGTTCCGCCGATATGAGGGCGTCACGCCCAGTGCGTACCGCAAGCAAACATCACACGCCTGAAACAATGACGCGGCCTGGCCGCAAACCTCATCCCTGTGGGTTTTGTCCCCCGTGCTGGTTTTCATTCTAGCGGCCATCTCATAGCCGCCCCGTTGCGTGGGGGCGGTTTTAATTACATGCTTTGCCTTCCACCCTGAGGTGTCAGCCCACCTGCCCAGTTGTTCTGTAAGCTATGAATTATATCTTTTATAGCGCTACGCCGAAGCACATGTCCGACGATACATATGTGCTCTCCATTAATTTGATGTGGGCTTCCATGACAATACAACCGCATACAGCGCAGACGCTTAACTAACCAAGCAGGCGCAATAAATGACAACCCCATGCCATGACTTCGCCCGCCGGAGGGTCTACAATGGCATCAATCAGACCAAGGCGTCCATGCCGGAAAGGAACCCCATGCGCGTCATACATCGCCGAAATCCACTGGCGTCAAGCTCGCTGATGGGCAGCAAGCGGAAGAAAGCGCTGCTGCTCGCCTCCATGGCCGCGCCGGGGGCAATCTGGCTACTTTTACTGCGCTACCTGCCCATGTTTGGTATTGTGCTGGCCTTCAAGGACTACCGTGCCTTCAAGCCCAACACCTTTTGGAACAACATCGTCAAAAGCGAGTGGGTGGGGCTGAAGAATTTCGAGTTTCTCTTCAAAAGCCCCGATACGGGCGTGATGATTCGCAACACGCTGCTTTACAACATTGTCTTCATTATGCTGGGGCTGGTGATCGCGGTTGCATTTGCCATCATGCTAAGCGAGCTGACCCACCGCTTCGCCGCCAAGTTCTACCAGACCACCATGTTCTTCCCCTATTTTTTAAGCTGGGTAGTGGCCAGCTACTTCCTGCTGGCGTTTTTGGACGGCACCAGCGGCATGATCCCCAACCTGCAAAAGATGGCGGGCCAGGAAGCTATCAACTGGTACCATGAGCCCAACCGATGGCCGCTGATCATCATCGGCGCCAACCTGTGGAAGAACATCGGCTACTCCACGGTGCTCTACTTAGCGGCCATCACAGGTATCGACCGTACGCTGTATGAGGCCGCCGCCGTAGACGGGGCCACCAAATGGCAGCAGATTCGCCACGTGCTGCTGCCCAACCTGCGCATCATGATTATCATCCTGTTTATCCTGAACGTAGGCAAGATTTTCAACGCCGATTTCGGCCTTTTCTACAACGTGCCGCTTAACTCCGGCTCGCTGTACCCCACCACGCAGGTGATCGACACCTACGTTTATCGCTCCTACATCAATACTGGCAGCGTGGGCATGAGCTCCGCGGCGGGCCTGCTGCAAAACGTGGTCGGCTTCCTGTGTATTTTGATCACCAACGGTGTGGTGCGCAGGCTGGAACCCGACAGCGCGCTGTTCTAGAAGGAGACTGACCGCATGCAACCGGCAAACGTATCTCATCGACGGCGCGCGTCGCGCCTGAATGCCATCAGCCTGCCCACCGAAACGGTCTTTCATGTGCTGCTGGCCCTGTTTTCCCTGTTCTGTGTGGTGCCGTTCCTCTTTGTGGTTATCATCTCCTTCACCTCCGAGGACAGCATCCGCCAGATCGGCTACGCCTTCATCCCGCAGAGCTGGTCGCTGGACGCGTACCGTTTTGTGATGAAGCTGGGCGACGCGCTGTGGCGTTCGTACTTTAACAGCTTCTACACCACTGTGATCGGCACATTCCTGAGCGTGCTCATCACGTTTCTCTATGCCTATCCGCTGTACCGCAAGGATTTCCGGCAACGGCACTTCTTCAACTTCGCTAGCTTTTTTACACTGCTGTTCGGCGGCGGGCTTGTGCCCACCTACATCATCTGCAAGAACGTGCTGGGCTTGAGCGAAAACTACGCCGCGCTGATCGTGCCGCTGCTGTTCAGCCCCTTCAACGTGATCGTGATGCGCACGTTCTTGCAGACCAGTGTGCCAAACGAGCTGATCGAGGCCGCCACCATTGACGGCAGCGGGGAATACAACACGCTGTTTCGCATCGTGCTGCCCATCGTAAAGCCCGGCGTGGCAACCATCGCGCTGCTCAACGCCCTCGCCTACTGGAACGAGTGGTTCCTCTCGCTGCTGTACATCCGCAAGAACAACGACGTAATCCCCCTGCAATACCTGCTGATGAAGATGCAGCGCAACGCGGATTTTATTGCCAAAAACAGCCACCTGTTGGGTGCGGAAGCCGCCAACGTGGCCGTGAACATGCCCAGCCAATCCCTCAAAATGGCTCTCGTGGTGCTGATTGTGGTACCCATCGCGTGCGCCTACCCGTTCTTCCAGCGCTTTGTGGTCGCTGGGCTCACCATCGGCTCGGTCAAGGGCTGACAGCGATATAAGCGGCGGCACATCCCGCCGTTTAAAAATAAGGAGGAAACCAACATGAAAAAGGTTCTGTCCCTGCTTGTGGCCCTCGTGCTGATGGCGGGCGTCGCGTCCTTCGCGAGCGCCGAAGCGCTTGAGCCCGTCGCGCTGACCATCATGTTCCACGGCAGCAACGTGACCGACGATTCCGCCGTGATGGAAAAGGTCAACGCCTACCTTGCGGAGAAGATCAACGCCACGCTGGACGTGATCTGGGGCACATGGGGCGATTTTGACACCAACGCCACCATGAGCCTGAACGCGGGCGACCCCATCGACATGTACTTCACCTGCTCCTGGTCGCAGGATGAGTACAACGCTTATGCCAAGAAGGGCATGTGGACCCGCCTGGACGACCCCAACAACAACCTGATCGAGAAGTACGCCGCGGACCTGTGGGCCACGCTGCCCCAAGTGCTGACCGAAGGCGCGACCATCGAGGGCAGCGACGGGCTGGGCGTGTACGCCGTGCCCGGCTACAAGGACATTGCAACCCAAAACTGCTGGGATGTGAACGTAACCCTGCTTGAGAAGTACGGCTACACGCTGGACGATATCAAGAACGCGGACTACTACAGCTTCGGCGATATCCTCAAGACCGTCAAGGAAGGCGAAGGCGATTCGTTCTACCCCCTGCTGGTCGAAGGCATGGTGCTGGAGCGCATGGTGACCAACTCCATCATCGTCGCGGGCGACAGCGGCAGCACCAACCTGCTCAGCTACTACATCAACCCCGCCGACACCGCCGAGTTGGGCGCCTACGGCAACGTGATGCTCAACAAGTTCGCCACCGACGAGTACAAGAAGTTCGTGGAAAAGACCCGCGAATACTTCCTGGCCGGCTATATCGACCCCGCAATGGCCGTGGCGGAAACCGCCAACGACACCCGCGTCAACAAGCAGCTGACCGGGCAATACCTCATCGGCACCCAGAGCTACGCGCTGGGCTACGAACTGCAGGCCAGTCAGGAGCGCAACATCCACGTCGAGATGGTGCCCGTGACCCCGCCCTATGTGGACACCACCAGCTCGCAGGGCGCGATGGTCGCTATCTCCACCGCGTCGGCCAACCCCGACCGCGCCATGATGTTCTTAAACCTCCTCAATACCGACCCCACCCTGATGACTTTGCTCAACTACGGCGTGGAAAGCATCCACTACAACCTGACCGGCGACGGCCTCGTTGAGTTCACCGACAAGCGTGCCGACTACCAGCCGTGGACCAACGGTATGGGCAATGTGACGCTGCTGCCCCCCACCGTGGGCCAGGGTGTGGGCTTCTGGGACACCTTCAAGGCTTACTATGGCGAAGCGCACAAGATCCCGATCATCGGCTTCACGTTTGATTCCACGCCCGTGCAGGTGGAGATGAGCGCGCTGGCCAACGTCGCCGCCGAGTTCGCCCTCGCGCTGGATACCGGCGCTGTTGACCCCACCGAGAAACTGCCCGAGTTCCTCCAGAAGCTGGACGCCGCCGGTATGCAGACCTATCTGGACACCGCCAACGCGCAGCTGACCGCCTTCCTCGCGGCGAAGTAATCAATCAACCAACCCAAACAGGGAGCGCCCGACCGAATGCGATCGGGCGCTCCTTTCCGAAAGGAAATACGTATGCGGTACGGACGTTTTGACAACCAGCGGCGCGAATACGTGATCGAGCGGGTAGACGCGCCTTTCAGCTTTTCAAACTATCTGGGCAGGGGGAAACTGGGCGCGGTGGTCAACCAGCACGCGGGCGGTTACCTGTGGGCGGGCAGCCCCCAGTATGGCCGCGTGACGCGCTTTCGCCCCAACGGGGTACCGATGGACGGCCCCGGCCATTATGTATATGTGCGCGACAATGCAGACGGCAAGTACTGGTCGCTCAGCTGGCAGCCCGTGGGCGTGCCGCTTTCCGACGCGAAGTATGAATGCCGCCACGGCTTTTCCTATGCCCGCTACCTGAGCGAGGCAAACGGTATCCAAGGCGAGCAGACGCTCTTTATCCCGCTGGATGATGATTGCGAGCTGTGGGATGTGCGCCTGACCAACACGGGCGATACACCCCGCAGCCTGAGCGTGTTTGGCTACTGCGAGTTTTCCTTCCACAACATCGACATCGACTATCAAAACTTCCAGATGAGCCTGTACTGCGCGGGCACGCGCTTCAAAGACGGGCTGGTGGAGTATGAGCTCAAGTATGAAGAGAACACATTCGAGTTCTTCGCCATGTCCGGCACGCCGGACAGCCACGATTGTCTGCGCGACGCGTTCCTTGGGGCCTACCGCACGGAGCGCAACCCGCTGGGTGTGGAGCGCGGCGTGCTCTCCGGCAGTGAAGAATTGGGTAACAACCATTGCGGCGCGCTGCACAAGCGCGTATCGCTCGCCCCGGGCGAGACGGTTCGCCTGCGCTACCTTGTTGGCTCGGGCGACGCAACCGTCGGCCGCGCCCTGCGCGAAAAGTATGACGACCGCACCACCGACGCGGCCTTTGCGGCGCTGGCGGCCCACTGGACGGAGAAGCTGGAACAGCTGCAAGTCAAAACCCCCGACGCGGACATGGATACCAGCCTCAACCTGTGGAACCTGTACCAGAGCCAGGTGAATGTGACGTTCAGCCGCTTCGCCTCCTTCATCGAAGTGGGCGGGCGCACGGGCCTTGGCTACCGCGATACCGCGCAGGACGCAATGTGCATCCCCCACGCCGACCCCGCCATGTGCCGCCTGCGCATCGAGCAGCTGCTCAACGGACAGGTGAGCGCGGGCTACGGCTTGCACCTGTTTGACCCCGCATGGTTTGAACAGTCGGAAAACGCAGAAGAGAAGCAGAACTCCCCCACGGTGATCCCCACAGCGGGCAGCACACGCATCCACGGCGTCAAAGACGCCTGCGCGGACGACGCGCTGTGGCTGATCCCCGCCATCGCGGAGTACGTGCGTGAAACAGGCGAGCTTCACTTTCTGAACAAGCGCATCCCCTATGCTGATGGCGGCGACGTGACGGTGTATGAGCACATGAAGAAGGCGTTGGACTTCAGCTTTGCACAGGTAGGCGCGCACGGCGTGTGCAAGGGCCTGCGCGCGGACTGGAACGACTGCCTTAACCTGGGCGGCGGCGAAAGCGCGATGGTTTCGTTCCTGCTGCTGTGGGCGGTAGACCATTTTGCGGAAACAGCCAGCGCGCTGGGACAGGACGCGGACGCGGCGGACTATGCCGCGCGCGCGGCGGCCATGGGCGACGTTTGCCATCGCGAGCTGTGGGACGGCGCGTGGTGGCTGCGCGGCATCACCGGCAAGGGCATGCCCATCGGTTCGCACACCGCCGCCGAGGGCAAGGTGCATCTGGAGAGCAACGCGTGGGCGGTGGTCAGCGGCGCGGCCACGCAGGCGCAGGGCGAAAGCTGCATGGACGCAGTGCGCGACTATCTATACACGCCCTACGGCCTCATGCTTAACGCGCCCAGCTTTACCACGCGGGATGACAGCATTGGCTTTGTGACCCGCGTATACGGCGGCATTAAGGAAAACGGCGCGATTTTCAGCCACGCCAACCCGTGGGCGTGGGTAGCCGAGGCCATGCTGGGGCGCGGCGACCGCGCGATGGAACTGTACATGGCGTTGCTTCCGGAAAAGCAAAATGATATGATGGAGATAAGACAAGCCGAGCCGTACAGCTACTGCCAGTTTATCATGGGGCGCGACCACACCGCGCACGGCCGCGCGCGGCACCCCTTTATGACGGGCAGCGCAGGGTGGAGCTACTACGCCGCCACGCGTTACCTGCTGGGCGTGCGCCCGGGCTTTGATAACCTGACCGTGGACCCCTGCATCCCCGCCGCTTGGAACGGTTTCAGCATGACGCGCAAATGGCGAGGGGCAACCTACCGCATCGAGGTGCAAAACCCCGAGCACATCTGCAAGGGCATCGCTGCCATCACCGTGGACGGGCAGCCCGCCGAGCGAATCCCCCGCTTCGAGGGCGGCGAGCACACCGTGACCGTGCGGATGGGAAGGAGTGGCGTATGATCGAGTTTGGGACGGGCGGGTGGCGCGCCATCATCGGCGACGGCTTTACCCGTGAAAACCTGCAACGGCTGGCGCTGGCCGTTGCGCGGCGCATGTATGCCGAGGACGTGGCGGATCGCGGCTTCTGCATAGGCTATGACCGCCGTTTTTTAAGCGTACAGGCGGCGGAATGGATTTGCGAGGTGATGGCCGCCGAGGGCATCCAAACGCGCATCATCCGCCGGGAAGCGCCCACGCCCATGATCATGTTCACCGTGCAGGATTGCCGCCTGCCCTACGGCATGGCCGTAACCGCCAGCCACAACCCCGCGCTGTATAACGGCGTCAAGCTGTTTACCGCGGGTGGGCGCGACGCGGAGGAGCGCATTACCGCAGAATTGGCTGCCGCCGCCAACCTCATCAAGCCCGAGGATATCCGCCTGATCCCCTATGATCAGGCCATCCGCGCAGGGCTGGTGGAGGAGATCAACCCGCAGAACGCCTATCTGGACAGCATCATCCGCGCTGTGAACATGGACGCAATCCGAAGCCGCAACCTGCAAATCGTGCTGGACCCCATGTACGGCGTGAGCCGCACCAGCCTGCAAACCATACTGCTCACGGCGCGCTGCGACGTGAGCGTGATCCACGAGCGTCACGATACGCTGTTCGGCGGCAGGTTGCCCTCCCCCAATGTGGACACGCTGGGCGCGTTGCAGGTTGCGGTGCTGGAAAGCCGGGCGGATATCGGCATCGCCACCGACGGCGACGCGGACCGGCTTGGCATCATCGACGACCGGGGGCATTTCATCCACCCCAACGAGATATTGTGCCTTCTGTACTACTACCTGCTCAGGCACAAGCGCTGGCACGGCTGCGCGGTGCGCAACCTCGCCACCACGCACATGCTGGACGAGATCGCCGCCAAGTTTGGCGAAAAGTGCTTCGAGGTGCCCGTGGGCTTCAAGCATATTTCCGCCGCGATGCAGGCGCACAATGCCGTGATCGGCGGCGAAAGCAGCGGCGGGCTGACCGTGCGCGGCCATATCCACGGCAAGGATGGCATCTACGCCGCAGCGCTGCTGGTGGAAATGCTCTGTGTGACCGGCAAGAAGTTAAGCGAGCTGGTGGCGGAGCTGTACCAGACCTTTGGCCGTCGCTACATGGCGGAGTTTGACTTCCCCTTTGACGCAAGCGACAAGCCCCGTATGGTAGGTTTGCTCACGGGCGAGCAACTACCCGCTTTCCCCGCCAAACCGGCGGGCATCAACGATTTGGACGGGCGCAAGGTGCTTTTTGAAAACGGGTGGCTGATCGTGCGGTTTTCCGGCACCGAGCCCAGGCTGCGCATCTTCTGCGAAATGCCTGACAGGGCGCAGGCCGAAGCATACAGCCATGTTATGGCGGCCTTTCTGGGGCTGGAACCGTAAAATTGGCCGAAAATCATCGCGCAGCAGGCGGGGCGTTTGCCTCGCCTGTTTTGTTCAAACATGGTATAATGAACAGACCAAACGCGAGGAAGGTTGCCCATGCTGGAGAAAATCCGCAGAAACGTGCCCACACTGCGCTTTATTTTGCTGGTGATCGTGTTGCTGTGCTGGCTGCTGCCCACGGTCACGCTTGGCATGTACATGGGCGCGCGCGTATTTGCCTCGCTTCGGGACAAAACCGAAACCGCCCTGACCACCGGCGCGCAATACGCGCAAAGCGCGGCGGAGCGCGATATCGCCAACATCGCCACACTGGCGCGCGACGCGGTGTACGACGGCACGCTGGGCACGGCGGTGCAAAACTACGAGGCCGACAAAATCCCCTATGAGGATTACTATCTGCTGACGCGCGACTATTTGGATCGCAAATTCAGCCGCGAGCAAAACGTGACGTTTGCGCTGTTCTTCCGCGCCCGCGATATCGAGCGGCCCATCTACACATCGCAGGGATATTCCTCTGCGGTGCTTTTTGTGCAAAACACGCTGGTGCGTGCCCTGACACTTTGCGAAACGCTGGATACGCGCGCCCGTTTCATCGCCTCAGGCGACGGGGCCTATCTGGTGCGCAACCTGCACAATACGCGCATGGAGCGCTTCGGCATTCTGGTGCTGGGGCTTAAGGCCGAAGCGCTGCTGGAGCCCATCCTGCAAAACGCGGCGGCGTGGCACTCCGGCTGCGCCATATTGCTGGACGATATCCCCATCGGCAGCTTCATCGGCGAAACGCAGCAGTTTGGGCTTGCCGAGTACGGCGATATGCTCTGCTATACCCGGCAGGTGCGCGTGGGCGACAGCCTGCTCACCTATCAGGTACAGGCGGACCGGCACGAGGTGTACCGCGAGATGGACGAGTTCCGGCTATTGATGGCGTGGCTGTTTATCCTGTTCGTGCCAATCTGCGTGGCCATCATGCTGTTTGTGAACCGCCGCATTGTGCGGCCCATCGCCATGCTGGCCAGCGCGAGCCACCGCATCCGCAGCGGCGAACTGGGCGTGGTGGTGCCCATGCGCGGCACCGACGAACTGGGCCAGCTGGGCACAGCGTTTTCAGAAATGAGCCTGCGCCTCAAGGAGCTGATCGAGCGCAGCTACAAGGAGCAGATCGCCCTGCGCGACGCGCGCATCCAGGCGCTGCAAAGCCGCATCAACCCGCACTTCATCAACAACGCGCTGGAGGCCATCAACTGGCAGGCGCGGCTTAACGGCAGCGGCAATGTGAGCGAGATGGTGGAAACGCTGAGCGTGCTGCTCAACGCAAGCCTTGACCGAAGCGAGCAGCATCTGGTGCCATTGCGTGAGGAACTGAGTATCGTAGACGCGTATTGCTACTTTGTGGGGTTGCAGTTTGGCGCGCGGCTCACGGTGCTGCGCAACGTAGACGAAGCGCTGCTGGCAACGCCGCTGCCCCGCCTCGTGGTGCAAACACTGATCGAAAACGCCGTGGAGCACGGCATTGCCCCCGCTGGCGGCGGCTGTATCCAGCTAAACGTCTTCCGACATGAGGAGCAGCTGGTGATCGAGGTGCTCAACAGCGGCAAACCGCTCACACCGGACCAGCTGCACGCCCTGCGCGCCATGCTGGACGATAGCCGCCAAGCCGACGGGCATTTGGGCGTGCGCAACGTAAACCAGCGCCTGAAGCTCATCTTTGGCGGCAGCGCGGGGCTCACGTTTGATGTGGACACCCACGGCAACACCGTGGCGACCATCAGCGAGCCGCTGCACCCCGTGGAGCTGCGCTAGTTGGGTCGTGCCCGTGCCAACATCGCAAGCACCGTCAAAAAATCGCAAGCACGGGCAAACCGCATTGTCCCCGTTTTGCTTATACTGTTTTGGGAGGGCTATGGCGTGAAGAAGATCATCCTTGTGGCTATATGCTGCATCCTGTGTAGCGCCACCCTTACCGCCGCCGCAGAAGGCACCGCCTTGCGGACGGTCAGCTGTTTTGCCGGTCTGGACGCCTCCAGCAGCACGTATACGCGGCTGCTGGCCCAATGGGAGGAACAGACCGGCAACACCGTTCAGGACTCGTCCGCCCCGTCCGACGAAGCGTGGAAGACGGGCGTTTTGATGGACTTCGCCGCCGGCAATGAGCCGGACGTGCTGTTTTTCTTCTCCCGCACAGCGGACAGCGCCTATCTGCTCAACCGTGTGGTGCCCATTGCGGAGATCAACGCTGCCTACCCGGATCTGCACATACCCGAGAACCCCGCCTGTACCGAGGCGGACGGCAAAATATATGCCGTGCCCGTACGTAGCTACTGGGAAGGGTTGTTCTGTAACGTAGACCTCTTTACAGCCTATGATGTGGAGTTGCCCACTACATGGGACAAGCTGACCGCAGCCATCAAGGCCTTCCGGCGGAACGGTATCGTACCCATATCGGTCAGCCTGAGCGATGTGCCGCATTACCTGGCCGAGTTTGCGTTGCTGGCGGCCTGCACACCCGACGAATACGCCGCACGCCCCGCGGCTGGCCAACCTGCGCCGGAAAGCTGGGTGGTAGGCATGGGGCTGATTCATTCGCTGTTCGAACTGGGCGCGTTTCCCGACAATGTAAACACCACCGATGAAAACTACACCAGCCAGCTTTTCCGTGATAAACGAAGCGCCATGCAACTGGACGGCAGTTGGTTTGCCAACAGCTTGCCCGTTGGCAGCATAGACAACACCGTTGTGCTGCCCTTTCCTGCTGCACGGGATGGCGCGGGCGGCGTGCTGGGCGGCGTATCAATGGGCTTCTACCTTACGCGCCGCGCGTGGGAGGACGAACGCAAACGCGATGCTGCCGTGCATCTGCTGGCTTACCTTGCCACAGGTGAAAATGCGCACACGCTGGGCGGGTTCCAGTTCACCGGGCGGCTTTTGCAAAGCGCCGCCGAGCTAACCGGCCAAACGCTGTATACCCCCGTGCAGGACCAGATGTCGCAGGAGGCGCGCAACGAGTGGTTCCGACTGATTCCCGCCGTGGCAACCGGCGCGCTGGCGCCCGAAGCGCTCTGGGCGCAGGTGATGGCGCTGAACCCCTTCGCCGTTGAGTAGCCACAAGGAGGCATAGGCATGTACGACGTTGTGCTGGTGGATGACGAGCAAATCATATTAAACGGACTTTCGCAGGTGTTTCCATGGGCAGCTTACAACTGCCGCGTGGTGGACACCGCCGCCGACGGCCCCGGCGGGTTGCTGGCGGTACGCAAGCATCGCCCGCAAATGCTGTTTACCGATATCCGCATGCCCAACATGGACGGTCTGAGCATGGTGGCAGCGCTGAAGAGTGAGTTCCCCGCCATGCAGATCACCGTGCTGACCGCCTTTCGCGATTTTGACTACGCCAAACAGGCCATTCAGCTGGGCGTTTGCCGCTACCTGCTCAAGCCCAGCCGCATGGAGGAACTGCACGAGGCCGTAGCCGCCATGGTACGCACCCTATCGCTGATCTCGCCTGAGACGGCTTCTTTCGCCGATAGTGCCGATGATTTGCCGCTTACTGCGCCAATGGATGCAAATACCGTTATACCGCGCGAAGCTGAGCCGGAGGAGGAAAGCGACGCAGGCGGCTTTGTGGCGCGCGCGGCATTGCGCTACATCCAAGAGCACTGTACCGAGCATTTAAGCCTGGCTGACGTGGCCGACAACGTATATGTGAGCCAGTGGCACTTGAGCAAGCTCATCAACCGCCACGCGCGGCAGAGCTTTTTTGATCTGCTGAACCACTACCGCATCCAGCGCTCGCAGGCGATGCTTGCCAACCCCATGTACAAGGTCAGCGAGGTCGCCTACGCAATAGGCTATGCCGATGTGGCCCATTTCAGCCGCATCTTTAAAAAGGTAACGGGTCAGACACCTATGGCGTTTCGCAACGGGCTACGCTGATGCTGTGAAAGCTCGGGCAAGGCGTGACGATGGGGACAAGAATGGCGCGGGTTCTGCCCGCGCCTTTCCTGTTGCCCGCCGTGCGCAGCCCTCACTCGCTTTGGTCTGCACGCTCATCGCGGGCGGTTGCTCCCTGCGCACGCACCAGCCGCTCGACCTGCGCTGCGATATCGCGCTTGGTGCCCACGCTCTGCACGCATATATCCGCATAGCGTTCATACAGCGGCCTGCGCACGTCGTCCAGCTGTTCCACGGTCACGCCTGCCTCGGCGGCGATGCCCCTATCGCTTCCGGCGGTAATGCGACGCTTGAGCACGTCCAGCGGCGCGTCCAGCCACACCACCGTGCCCAGCCTGCGCAAGTTTTGCATCGCGCCGTTGCTGAACACCATGCTGCCGCCCGTGGCGATCACGCAATGCTCGCAGGCAATCCCTTCGCCCACCAGCCCTTCATAGCGCAAAAACCCGTCCACGCCCGCCTCGGCAATCACAGCCTGCAGGCTTTTCCCATAGGTATCCATCACCAGCCAGTCGGTATCGATCAGCCGATAACCGAGGTTTTGCGCAAGCGTTGCGCCGATTGTCGTCTTGCCCGAGCCGGGCATACCGATGAGCACGATGTTGCGCAAGTCGATCCCGTCCTGTCCGTCAGCGGTTCATGGAAACATGTAGCAATCCAGCGCCCTGTGCGCCTGGCTGTGCACGTACCTTGTACAGCGCCGCCTACAGGGCTGCCATGATTGTACCATGCTTAGCGCGGCAACTCAACCCCGCCCGAGTCTGCCGTTTCGCATCCGGCAGTGCCGACGGCAAAGCCCGCCGCCATACCTGCCCATATACGAAAGAAAGTGGAGGCCGCCGCCTTGCTGCGCGGTATTTCATCCTTGCGCCCGTTCGCCCGCCATCATGAGGCCCAAGCCGCTGCGCGTCGCGTTCCGCTGCTCCACGATGCCCATGATCTCCCCTTCGTAGAGCACCATGATGCGGTCGGAAAGCTCCAGTATTTCGTCCAGCTCGGTAGACACCAGCAGCACCGCCGCGCCGCGGTCGCGCTCGGCCACGATGCGGTTCTGGATGTACTTCGTGGCCCCGATGTCCAGCCCGCGCGAGGGGTGCACGGCCACCAGCAGCCGAGGCTTGCGGTCCAGCTCGCGGCCTACCACTACTTTCTGTTGGTTACCGCCGGAGAGGTTCCCCGCCAGTTCGCTCACGTTCGGCGTTTTCACGCTGAACTGTGCGCATAGCTCCGCTGCGTGTGTATCGATCCAGCGCCAGCGCATCACACCGCGGCGGCTGAAAGGGCGCTGGCGATAGCTCATCAGCGAGAGGTTTTCGCGGATGTTCATGCGCGCCACCATGCCCATTTTGTGCCGGTCTTCCGGAATATGCGATACGCCGTGGCGCAATACATCGCGCACGGGCTTGCCCGTCACGTCCGCTCCGTCAATCAGCACTGCGCCCGCGGTGGGGCGCAGCAGGCCGCAGATGGCCTTGACAAGCTCGCTTTGCCCATTGCCGTCCACGCCGCACACAGACAATATCTCGCCTGCGCGCACCTCGAAACTCATGTCATTCACAGCTGGCAATTTGCGCGCGCTCAGGCAGCTCAGGTGGTCCACTTTAAGTATGGGCTCCGCTGTGTTGCCTGCGGTTTTCTGCACAGTCAGCTCCACGTTTTGCCCCACCATCAGCGCGGCAAGCTGCTGTTTGTCGTGTATTTCGCTGATGGGCAGGCCCGCCGCGACCACACGCCCCAGCCGCAACACGGTGCAGCGGTCGCAGATGGTCATGATTTCGTTGAGCTTGTGGCTGATGAAGATGACCGTCTTACCTTCGCTTTTCAGCTGGCGGATCATCGCAAACAGCCCCTCCACCTCCTGCGGGGTGAGCACTGCGGTGGGTTCGTCCAGAATCAACAGGTTTACGTTGCGGTATAGCGCCTTTAATATCTCCAGCCGCTGCTGCTGCCCCACAGAAAGCTGCTCCACCTTAATAAACGGGTCGATGTGCATGTTGTAGCGCTGCGCCATCTCGGTAAAACGCGCGGCAGCGGTCTTCAAATCAAGCACATTGCCGTTGCCCGCATAACCCAGCACCACGTTTTCGATTACGCTCAGCGCGGGAATCAGCATGAAGTGCTGGTGAACCATGCCGATACCCAACTCGATGGCCTGCTTCGGGTCGCGGATGCGCACCGGCTTACCGTCAAACACAATGTCGCCTTCGCTTTGCGCGTACATGCCGTAGAGGATGTTCATCAGCGTTGATTTGCCCGCACCGTTCTCGCCCAGCAACGCGTGCACCTCGCCGCGTTCCACGCTCAGGCTCACATCCTCGTTGGCCACAACGGGGCCGAAGCGCTTGGTCACATGCTGCATTGTCACAATCGCCATGTCGAGCCCCCCTATTCCTTCACGTACGGCTGCGCGCTGGCCGCGGGCTTGTTGCTGCGCCCGATCAGCCCGCACAGCGCCAGTATGGTAATGATGTAGGGTAGCATCACCAAGAACTGCGAGGGGATGCCCGTGCCCAGCGATTGGAGCAAAAACTTGAGCGCATTGCTGGTGCCGAACACCAGTGCTGCGCCCATCACCCCCACAGGCGTGTAGTTGCCAAACACTACCGCCGCCAGTGCCATGAAGCCGCCGCCCGCGATCATGTTTTCAGTAAAAAACGTCATCTGCCCCATGGAGACGAATGCGCCCGCAAAGCCTCCCATCAGGCCGCTGTAAAGGATGCTCAGAAAACGGGTGCGCGCTACGTTGATGCCTACCGTATCGCAGGCGCGCGGATGCTCGCCCACGGCGCGCACCTCAAGGCCCACGTTGGTGCGGTACATCACAAACCACGCGACCGGCACCAGCAGAAACGCGATGTATACCGGTACCGGCTGGCGAAACAGCACATCGCCAATCACCGGAATGTCGGACAGCAGCGGTATGGGCGTTTTCACAAAAGCATCGATGCGGGGCGGGCTGGTGCTCGCGCCGAATACAGCGCGGTTTACCGTGATGGTCAACCCCATGGCGAGGATGTTCATGCCCGTGCCGATGACCGTCTGATCCGCTTTGATGATGACAGTGAACAGCGCGAAGATGGCCGCAAACGCCATCGCCATTAGCATGGCGAACAGGCACCCCAGCCACACCGAGCCGGTGAGCATCGAGCCGATGACCCCGGCCAGCGCGCCTACGAGCATCACACCTTCGGTGCCGATGTTCACGATACCCGCCCGCTCACTGAACACGATACCCAACCCGGCGATCAGCGTGGGGGTAGCCAGCATAATGACCGACGACAGAAAGCTGATGGCAATGCTCATAAGGCGTCCCCCCTTGCGTCAAGGATGGGTTTGGTGGGGTCGGAAGGCCCTTTGACATTCACGGCCACCTTGGCGGTTTTGCGCGCCTTGAACATTGTGCGCCCCGCGATGAACAGGATGATCAGCGCCTGTACCACCAGCACCACCGACGCGCTCACATCGGTGAGCGTCTGCATCTTCAGCGAGCCGTTTTGCAGCCCGCCGAACAGGATGCCGGAGAGGAAGATGCCAAAGGGGTTGTTGTTACCCATGAGCGCTACGGCGATGCCCGTGAAGCCGTAGGATACGCTAAAGGATGTCAGCATCAGGCGGAACTGCACGGCCACGATTTCCACACAGCCGCCCAGCCCCGCAAAGCCGCCCGCCAGCAGCATCGCCAGCAAACTTGATCTGGAGATGCTCATGCCCGCGTACGCGCCCGCTGTGGGGTTCAGGCCCACCACGCGCATTTCAAAACCTTTGGTGGTTTTCCACAGGAAAAACCAGTAGAACACGATGGCCGCCAGCACCAGAATGAGCCCCCAGTGAAGGCGGCCCGTACCTGCAAGCAACTTGGGCATGATGCTGGTGCCAAACAGCTGCGCGCTTTGGGGATACGAGCTGTTCGCGCTGTCCTTCATGGGGCCGTTCACACAGTAGTCGATCACCTGTACGGCGATGTAGTTGAGCATGATGGTGGTGATCAGCTCGCTGGCCCCGAAACGGATTTTGAGCGCGCCCACAATCAGGCCGTAGAGCGCGCCGCCGATGAAGCCCGCCGCCAGCGCCATGGGCAGGTGGATGTAGAGGGGCAAATCCGGAAAGTTCACGCCCACCAGCGTACCCATCAGCGCGCCAATGCGGAACTGCCCTTCCGCGCCCAGGTTAATGATGCCGCAGCGCCGCGCGATGGCAAAGCTGAGCGCCGTAAACATGAACGGTACAGCCTTGGTGAATGTCTCATCCCACGCGCGCGGTGTGCCAAACGCACCTGTAAACATGGCGCGGTACGCTTCCAACGGGCTGGATTTGGACGTGAGCAATATGATCACGCTGCCGATCAAAAGCGACAACAGCAGCGCGGCCATGGGATAGTAGACGCTTTTCAAGGCAGATTTAACCTTAGCAAGCAGGCTTCCGGCGGTCATGGAATCCCCTCCCGCAGTATTGCGGGCCTGGCGCCCATGCGCCGCGCCCGACCCTATGATGTTTTTCCCTCTCGACTGCATACGTGTCGCCAATACTGCGCGTTTATGCGCGTAGACGCCGCGTATCATGCCATGCAGAGAGTTCGCCGCGCGCGGGCTGCTTTCCTGCCCGCGCGCGGCGATCGCTACGCCTGCCGTGGTTGCCGGATGAAAACGAACGTCCCGACCCGGCATCGCTGCCGGATCGGGACACGCCTGAAACAGCCGTTCAGGCGGCACGGCGTTTACTGGAGCGTGATGGTGATCTCGCCCGCGGCCAGCTTGGCGTAGATGTCCGCGATCTTGGTTTTCACGTCCTCGGACACTTCGATGTAGTAGTTGCCGATGTAAATCACGCCCTGCGCGGCGCCCATCTTGAGCACTTCGTTGCTGATGGAGCCCTCCAGATAGGCTTTGAAGGCGGCTTCGTAGGCAATGGAGGTATCCTTGACCACGGCGGTCACGGCGGCGTCCGGCGCGACGGTCTCCTGATTGAGGCCGGAACCGATAGCCTTGGCCTTGCCTTCGCTCTCCTGCGCAGCTTCCATCACGCCCAGCGAGGCCTGGTTGGCCATGGGAGCCAGCACGTCCGCACCCTGGCCGATGAAACTCTTGGCCAGTTCCTTGGCGGCATTCACGTCATCCATGCTGCCAGTGTTCTGCGAGAGCACCTTGATGGACGGGTCCACATAGGCAACGCCCTGCGCAAAGCCCTGCGCGCCGTTTTTGATGGGCTGGATCTCCAGCCCGCCGATGAAGCCAACCGTCTTGCTCTGCGTGAGCAGCGCGGCCAGCGCGCCCATGAGGAAGCCCTGCTCCGCATCCTGAATGGCGAAGCTGGCGCTGTTCGTGTCCACTACTTTAGAGTTGATGAAGAAGAACTGCACATCGGGATACTCCTTGGCGGTAGCGGCGCCGGCATCCGCAAAGCTGCTGGTGGCAAGGAATATCACGTTGTAGCCCGCATCCGCAAACGTGCGGATCGCGTCCGCTACGGAAGATGCGGGCGTGTTTTCGATGTACTTGATCTCTGCGCCAAGCGCTTCGATCTTCAAAAGGCCGTTATAGGCGGTCGCGTTCCAGCTCATGTCGGAAATCGCGCCTTCCAGAATCAGGGCCACCTTGGGCATGGGGGCTTCCGCCGCCGCGCTGCCTACCATGCCCAGCGCCAACATCAGCGACAGGGCAAGGGATACCAACCGTACGCTTTTCCTCATGGATATTGTCTCCTCATAAAGTATATTTTCCAAGGCGCTCCGCAGGGCGGGGCTCCCCTTGAAACAATGGTAGGCGCGTATCCGTCGCGCGCCTTTCGCACATGCGCTTGGCTTTCGCAGTGAATGTACCACCGCCGCACCGGTGTGAAACAAGGTGACTGCAACGGTATCGCAAGCCTGCGTACAATTGCCCCCAATAACACAATATTCCGATGGATACGCGCCGCCATGGCAAGGCAAGGTTGCGCCTTTGCCTGACCAGCGACCGTCGCCGTTCGGAATAGGTTTATTATATCATAACTTTTCTGTGCGTCAATATGCCGCCGCAACAGGCATAGCGAGTGCCAGCATGCCGCAAGGCGCGCGTGGTTTGGGTTTGGCGTAACGGCTGATAACTGTACTGAATTCAGAACAGGGGCATCAGGCAACGCACGAGGCTTGGCGGTGACCCGCAACACAGCAATGGTATGCCGTTGCACTCGCACTGTTATAAAACCCGTGTTTCTGTTCTAAAACACGGGTTCTTTGACGGCCTGCTTGCAAAACTGCGCAGGCGGTTTGCCCGCCTGCGCAGTTCATCGTATGTCCTTGGTATTGCAGCGCTCGGCTAACTGTCACAAGAGCCCGTAATGCGTATGAATAGTGCTGATGATATACGCCTGCTCATCTTCGGTCAGTTCTGGAAATACCGGCAGGCAAACCGACTGCGCGCAGACGCGCTCGGCCACGGGGAGGCTGCCCGCCTGATAACCGAGGCCACGGAACGCCTTTTGCAGGTGCAGCGGAACAGGATAAAACGCGCCCGTGCCAACCTGTGCCTGCTGGAGCGCGACGGTCAACGCATCCTTATCCGGCGCGAGCACGCAGTATTGGTGCCAGCATTGCCGGATGCCTTCCACCTCCATGGGCGGCACTTGAAGCGGCGTGCCCGCAAGCCCCGCCGCATAGCGGGCCGCAATGCCCGCGCGGCGGAGTACGAACGTGTCCAGATGCTTGAGCTTCACGCGAAGTACGGCAGCCTGCAGCGTGTCAAGCCGCGAATTGTCGCCCACAAGGTAGTTGTAGTATTTCAGGGGGTCATACAGCGCGTCCCCCTGCGAGGCGGGGGCGGGTTCCTCCGCCTCAACCGGCAAGCCCATGAGCGCCGCCGCCTGCGCGCCCAGCCTGCCCGAGCCATGCGCCTTGATGGCCCTGCAAACCGCCGCCAGATTGTCGTCGTCGGTGGCGATCATGCCGCCGTCGCCGAAGGCCGCAAGGTTCTTGGTGGGGTAGAACGAAAAGCAGCCCACGTCACCCAGCGTACCGGCCATTTTGCCGCGGTATGCCGCGCCGATGGCCTGCGCCGCGTCCTCGACCACGCGCAACTGATGCCGTGCGGCCACGGCGTTAATCGCGTCCATGTTTGCGGGCATACCGAAGATATCCACCGGCATGATGGCGCGCGTGCGCGGGGTGATGGCCGCCTCCACATTGGCGGGGTTCATGTTCAGGCTTACCGGATCGATATCCACAAAGACAGGCACCGCCCCCAGCACGGCGATGGCTTCCGCCGTCGCAAAGAATGTGAACGGCGTGGTGATAACCTCGTCGCCCGCGCCTACACCCAAGGCGCGCAGCACAAGACGCAGTGCGTCCGTGCCGTTTGCGCAGGTGATGGCGTGCTTCACATGCAGGTAGGCGGCCAGCTCGGCCTCCAGCGCCTGCACCTCCGCCCCGCCGATGTATACGCCCGCGCGCAGGCAGGCGAGCACCGCCGGTTCCAGCTCGTCCCGCAGAACCTCGTACTGCCGTTCCAGGTTGAAAAAGCTGATTTTCAAAGCTGTTCATCTCCCCCGGTTGATACCCGAGGATTATAGCATTCCGGCCAAATGGTGTCAAATCGCTAGGTGCGGCGTAACGCCGCGTGCAAAACGCGCACCGGTTGACGCGCGCGGCGCATGCGGGTATAATCGGCCCAAGATGCCTCGCGGGCAACGCCCGCACCCGTATTGCAACACCACAGCGACAAGGGGGCCTGCATATGCCTGAGAACGTATCCCGCAAGCTCACCTACCTGCAATTCCTGTGCGCGCTGGGCATTATCGGACTGCACACCGTGTTCGCGCGGCACTTTACCACGGCCGCGCCATGGGCGACGGATGTGAACCGTGCCTTCCGTACGTTGTTTGACGCGGCAACGGGCACATTCTTCTTCCTGTCCGCGATGCTGTTCTACCGCACGGCGGGCGGCAAGCGATACGGGCGGGTGTTGCGCGAGCGCTGTACGTCGCTGGTGGTGCCGTTTTTGCTGTGGAACGCAGCGATGCTGCTGCTCACGGTGGCGCAAGACAGTCTGACCGCCGGAACCCTGACGCTCCCCACCGCGTGGGACATGTTTCGGCTGATGGTATTGCAGCCGGTGGATTCGGTGCTGTGGTTTGTGCAGGTGTTGTTGGGCTACATTGTGCTTTATCCGCTGATTTTATGGGGCGTGCGGCGCGGCTGGCCCGCGGCGCTTGCGTTTGCGGCGGCATTGGTGCTCAACCTCTGGAAGCCCTTCCCCATCCCTTATGCGTCCATGCTGTTCTGGCTCCCGTGTTACCTGCTGGGCGCGTACCTGGGCAGCCGTCACGGGTCGCAGGTTTTTCGTGCGCCGCTGGTTCCGCGTAGATGGTTCTACCCAGCGGCATTGGCGGGTTTTGCCGCCCTTTTTGCTTTGACATATGCCGGCGAGGCCCCGTACTATGTGTACTGGCAGCTTGCGCCGCTGTGCCTGTGGGTGCTGGCCGACCCGCTTTCGACGTTGCCCGCGCCGCCGTGGTGGGCCGCCGCCTCGTTCTACCTGTTCTGCTCGCACCTGCTGCTGGAACGCTACGCGGCCAAACTGTATGTGCTTGCGCTTGGTACGGGCACTGCAAGCTTCCTGTTGGCAAACGTGCTGCTGCCCTGCCTGTGCGCGTGGATGGCGCTTTTGTTCGCGGCGCTGCTGCGCCGCTTTTTGCCCGCCTTGTACGGCGTGCTGACCGGGGGGCGGGGTCGCCTGCCCACCCGTAGCGGCAGGGGATAACCAGCACTCGGCATCAGGCAAAGGCGCAGCCTGTGACAGTGTCGCCTCGTGGAGAATGACAACCGCGAAGCCATGCGACCGATGAACATTGCACCCATGCAGGAAAGGAGCCGCATGACGCAGCTCCTTTCCTGCATGGGTGCAACGCAAGCCATGGCTTCGCTTCATCGATTATAGCAGGGTTTGTGCTGTGGTGCCCATGTGCTTCAGCCTGTCATTGGTGGCCTTGCAGCGCTCGCGGTCAGCCAACCACGTCGTACCCTTGATCCTCAACGGCGGCCTTCAGCGCTTCCGGCGCAACGCGCCCGTCGTGTTCTACCGTGGCGGTCTTGGCCGCCAAATCGACCTGTACATGCATAACCCCGTCAAGCGCGCCCACTGCGCTGCTGACCGCCTTCACGCAGTGCGCGCAGGACATGCCCTCCACATGGATAACCGTTATTGCCATCTTCATCGCTCCTTCTGCTTTGCCGCGGCATGTACCGCGCACATGTTCACTGGATATCAATGGGTTTGAGAAACTTGTACACCAGCGTGCTACCGCCGTTTTCCATCACGGGCACCTGCGCATACGCCCAGCCTGCAACGGCCTGCGGGTCTGCGCCAGCGGCAATGAGGGGTTCTGGGTTGAGCACGAACACCGCGTCCTTGTCCTGCGCCGCGCCTGTGTTGACGTTGACGGCCAGATCCTGCGCCCACTCGAACAGGTTGCCATTGCCCAGGTTGACGCCGAAATGGTCCATCGGCGTATGGTATCCCAGAAGCGAAGGCTGCCCCTCAATCACGCGCCCGTAAGCCTCCAGCGGCGTGGCTGGCACGGGCTCGCCGCCACCCATTGCGGGAGCAGCCCCGATGCCCAGCCAGCCGTCCGCAACCGTATAGGTTGCGGGCAATGCAGCCAAATCCAACCCAGCGGCAACAAAGGGTGCCGCATCAAAGGCAATCCGCATCCCCGCAGAATTGCCGGACATATCTCTGCCAAACCAGGCGAAGCGTGCGCCGCCATCCGGCGAAGTAAGCGACCAGCCGTTCGTGGGGTCGCCATCCATAAGCGCGGGCGCGGCTTGCAGCAGCGCGTTGAACGAAGTAGCGGCACGGTCGGCAATCACGTCCGTCCGTCCCCCCGTCACCGTGAGCACGGCGGCCACCAGCGCGACACAGACAACAATGCACAGGGCCGCGACAATCATCCATTCTTTATGCTTCATGTGCGCGTACCGCTCCTTTCTGCGCCGAGGGCTTGAACCGCTTCAGGCGCAACGCGTTGGTCAATACTGATACGGAGCTTAATGACATTGCCGCCGCCGCGATGATGGGGCTGAGCAACGGCCCGCCGAACAGGTGCAACAAGCCCGCCGCAATTGGGATACCGATCACATTGTACCCAAACGCCCAGAACAGGTTCTGCCGGATGGTGCGGATGGTGCGCCTGCTGAGTTCCAGCGCCGTGGGCACATCGCGCAGGTCGGAGCGCATCAGCACGATATCCGCGCTTTCCAGCGCCACATCGGTACCGGAGCCGATGGCGATACCGATATCGGCCTGCACCAGCGCGGGCGCGTCATTGATGCCGTCGCCAACCATGGCGACCTTGCGGCCTTCCGCCTGCAACGCGCGCACCTCGCCCGCCTTGTCCTGCGGGAGCACTTCCGCCAGCACCCGATCAATGCCCATCTGCTGCGCAATGGCGTTTGCAGTGCGGCGATTGTCGCCGGTGATCATAACCACCTGCACGCCCATGCGGCGCAGGCTGTCCATAGCCTCGCGGCTGCCGGGCTTCACTACGTCCGCCACAGCCACGATGCCAGCCGCCTGCCCGTCCACAGCAATGTACATGGGCGTTTTCCCATCCGCCGCCAGCCGGTCGGATACCTCCGCTTGCGCGTCCAGCGCTACGGCCTGCGTGTCCATCAGCTTGCGGTTTCCGGCCAGCACCGTTTGCCCCGCGATGATCGCGCGGATGCCCATGCCCGTGAGCGCTTCAAAGCCTTCCACAGCTTGCAGCGCTACCCCTTTGGCCCGCGCGTGTGCGGCAATGGCCTGCCCCAGCGGGTGTTCCGACACGGCTTCAGCCGATGCGGCCAACGCTAGCAGCCCGTCCGCCGTATGGCCGTTCAATGGCAGAATGTCGGTCACGGTGGGCTTGCCCTCGGTCAGGGTGCCCGTTTTGTCAAACACGATGGTGTCGACACTGTGCGCCGTCTCCAGCGCCTCGCCACCCTTGACGAGGATGCCATACGCCGCGCCTTTGCCGGTGCCCACCATGATGGCGGTTGGCGTGGCCAGCCCCAGCGCGCAGGGGCAGGCAATCACCAGCACGGAGATGAAGATGGTCAGTGCAAAGCGCAGGTCAAACCCTGTGCCGATGAACCATGCAAGGCCCGCAGCCAGCGCAATCGCCACCACCACGGGCACGAAGAAGCCGCTCACCACATCAGCCAGCTGCGCGATGGGCGCTTTGGAGCCCTGTGCATCCTCCACAAAGCGGATGATCTGCGCAAGCGCCGTATCGTCGCCCACCTTCTGCGCACGGAAGCGGATGGCACCCGTGGTGTTAAGGGAAGCCGCATACACTTGGTCGCCCACACTTTTGTCCACGGGCATACTCTCACCCGTCAGCATGGATTCGTCTACGGCGGTATGCCCCTGCGTTACACTGCCGTCTACGGGAATCTTGGCGCCTGGCCGTACCACTACTGTGTCGCCGATCTCCACCTCGTCGATGGGGATTTCACGCTCCTGCCCATCCTGCAAAATGATCGCGGTTTTGGGCGCAAGGCCCATTAACTTTTTGATCGCCTCGCCCGTGCGGCCCTTGGAGACGGCCTCCAGCGTTTTGCCAAGCAGTATCAGCGTGATAATCACGCCGGATGTTTCAAAGTAGAGCGCATCCACCGCCGCGAAGCGCCCCGCCGCGATCTGGAACACGTTGTAGACGCTGTAGAGGAACGCTGCCAACGTGCCGATGGCAATCAGCGAATCCATATTGGGGCTGCGCTGCCACAGGGCGCGGAAGCCTCCTGTATAGAAGCGGTATCCCACGCCCATGACCGGCAGCACCAGCAAGAGTTGCACCAGCGCGTAGACCAGCGGATAGCGCATGGGGTCGAGGGCCGCAGGGAAGGGCAGGCGCACCCAGCCGATCATCGGGGCCATGGCAATGTAGAGCAGCGGCAGCGAAAACAGCACCGAAAAGAAGAACTTGCGCCACATCACGCTGATTTCTCGCTGCTTGCGGGCTCTGTCTTCATCGGCCATGCCGCGCTTCTGCGCGGGTCGCGCCTGATAGCCCAGCCTTTCAATGGCCGCCCGCACACCGGACAGGCGCACTTCTGTCGGCTTGTACACTACGGTGGCCTGCTCCGTGGCGAGGTTCACGCTCGCGCGCTCCACTCCCGCCAGGCTGCTGAGCGTCTTTTCAATGCGCTGCGAACAGGCGGCGCAGGTCATGCCCCCGATGGGGATGGTGGCAGTCTGCGTGTCGGCAGGCGGCACCGCCTCATAGCCGATTTTTGCAATTGCCTGCGTGATAGCGGGCATGGTTAATTGCGTATCGTCGAAGGATATAAACAGCTTCTCACTGGCGAGGTTCACGTTCGCCTCCGTTACGCCGGGCATCTTGCGAATCGTTTTCTCGATTCGCTGCGCGCAGGCGGCGCAGGTCATGCCGCGCAGGGTTAACACTTGTTTTTGCATGGGTCAGGCTCCTTTCCCCCGCCGCTGCGCACCAGTTGGCTCTGCGGCGGTTCCATCTTCATTCTATGTCATAGGGCTGTTATGTCAAGTATGTACTTAACAGTACCATAGTAACCTTCTGTATACCATGAATCCCATATTTGCTTTTATCCGGTTTGGCTACCGTGCGCGCCGTTTCAGTCCGTCGCTTGCGCGGCCTCCGCGCCCGCCTCGGTAACCGTGATCGTCGCGCGGATCATGCCCATCCAGCAACTGTACAGGAATGTGCCCGTGCGCTCGGGTGTGAAGGTGATCAGGTTTTCGCCCTGCGTGAACGTATGTTCCACGCCGTATTCCGGCAGGATCATGCGTTCGTTGCAACCGTTGATACTGCCGCGCGGCGCCGTGATGGTCCATTCCACGGGCGTTCCCACCTCCACAGTGATCGACGGATACGCCCTTGCGCTCAGCGTTGAACTGACACGCTGCACCACCGCTTTGGAGGGGGTCTCATACACAGGCGCAGCCTCCGCCGTAGCGACGGTGGCCTCCTGCCCGGCGGCGTCTGTCGCCCCCGGCTGTGCGGCCTGCGTGGCTTCCGCGCGCACGGCTTGCGGCGCGCCCGCCGGGGCTTGCACAGCGGCAAGCGTCGCACCCTGTGTGAACATGCTCAGCCCCAACACCGCCACGAGCACCGCACCGGCCATCATCAGCCTGCCGGAAAACCGCCGCCCCATCGCCGTGCCCAGCGCCCCGAAACCCACCATCAGCGGCATGGTGCCCAGCCCGAACACTAGCATCGCCGAAGCGCCCAACAGCGCGCTGCCGGTGGACAGCGCATACAGCTGCATCGCCTGCAGGGGGCCGCATGGCATCAGTCCGTTTAGCAGCCCAACGATGAACGGCCCTCGCCGCCCGCCGCTTTTGCCCTGCCCGAAGGGCGACGCGGCCATGGCGGGCATGATGCGCGCCAGCCATGGAAACAGCCCCAACATCCGCAACCCCATGGCAACCATGAACACCCCCGCAAGCAGCTTGACAATGCCCTGCACCGTCGGCGAAAGGGTGAGTACAGCGCCCAGCGCGCCGATGAGCAAACCCGTTATTGTGTAACTGACAACGCGGCCCCCGTTGTAGCGCAACGCCGGCAGCAGAGCGTCGCCGCCCCTGCCGGATGGCGCCGCCTTCGGCTTCAGGCACTGGGACAGGCAGATGCCTCCGCACATTGCCACACAGTGGACCGATGTCGTCAGCCCTACGACGAACAGCGCTCCAAGGCCCATGTCCGCTTGAGCCAGCGTGGACGGCGCCAGCAGCGTGACCAACCCGGCGCGCTCCACAATCCAGTACAGCGCGGCGATCAACAGCAGCCAACCGGCCGCGCGAAGCGCCGTGTTCATACCGCTGCGGACCCGCCCAACCTCGTAACCCGCTTGCGCTATTGCCGCCTCCATCTGAGACCGCGTAACGGCGCGCGGGTTAAAAACAACGTCCGCAATGGCCTTATCCAGCCGAACCCGCACAGCATGCACCCCGTCAAGTTTGGCAAGCGCGTCCGCTACATGCCGCTGGCACGCGGCGCAGGTCATGCCCGCCACTGGGATGGTCACGTGAGCAGCGTCATGCTGCGCTTCCGCCGCAATGCCCAGTTCCGATGCCGCACGCAACACTGCCGCCTCAACGCCTGCTAGCGGGTCGCACTCAACCTCCAGCGTGCCAAGACCCTCGTCCCATTCGGCGCGCCGCACGCCAGCCAGTCCGCGCAAAGCCTGATCGAGCCGCACGGCATGATCCCTGCCCTGTACGCCATGAAGAATGAAAAGCAACGTACTCAAGGTAAATGCCCCCTTTCGGCCACCGAAATGCCTTATGGCTGCGGTGGCAGCTGCTTCCATTGTAGGGCGGATCGCCGATAGCGCAAGTATGTACTTATATGTGCGCAAGTACCCTACAGGGAACCATGCGCCGTTACTAACGTTGTGCGCCACTTATTCTCGGGCGGCATTCTCTGCTCACGCGACCGTTTCGGCGGCGACCTGTAAGCTGCGTTGTGATACATGCTTAGGTTACTTTATCCGGGCAAGCCCCGCGTTCATTGATCGGCTGGTAACACGCAAGCGCGAACCGGAAGGGGCAACCCTTCCGGTTCGTGCTTGACTGTGTTGACTGGATGCCCGCGTCGCCGCTCGCTCAAGGCCGACATGGCCGTATCTATCTTCAGTAGGGTGCGGGTCGCCCGCACGTGCCGCAGAACCGTGCGTTCGCGCGCAGCGACGCTCCGCAGCCAAGGCAATGTATGGGTGGCGGCGCTTTGGCGGGTGGCTCCATTTCCTCCATCAATACGGAGGTGTGACGGTGGGCCGTACCATCAGCCCCGCGTATTTGTGGCGCATGCGCGTAGCGGTTTTCTTCCGCCTTGCGATGGACATGCGCCCGCCTGTCGCGCAGGGTTGATGCCCGTCGGCTTGCCAACCATAACACGCCCGCCAACGCAAACGCGCCGCCAGCATACAGCAATGCAAACCGCCAGCGCACATACGGCAGTGCTTGCAGCACC